>Ga0163148_10003669_pt1 | contig 16738 bp, 17 predicted proteins | sample OliLakLV19MP7P2_FD_148606 | JGI IMG/M metagenome (GOLD analysis project Ga0163148, IMG submission 148606) | Freshwater microbial mat bacterial communities from Lake Vanda, McMurdo Dry Valleys, Antarctica- Oligotrophic Lake LV.19.MP7.P2 | ecosystem: Environmental > Aquatic > Freshwater > Lake >...
ACTATCTTATATCCGTAAAACGGCTCATGGGCAGTATTTTTATTATATCTCTAAGAATAGATTGCTTGTGCATTAATATTTCGCTCTTAAGCATTCCGGAGCCATCTATGTATATTGTGGTACTCTTTATTCTAATCATTTTAGTGACAATCTCTACTCCAATGTTTTTTGATATTATTATCGCCACAGCTTCTCTTGTTTCTTCTCCCTTCAGAAGAACCTCTTTAAACTTACCAAGAAAAGAATTTATGTGATTATAATCCATATTACCTATTCATCGGCATGACTAAGTACATAAATGAAGAATCCCCCACAGCTCTTATTATCATTGGTCTATTACTACCATTTAGTTCAAGATTTAAACTATCCCCAGAAATAGATTGAAAGCAATCTAGAATATATTTATAATTAAAGTTTGCAGAGACATTATCCCCGGCTAGTGCTCCACTCAAGAAAGTTGTATTTTCTCCAATGTCTGTATTTTTAGATTCAACTTCAAAAACTTTTTCTTGTGGTTTTACAGTCAGAGTCACTTGATTAAACTTATCTGAAAAAACATTTGATATTTTAAGTGAAGAAATGAAGTCTTGTTTTAGCACTACAGCTTGAGTACTTGCAGTCTTCGGAACAATAACTTTATAATCTGGAAATGCCCCATCGACAACTCTTGATGTTAAATATATATTGGGAAGAGTAAAAGATAACTGGTTCTTCTGAAGAGTTATTTTAATATCCCCATCAATACCATCTAGGACTTTTATAATCTCGACTGTATTTTTAAACGGAATTAATATTCCCCCAAAAGTTAACTTCTGTTTAATTTTTACTTTCTTTTCAGCTAAACGGAAGGAATCTGTAGAGACAAACACAAGCATATCTTCTTCGGGATATATATAAACACTACCAATTTCAGGCTTTATTTCTGAAACTGATGCTCCATAGTAAACAGAACGAATACCTTCTATAAACTTCTTGGCTGGCAACAAAAGATTCTCTCCAGTAACTATTGGAATTGTAGGAAAATCTTCATAAGGAATACCTTTCAATAAAATTGTACTAGCTTTTGTTTTAACAGAAAGATTACCACTGATCAATTCCAATTTAACATTTTCATTCCCACTTAACTGAGAAAATAGTGATATTAAAACATCACTACGAACAGCCACTACTCCCTCTTTTTCAATCTTGGCTGGAACTTCTATCTCAATACCAAGATTTAAATTTGTTGCACGTAAAATTAACTTATTACTTTTAACAACCCAAAGAATAGAACTTAATACAGGTAGGGTTAAATTCTTACCAGTTATTCTGTCCGCTATTAACAAAGCATTTTTAATTTTTTCTACCTGACATTCTAATTTCATATAATTGTTATTATTATCTATTAATACATTATTACTATTACTATAGGTGTGAATATGTTAATTACTTTTCTATCTTTATAAAATAATGGTTATTTTATATTTGTAAAATATTGTAATTGCTTCATTTGTGGATTAAATTTATTTACTCAACTATTACTCTACTTATTCACATAATCACTTTTTATAAACACATACTTATTCACAGGTAATCTACACTTATTTAAACATGATTCTTATCTTTTCTATTTCTTGTAATAACGACGGATCGGTCTTTAAATCACTTTTTATTTTCAAATGAGAGTGGATTACTGTTGTATGATCTCTGCCTCCAAGTTTGGTCCCAATAAGTGGGTAAGACATATTGAAATCTTCACGAAGAAGATACATTGCAACCTGACGAGCCCTAACAATTTCTTTTCTGCGAGTCTTTTCATATATTAAATCTCCGCTAATACCATAATGTTCGGAAATTGCTTGAATAATATCCTTAATAGCAACAGTTTTCTTTGGTTTAATATTGTTCTTTATAAGAGTTTTAACTTCTAATAAAGAAAGAGATTTATTCTTCAGTTCCGATTGACAAATAATAGTATTTAAGCTTCCTTCGAGCTCGCGTATATTCCCCTCAAGAGCCTCGGCCAGGTAAGAAACGACCTCATCCTCTACTATACAGTTTGTTGTTTCAAATTTTGCTTTAATGATGGCAATACGAGACTCATAGTCGGGTTCCACTATCTGAACAGTCATTCCTGAGGCGAAACGAGACTGAAGTCTTTCTTCTATTCCCAAAATAAAGTTTGGGTGTTTATCTGAAGAGAAAATAATTTGCTTATTTGCTTCGTACATAATATTAAAAAGATGAAAGAGTTCTTCTTGGGTTTTGTCCTTTCCGGATATGAACTGAATATCATCCATAATTAAAACATCATACTTTCGATATTTTTCTTTAAAAGAATTAGGATTTTTATTTGCGATGGAGTTTATGTAGTCAATGGTAAAACGCTCTAGACTGACATAGTATATCTTTTTCCCAGGATATTTTGTTTTAATTGTATTACCTATCGCCTGAATCATATGAGTCTTGCCTAATCCTGTACCACCATAGATAAAAAATGGGTTGTATTGCTGCCCTGGATTATTGATGATTGTTTGAGCGACAGCATAAGCCAGCTCGTTAAAAGGCCCAACAATAAAAGAGTTAAAATTGTATTTTGGGTTTAAATTATCATCTTTATTCGTGTATAAATCATTTAGCGGTAACTCTTTGTTTATGTGAATAGTCGTCGGTGACTGCGTTTCTTTTTCTTGAATTTTAACAGCTGGTTCAAACTTGTGTATAACATATTCGACAGAGCGAATAGCCTCTTCGTGGTTTATGAGAGTTTTTAAAATAAGTTTATGAAATTTATTATAAAGCCAGTCCTTTACGAATTCATTTGGAACACCAATATAAACAGAACCCCCCTCTTCTTTAATGATAGAGGTGTTTTTAAACCAGGTAGTAAAATTCGCCTTTGACATACTTAATTCAATTTCCCCAAGACTTTTACTCCATAGCTCATTTATATTCATAGTGCCCATTATACTCTTTTTGGAAAATCATTAAAAATTAAATATCTGGATTAACCTGTTTATAACCTGTGGATATTCTTTTATTGTTATAACCATTGCATTATTTGACGTTTTAGTATATATTTCCTTATATGTCTCAAACATACCAGCCAAATAGAAGAAAAAGAGCCAAAACTCATGGTTTTCTTGTTAGAACCAAAACTCCTGGTGGCAGAAAGATGAATCTAAGACGCCGTCAAAAGGGCCGTAAAAAGCTTTCTATCGCTAAATAACTATGCTAGTAAAGAATAATAGAGTCACTAAAACCGTCTTTCAGAATATAATGAAAGAGGGTTTGTTTTTGTCTGGGTCGCTTTTTACATTTCGTTATATATACCAAAAGTCACTAAATTGTGCTTTTGTAGCCCCTAAAAGCGTTAGTAAAAAAGCCGTAACTCGTAATAAGCTACGCCGCCAGGGGTATAGTGCCCTTCGTTCTTCCCTCTCCACCAGTCCGACTGGTGTGAAAACGACTGGTATGAAAAATATAGCTTGTATTTTCTTTTATAAAAAACAAGCAAAAAACGCCTCTTTTCAAGAAATTAAAAACGACATAGAAAATATTTTAAAAAAAATTAAGTAAATTTAATTTGCAAATATTTGCAAATACCAGGTATTCGCAAAGTATTGCAAAATAAGGGTTTGCGAATACCTGGTATTTGCAAATATATAGATTGTTCTATATAATGGTCAACATGGCTAAACGAAAAGTTCCATTAGTTGAAGGAGAATTTTATCATGTTTTTAATCGTGGCAATAGTAAACAAAAAATCTTTTTAGATGATCACGATTATGAAAGATTTACACAACTCTTATATATGTGTAATTCAAAAAGAAATATAGATTTTCGTAATAATATTTTGAGAATAAATGTAAACCCTTGGGACTTTGATCGTGGAGAAACAATTGTCTCTATTGGCACTTGGGTTTTAATGCCTAATCATTTCCACCTTTATATAACAATACCCCGCGGATACCAGGTATCCGCAAAAAATAACGCCTCTCTTTTTATGGAGAAGTTAACTAAAGCATACGCGAAATATTTTAATAAAAAATACAATCGCACAGGTAGTCTTTTTGAGGGAAAATTCAAATCTGTTCATATAGAAAATGAAATACAGGCGAAATATCTTTTTTCTTATCAGCACACAAACCCCATAAAACTAGTTCAAAAAGACTGGAAAGAAGTTGGTATAAAAAACAAAGAAGAAGCTATAAATTTTCTAAATTCATATAAATGGAGTAGTTTTATGGATTATAAAGGTGTAATTCGTAAAGAAAATAGTATCTTAGATAGAAAAAATTTCCTTGACTATTTTCCAAGCACAATTGACTTTGAAAAGGAAATTTTTGACTGGTTAAAAATGGATGCAGAAGTGTTTTAAAAAAGCCTTCCACCAATTAATGGATTATCCTTGTCTGTGTCTGGAGTTATAAGTATAACTCTACTTTGATCATCTGGTATCCCCAAAGTAAGAACTTCTGAATTAAAAGGCCCAATTTTTCTTATTGGGAAATTAACAATACCTATAACTAACTTTCCAATTAATTCGTCTTTTTTATATAAAACCACTATTTGCACTGATGAATTTTTAATACCAACCTCTAAACCGAAATCAATCTTTAATTTATAAGCTGGTTTCTTTGCTTCAGGAAAATCATTTACTTCAATAATTTTATCAACCCTAATGTCTAATTTTTGAAAATCTTCTATTGTTGCCATATGTTTATGTTTGATTATTTTTAAAAATTCTATTCATAAGTATACTTATAATACATAAGGCTATTAAACAGCCAATTTTCATTTGCAAATACCAGGTATTTGGAAGATTTTGGTTTTTTGCGTTTTTAGGATACAATAGACGAATGTCAGCAATTTGGAACGCTATATTTTACCAACCAATCTATAATCTTCTAATCTTTCTTATAAACAACGTTACCCTAGGTGATGTTGGTTTTGCTATTATTATACTCACTATAATCGTTAAATTTATACTTTTCCCTCTTACTCGTAAATCCATTAAAACTCAAATCTTAATGAAAAAGATGGAGCCCGAATTGAAGCAAATTAAAAAGGATTTTCCAAATAAAGAAGTTCAAGCTAAAAAAACTTTTGAATTATATAAAAAATATGATACTAATCCGTTCTCTGGAATTTTAGTCATCCTTATTCAACTGCCAGTTATCTTTGCTCTATACTATGTTTTCTATAAAGGTTTATCTCTCGATACTGGACCACTTTATAGCTTTATTCAGGCTCCAGGATTGTTGGATAACAACTTTTTAGGATTAGTTAATCTTCAAGGTAAAAGTCTGGTATTGGCTTTAGCCACAGGCGTTTCCCAATTCATCCAAGGTTATCTAGCTATGCCAGCTAAACCAAAAGTCGAAGTTGTCACCGCCGTACCAGAAGCCAAAACCTTTCAAGAAGAACTCTCTGATAACATGCAGATGAATATTAAATATATTTTACCAGTGTTTATTGCCTTTTTTGCTTATCAAATATCAGCTGCTATTGCTCTGTACTGGATGACGAGCAATATATTTACTATCTTACAAGAATGGTATATAAGAAAGAATATTAAATAAAAAGGAGTGCGAGTTCTTGTCGAGAGGGTCTAAAGCAAGACGTTGAAGATAAAAAGTATGGATCAAGATAAAATAAAAAAAATAGTTGAAGAAATATTTACTCATACAGGTTGTACTATTTCTAATTCTATATTTAAAGATGAGAATGGAATACTCTGGTATATGATAGACACCCCAGACTCCAGGTTTATTATCGGTCGTGAAGGTGAGACACTACGCTCCTTAAACCATATAGTTCGTAAGATGCTCGAGAAAGATTCGTCTCTATCTGACACAATGAATTTATATATTGACATTAATGGTTACCAGAAGAAACGATATGACAGTTTGAAAAATATTGCCCATATGATGGCGGAACGTGCTAAATACTTTAAAAGTAATATAGAAATTGACCCAATGCCTGCGGGTGACCGTCGGATTGTACATATGTTCTTAGAAAAAACTCCAAACATAAAAACAGAATCAGAAGGTTATGGTCCAAATCGTAGAGTTGTTATAAAATACGTAGAAAACGAAGAGGAAGATAATAATAAAATTTAATTAAAAATACTATTTTAGATTAAGACTCCAAAGTGTGGAGTCTTTTTTGTTTGTGAAGAAAAGTTGATTTTCTTTGTAGTCAAGGAATAGGTGCGTAGCGTCTATAGACTCCCCGCTTGATCCGTTAATTGGAGATATTTCTCCTGTTTTTGAATTTATTTTTATAAAACGATCATTAAAAGAAACAATTCCTTGATACCAGGAATCCGGATATTGTCCCCCATTAATCACATTTGGTATGGCACAATATATATTTAAATTATCAACACTCCAAACACATTTCTCTGGCAATCCCGAAAGACCCAAGTCTTTTGTGGTATGGTTTTTAACGTCTAGTGTTCCCAAATTAGGCCTTCCAGTAACAGATATACTGTAAATCACAGAAGCTCCATCGTTACTTGTATTTGTAGTCAAACCTAAAAATGGCCCAAAAACTTTTTTAATTGAACCATTGTTGATGTTTAGATTGTATAGATATCCATCTGCTCCGCTGGAAGCCTTAGTTGTCAGAAATATACCCGCATTTGTCCATTGCGATAACCACTCATCGAAAGAAGATGTAAATACCTGATTCTTTTTAGTGTCACCAAACGATTGAACTATTCCTGTCACACCAGTAGAATTTTTTACTAAAGAAAAGAACTTCTTTTTGTCTGTAGAAAGACTTATATCAGTAATATCTGGAGATAAAAAGTCTCCACGAGCACTTCCAAGTGTTGCCATAAAGCTTGATATTGTTTTATCCTCGGCTAGATATCTATAAATTACAGTTCCAGCCTTGAAATCAAAAAAGCCTTCATAAATATTTGGAATTGTGGAATTAGAAATTTTACCCGTAATACCATTATCTAGATATCTTTCATAAATATGACCAGTTGACCTCTCTACATATCGCAATGATGGCACGGTCTCAAACTTTGGGGTTTTTGGATCTATTTTCACCCCTTCAATTTGTGGTATTGTCCTCTGGTCTTCAAAAAAAGTAGCGGAAGCAATAGCAAAGTCAGTCAATCTTGTTAGTTTGGAGATTTCTTTTGCCTCGGGTTGTTGTGGTGGAGTTATTGCTGTTTGCTCCCCTGTTTCAGGATCAGTGGTATTTGTTGTTTTTGTCGGGCTATTTCCAAAAGGATTAAATGGTTGATTCCCAGACTTTGTGGAGTCAAGTTCTGTGTTTACTGGTTTGTTCATCTGAGTAAATAAATAATAACCACCAAATATCAGTATCCCTACTGTTATAAATGTTGCTATGAAAATGATTATTGTTTTTTTAGGCATAAATTATTATCTCCCATCTACTGACCAGTGCCAAGGCTCTGATCCATTTATTAAATTACTTAATCCATAATTACCAGCGTTTGCTTTTAACCAAAGGAAACATTTATTATCTTTTGCTCTTATAACAGAACCATCACAAGTGAAATCAAAAGCTTTTCCACTTTCGTGCATAGAATTTCCTGGTAGTGCCGTTAATGGTTTACAAGTAGCATTTTTATTATTAATATTCGCCGCACCCCCACAATATTGACTTCTCAGCTGTTCTTGTCTTGCCCTTGTTCTAAATCCTCCACCAGCAATATTGTAACCAGCTCCTTTTGCTGAGGTTAATAAATTACTAAGATTTGATTTTATATCATTACAAACTCCAAAAGTCTCCAACCTTGATATACCACTACTGCACTTTGCTACTCCTCCCGTTGGTATTGGGGTTTTAATATCTGTAGTAATAGGATCTTCATCCAACTGAACCTTCGCTTGGTCGAAAGTTAATCCATTTTGGCCAAGTAGGGCTGGGTTTATTGTGTTAAGTAATGCATATGAACCAAGGGCTATTATAAGTCCCAACAAGGCAGCTGTTATTCCGTGCTTGCCTTCTTCTTTATTAAAAACAGAATCGCCACCCATATACTTAATAGCATTTACAATAATCATTATTACTGCGAGTACTGCAGCAAGGCCTATAGCAATTTTCAAAAAAACACTGAAATAATCACCAATTCCACCCAAGGCACAAGCTTTTTCCCTTGTTTTAGAATCTGTGTTGGTATCAATACATACTAGGTTACCTATCGGAGCAAGAAGTGTGTATATGGTAGTATTTTTACTATTAGTAGTTTTTGGATCAAGGGGAACTGGTGGTTCTATCGCAGTAACAACAAAACTGTTAAAAAACGAAAAGAAAATTAAGATTATTAAAAAGGATAGTAATTTTTTCATAATTCAATTTTATTCACTATAGATTTAATTTTAATTGAGCACTTATCTTTTGGAAAATCAAATTAGCATTTTCTATCGCTAGATTTATATCAGCATAGCCACCATGAGAGGTGGGGTGTAGGGTTAGCTCTGTCTTTTTGGATGGAGTACTAATGTCATTTCCGTTTACTTGCCATTTGTAATCTAAGTAACCACTCTGTCCTTTTATAGACATAAAGTAAGGTACGGCAACAATAGTAACTTCATCTTCAGGGACAGGCGTTTCCCCTATTAATGCCTGACTGTATAAAACTCCTTCTGTTGGTGATTTTTTATAAAAAATAAGTAAAGGATTAATTATGGGTATGGTAACATTATTTGCTGCATTATAACTTCCATCCAGAGAAGAAGCTTGAACCCCAATATTTTCTTGGTCGTTTAAATTGCTATTTTTGAAAACATAAGAATCTTTGTTGTAACCAGACATGCCAAGATCTGTCTTGTCTCCGTTCTTCCAAGTATAAGTAACTTTTCCACGAAAAGATCCAAGCGTAGAAGAGTTGGGGATTGCAACAACTTTTATCATTCCTTCAGGACTTACGAAAGACTTACCTCTATAAAAAGGAGGAGTGTATCCATCCATTGATTCCCATAAAACATTAACTTCTTGTGGGTTTATGGTTATATTTTTAGTAATAGATGCACCACTGTCTGCTGGTGTAATAACTATAGAAAAAGATATTCCCACATCTGAGCCAAAAGTTTTGAATGAATAACTAGTTTTGCCATATCCGGAGAGTAGTATATTCTTTCCATTTTTCCATTGGATATTGGCTTTATTTAAATCAGTGGCGTAACTACTTAGGTTTATTGTTATATCAGAATAAGGTTGTGGATTTTCTGGTGTTAAATCAACATTGATATCACTACCTGTAATTCCTGTGTCAGTAGCCCCCAAGGAGGGTGTTGGTTTAATAATTAAACTAAACAAACTAAGTAAACAAATAGTGGTAAATGCAATTTTTACGAATAGTATTTTCACTTCTATATTATACGATAAGTAGAGAGCCTAAACAACTATTTTTTGCGGATACCAGGTATTTGCGTACTCGCAGATACCTGGTATCCGCAAAAATGGTATCCGCAAAAAATAAAAACTAAACTGGTTTACTACTGGCTCTCGTGACGTCATCTTTAGCTTTTTTAATAGCGAGAATCTGGGAAGGGTCCGATGTAATGATTTGGTCTTCAGTATAAGAGGCAATTGTTTTAATAGCTACGTGTTTGAGACCCACAAAGAAGATTCCCTCTCCAACGTTTGCTTCTAGTAGCAGATATTTTTCTTCATCTGTCAGGTTAAATGTTTTCTGTAAGACATCTATTGTTGAAGGTGATTGCTTAAGAAGAAGCTGGATTGATGAGTTTGTGACAATAGCAACTCCGTATGGACTTTTCATAAAGTCTCCGACGTCCTGAGTAATAGTTGCAAGACCAAGGAAATATTTACGCCCTCGCTTTGCGATAGAGTAAAGGAAAGAAGCAGTGTCGTCGGCTTTCATCATCCACCAAGCCTCATCTACAACCAGTAGACGTTTTTTAATATTCTTACGAACTGCATTCCATATATAGTGAGTGACTATGTACATTGCGACAGGCTTGAGCTCGTCTTCCATGTCTCGGACTGAAAACACTATAAATTTACGATTAATATCAACATTTGATGGTTGATTTAAGAATGAAGACCAAGAGCCATGAGTATATTTAGCAAGTCTGGCAATAATTGACTCACTTCCCTCCATACCTGCTAGCACCATTTCAAAGTCGGTCAGTAGGGGTGGTTCAATATTTGAAAAGTCAGAATCTGGGCTGATATCTTTTAATGCGTATGTTTCTGTGATTGCGCGATCGATAGTAGAATCTTCTTCAGGAGTCAAACCTCCAAGCATTATTCGGAAAAGACCCACTAGGTTAATAGTGTTAGCACGTAATACATCGGCAGGAGTTTCATCTTTACTTGGAATTGGTAAATCAAAAGGGTTAATATGGTGGTCAGAAGAAAGCGAAATATTAAAATATCTTCCTCCAACAGCTTCCGATAGATATTCGTATTCACGTTCTGGGTCAATAACAATAACTTCTGTATCAAACATTAAAGTGCGTATAATCTCAAGTTTTGTGGCGTAAGATTTACCCGCACCAGAAGTAGCGAAAGTGATAGAGTTGTAGTTGGGGAGAGAGAATCTATCGAAGATAACAAGACTTGAGTTGTGGCGATTAACACCATAAAGAATTCCTTTATCGGAAGTTAGGTCGAAAGATACGAAAGGGAAAATACTTGAAAGTGGTTCTGTATTAAGCTTTTGATGAATACTAAGTATATCTGTCTCAAGAGGAATAATACTCTTAAAACCAGCATCTTGTTGGAACAGTGCCGGCTTTAGATAAACAAGTTTTGATTCAAGTAAAGATTTGATTTCACTCTCTGTTTTAAATAAATCATTCTCATTATCGGCGTAGATAGTAATATATAAACCAACATTAAACATTTTTTCCTGAGCCTGCATCAGACTATCGCGTAATTCTTCTAAATCACGGTAAGCTGTATCAAGCATCGGGTCTCGAACAAGCCCCTTCCCTTCACGGATAGAAATCTGACTTTGCACTTCTGCCACTTTTTTCTGGAAAGCACGAAGAATCTCTGTAGTTTCGATCGGGTGAATAAAAATAGAAACATCAAAAATTTTATCGAGGTTAATAATTGGAGAAAACCAATTATCAGTCAAAAATCTAGGGTATGAGATGACAAAAAAGGTACGAGCGATTTTATCTCCAAGATTTAAAGATCTTGGGGTTATCTCAAGTGCTGATGGTGCGATAATATCTTGAAGTTCAAGAGCTGCTGCCTTGTATATTTCTCTAGGTAATACAGGCATCACCAAACTTTTTGGCTTCATTTGCTGGTTATCACCACCCCCAAATATTTTTGATAGTATACCCATATTATTGTAATTTAATACCCTGACTTATATCTCCTGGGTTGAATGTCTTATAAAAAAGTTCTACTACTTCTTCTGTTTTTAGTTGGGAGCTACGAATACCGAGTGATGCTAGCCCGCTTACGATAACTCCAACTCTTTGATCAAGCTGACTTCTTTTCTCTTCAAATGAAGCCAAATCCTCTGCTTTTTTAGTGTGCTCAACTTGAGGTTTCTGAATTCCACCTCCTATTAGCTTCTCTAGTATATTACTGTTTGATTTTATAACATTTGAACTATAAGGCACAACAACAAAAAATGTTTTAGTCATTATATTTACCTCATCTGTGAAAGACCTTATAAAATCTATATATTCTCTCGTCTGTATTTTTAAAAGTTGCTCAGTTTGCTCTTTAATACGACCTTCTAGAGTTAGAAGATATGGCCTAATATCTAGTCTACGTGACTGCATGACTATCTGTATTGGGAAATCTAAACCGTTTATGAAAGATTGAAATTGTATTATGATAGCCGTCTGCTCATCTGCTGATTTAAGAGAAAGGTTGATAGATGAAGAAATAAGTACTGCGCGAAGTCCTCCATCTTTTAAAATAATAATACCTTCACGGACTTCTTTTATTGGCACAAATTCTTGAGCACTTTTTGCATTAATTGCCATATGATAAGTATATCACAATTTATTGTTCATTTTTATCTTTTGTTTCCAAATCCAAACTCCAAGAAATATCTGAAAGCTTGCTTTCTGAGATCATGGGTATGTTAGATATTTTTGGAGGCATAACTATCTCCTCATCTTTCTTATCCTCTGGCTTTACTAAACGTTGTTTCCAAATGTAAAGCTTATCACCGATATAATAATTGAGTCCGGCTTGTAAGTAATACATAAAAGGTTTATTGTTGATTTTGTAAAAAACTAAACAGCCTGTCAGAGCAGCAACTGGTATTATTATGAAAATACCGATCCATATAGGTAGTAGTTTATATATAACGAATATGATTCCAGCTCCGCCGGCCAGATATGCAAATTCGAAAAAAGTAAAAGGTCCAAAGAGCTTATCTTCAATATCTAGAAATTGTGGGACTTTGAATTTCATATATCTATTGCTTCGTGGTATGGGTCATGAGTTTTTACTGGGGGAGTTGGTATTTTTACTGGTTCTGGTACTGACTCTCTACTTATTTTAGAAAGATCATGGTCACTCACTGTGTTTTTACTTACAGTTATACCTTCTAGTTTTTCTTTTAGTATATCTATCCCTGATGATTTGAAAAAAGTATTCTCTTTTGGTGTCAATTCACTTTTTACCTCCCTAGTTATTAATTTATCTAGTTTATTTTCCGTAATAACAACACTGGGTTCTTTCTTCTCTTCCACGATTATTTCAATACCAGAATCTTCGTACATAGAAGAAATATTAACAGGTGTTAAAATTATTGGTTTTTGATCTTCTGGTGTCTTATTTTGAGATGGATCTGAAGCTGGAGTTTGAGGATTTGAAGCTTTAGTATAGGCATCTGCGTAAGGAGGTTTTGGTATTTCATCATCTTTATCTTCGAAACCAGTTTTTAATTCTTCAGATTGACGTTTCATATACTCGCGAATGTTTTTCAATATTAATTCATTTACGTCAGTAGCTATATCTTTCACCTTCTCTGCTTCTAGATCCATTTCAAGCCCCAGAGTATTCTCGTACTGGCTTGGTGACAACTTACCATTAATAAATTTGACAGTGATATCCTCCAGCTTACCCATTTTCTCTATTTGTAATTTATGTTTTGTTCCTATTCCATAAAGCTTCTTCTGGTAGTCAGATTCTGCTATTGCTTCCTGAACTTCCTTGGGTAATGTTTCAAATTTAGGATCAACTACTAACTTTCTTTCTGCTTTTTCGGCATCTCTCAAATTTAATGCATAAGTTTGGTCTAGCTCACTACGTACACCTTTTAAAACAGAATCTTCTACCTCGCCAATCATTTTAGTAATAGAATCTTCCGGTAAAGATATCTCTTCTTTTAAGGCCTTCACATATTGTTCTGTTGAAATAATACCAAGTAAAACCAAAGTAGTTTCAGTTCCAAGTGTTTTGATATCTTCTCCTACAAGTGTGTACTTTGTATTAATCTTTTTCAAAGTCTCCATCCACTTCATACTAGCAAAAGTAATCTGAGCATCTGTCGGAAGCTTCAAATAATATTCTGCTATCTTTTTTTGTAATTCTTTTTGGTCCATATTAATCTATTTTGTGGTTCTTGATGTTACTTAATGATGATGTTACTACGCTACTTAAATCTGTTAAGAAATCACTCTTACTTCTACCATACTCCATCCCCACCCCTTCTTTTAGTGCTATTTCCATCTCTTTGATAACAAAAGGCATAGAAACAAACTTTGAATTACTAGAAGCTTTCTCGTTTTTATCATCTTCAATAAAGTTTTGCCGAATCATTCCAATAACATTTTTTAAAATATTTTCATTTACATCACTAATTATTTTGGTAATTATTTCAGGAGCTAATTTTAAATCTTCTGCAAGTTCAGAATTATACTCTTCGTCTGGATGTGTGTTTTCAATAAGAACTAAGGTCGTGTGTAGTTCAAGAAAGCCGGCTTGCTCAGGGGTGAGTTTATATTTTTCCGCAAGTGCGATTAATTCTTTTATATAATTTGGATCCACAATAATCGCCTGTATTTCTGGCTGCAAGTTATTGAATCTTTCCACTATTAAATTTTTAAATTCTTCTTGTTCCATAATATTTAATTAATGTGCTGGTGCGTTTGCAGCACTTCCTCCCGACGGAGCTGCATGTGCAACTGGAGCAGGCGGAGTAGGTGCATGGTAATTATCCTTCGCATCAACTTTTTCATGTCCGCTATCTCCCACTTTTCTATTTGTGTCCCCATTATGATCAAGAAGTGCTTGCTTAATAGCCCCAGCAAAACCTCCACCAATAGCTCCAGCCATTGTTCCAAATACAGGAATAACTGATCCTGCTATAGCCCCTGCAGCAGCCCCCTTTGCTGCACCCATTAATGCCTCAATAACTAAGCGAGTTGCAGCCCTTCCTTTTTCATCACTTGCATGACCATATCTCTTAATATTACCATTATCATCTCGGTACTTTTTATATTCAGGATCGTTCAGATCTTTATGTTTATCAATATCATAAATTTTACCAGATCTGCGTTTTTCAGTAAGAGCATACTCTTTAGCTCTGCTTGTTTTGATTCTCTCAAGATTTTTCTTTTCTCCAGCAATGTCTTGCTCTTGTTTTTCAACTTCTCCCTTGTATGCGCTGCTATTTCTATCTAATACTGGATTCTTTTTAAACTTTTCTAGCTCTTGTGATTCTTCATATGTCTTTTTAATTAGTTCATCTCTTTGTTTTCCTTCATCTCCAGTTCTTGACATTGTTCCGATTTTTGCGGTTTGTGCGTTAATCTTGTCTTGTTTCTCCTTAACTTGTGTCGCAAACTCAGGATCATTTATATCAAGCTTTGGATCTCTCTTAAACTTTCTTAGGGTGTCTTCTTTTCCAGAAATTTCTTCTTCTTTATATTCATAAGCATGATGGTCATAGCCTAAGGAATCTGCAAACTTATTTTCCTTATCTATCTTTCTTGTCTCTATACCAGCGTATCCACCAAGAGTTGCTCCAGTGCCGAGACCTAGCATAGCTGTTCCTCTACTCAAATCCATACCCAGGCCTTTTGATAGTGCATTACCTCCAGCAGTTTGACGTAAGTCAAACGAACTCTTTGCAGTAGAAGAGGCAGCACCCTTTCCAAAGGTAGCAAGTTTTTGGGTGACAAAATTACCCTTCTTCCCACTTGCGTAATCATTAAGAGTACTAGAATTATTGACTTTATTCGCGAACCTTCCAATAGTCTTTGATCCTAGCATTGCTACTCCACCAGTAGCTGCTCCAAGTGCTAATCCTCCTGCCATTGACAACCCTTTTGTTATAGCTTGGCCCATTTCTCCGGACATCTTTCCTGCGATACTTTTAGCTTTCCACATAAGCATCATAATGAAAGCAAACGGAACGACAATACTTATAACAAAAGCTATTCCATCATTGGAGTTAGTGGTTTGTACAAGACTCAGTCCTTTTTCAAGGAATCTTAGAATTAAATATAGAAAAAATATAAATACCGGGGCTAAAAATGCTTGTTTTAAAGTGTCAGGCCACCAATGTTTCCATCCTATCATCTCTATTCCTTCCAGTGCTGGTACTGTGTAAGAGAAGAAAGCAAAAGGCACAAAGATGCAAGCCATCCAAAGTCCAATAACTCTAGATATGAAAATTATACCAGTTGATAAAAATACAATTATTCCGATTATGTTTACTCCAATAGCTAGAAGTGCCACTAATATAAATGTAACAGCGGAAATACTTTCTGTTGATTCAGCTTTTCCTGCCGAATCTTTTACATCACTAACTCTAGATGCATGAATAATAAGTTCCTGTGGGTTAACTTTGTTTACTATCGCCGCTGAAAGTGGTACTTCACCATTAAGGCCAGGAACAAGACCAGGGGTGGCATTGGTCACTCCGTTTGCACTTTCTTGAGTAATCTTAATTGAACTTGAATTGTAGAAAACTCTCGCCAGGATATTTGAAGTATCTATAATGACTTGAGTTGCGAAGAGGCTGAAGTTGATAAGTATGCCTATAATCACCACATTGATAATCATTTCTTTGGGCTTAGCCCCATGGAGCCCAAGTATTGTAGAAAATGCTACATAAAGAAGAACAAATATAAAGAACATATTCACAAAGTCGCGGACTATTCCCCAGCCTTCAACTACGAATTCAGAGCGGTAGGAATTATCACTAATAGAATAGAAAAATGTCCAATCAAAAAACCTACCGGCCAGTGCAAATAAATATGAAGTGGGAATAAAAACAGCATAATAAATTAATTGTCCAATACAGCCAGCAAGACTAACCCCAAACCAGCCTAAACATTGTGGTAGAGAGCTCGGGCTAATTGTAGTGCCTTTTGGTAATGGGTCTGTTGAAATATTTCTGTCTTGTACTTCTGTTTCTACGCCACTAACTATAATCTTACTTTTATTACATACTTCCTTACCGGTTGTTGTGTCTTTATGTGATTGATAAGTATTATTAGTGGTAGCGCTCAGACAAAAATCCCAAGCTCTTGCAATATTAGTTCTTATTGCCACTTGTCTACCCTTTCCCACTTCCACTCCAAAAGGCGCGAGGATACTCGTTATAATGAGAAGTATGAAAATGTAAGGTAAAATTTTTTTCATTTTTGTGTTCTTCCCCTCCTTGTGGAGGAGGGGTGTCTCAGTAGAGACGGGGTGGTGATATGCATTGTGGATTTATTTATTATATCATTGATTTTATTGTTTATGAATTTTACTTGACTTATTTAATTACTTTCTGATATAATTCATTCATAAACGGCTTCGGCCC
>Ga0163148_10003671_pt1 | contig 16732 bp, 10 predicted proteins | sample OliLakLV19MP7P2_FD_148606 | JGI IMG/M metagenome (GOLD analysis project Ga0163148, IMG submission 148606) | Freshwater microbial mat bacterial communities from Lake Vanda, McMurdo Dry Valleys, Antarctica- Oligotrophic Lake LV.19.MP7.P2 | ecosystem: Environmental > Aquatic > Freshwater > Lake >...
ATACACGGTTACTAGCAGAAGGGATCTCGTTTGATCATATCCCTAAGAAGAACGGGCGTCGGATCTATGTCTTAACCTCAATCAATGAGTGGCGAGTCAATTTTATCGTGAATTTCAGAGCATTCTGCGCAGAGTGTCGGAAGTGTTATGCGCAAATGAAGCTTGGGCACACCAGGATCGAATGGCCGCCCGGGGCGTTTGTGCCTCCGGCTCCGATACTTATGAATCCAATCTAATTGTGATGCGGATTTGACTGCTACTGAGTGGCGGCGAGAATACGAGGAAGATTAAGTGCCGGGTACGTACCGGGTGGCGGAGTGTATCTAGCGCTCGAAAAATCGAGTATTCTGGCACATCAATGGTCAGTTTTGGCACCGCCATGTCGCTTCTCAAATAACATCTAGTCATCGGATTGTCAGAGTTGGGATCGATTATAGCCGAAGTAGTCGTAGAGCTGGCAACAGCTACTTGTGATCAGGGCGGTTCAAAAAAGTTGGGTTGGAGGAAGTTTAGGGGGGCAAAAAAGTTGGGTTGGAGGAAGTTTAGGCAGGAAGTTTAGGCAAAAAAGTTGGGTTGGAGGAAGTTTAGGGGGCTTCAGCTATCCACAATTCGATCCAACAGTTCACAGACCTGAACTGATCTAGGCCTTGCAAGTGATGCTGCATAATTGATTGCGGCCCTTGCGCGTTCAATCTCTCCGCGAGTACTTAGCTCCTCGGCGTACTTTAGTGCCATCAAGTGTTCTAGACCGGCTATGTAAAACGCCTCTGGATCAACTATTTCAGACTCTTGCACTTCACCTTCGGGTAACAGTGCCCGACTAATCTCATCGCATGAATGGGGCTCGCGATCGTTGCGTTTAAGAGAGACTAGTACTGCTTTTATTCCCTTCTCCTCTAGTGAGACCTGAAATGGAAGATTTAGATCGGAGATCCATTCAACTTCAAAACCAGCAAGTTCGCATGCCTTGCTAAAACAGCCGCTATCATAACACCGCAAGTGCAAAGTATCGCCCTCGAGCACTCGGTGGGCTTTGCCTAAATACATCTGGATTCGCGCAACTCCAGCGCAATCAAGCACTCGGTGAAACTCTCGCAGATAGTTTGCTATTACCGTAGTTGGCATACTCGTAAGAGCTGCAAAGCTACACGCGACATCAATCGATCGGTCAGCAATTTCACGCAGATCAGATCCATTTCCGACTAGCAGCTGAATTGAATTATTAATCACCCCTTTATCACGCAACAGCTCTTTGGCATGTTGAATCGCGACATCAGAAACATCGATCCCAACTACCCGCTTGAAGCGCGCCGCGGCTGGTCGTAGCAACCTACCAACACCGCAGCCGACCTCAAGAACTGACTTTTGTTCTGGAAGTAGGATTCCATCAATGAGCATTGAGAGATCTCGCTCGCCAGTCTCCCACATTATTTCATCCGAGAGGTGCCCATCCGACATCCAGAATCGGTAGTCGTGATCGATTCGCCGGTTCCAGTCGGCACGCATCTTCTCGGCAAGTGTCCGGATATCAGTCATGAGGGCGATCATTTAGAGCCTTAATCCTGGTTATAATCGCTCTTTCACAAAGTAGCTATATAGCAACGGTTTTGCTCGCGGGTGAGTTGTTAGATCTCGTGAAACCACGACCTCCAGCCTCCAGAGAAACTTTCTCTCTACCCTCAGCTGGGATATGCTGCTCGAGGCTGATCAGACTTCGCTTACATTGAGTGCTGGCACGAATATAGAATTTCATCGATGTATTCCCGACATTCCATATTGTTAGTTCTCGCTGTTAGCGCATGTGGCGTGCTTTGGGGTTGTTCTCCGCACACTATAAATCTAAATCCGCAGCCGGTAGTTCAGAGTAAGGGATACTCAAATTTGCCTACTGAGAATCCAAGCTCTGGTGCCACGATCGACCCCGGGCGCGTTTTAGGCCAGGATGGAATTGCTCACAAAGCTGCTGAATCTCCCCCATCCCCACCCTGGTGGGCGCAATTTGAAGATCCGGTGCTTAACGAACTAATTAGTTCGGCGCTAGCTTCTAGTTTTACTATTGAGCAAGGTTTGGCGCGGCTGGCTCAGGCTGAGGCGGTTTTGTTTCAGGCGCGTGGGGTGCGCTTTCCGCAATTAGGACTTGATGGTTCAATTGGAACGAATTGGGATCGCGATAGAAATTCCACCCGTCAAAACGCAATTGGGCCGTCGGTATTTTGGGATGCCGATCTGTTTGGCGGGTTAAAATCGAGTGAGCTAGCAAGACTTTATGAGTACGAGTCAGGGACCTTTGCCTTAGAGGATCTCAAACTTGAGCTCACCTTTCAGGTTGTACAGACCTATTTTCTAGCGCTTGAACAGCATCTGCAGCTGCTGCTTCTAAAGGAGCAGGTTAAGATTGATACTGATTTCTTGGAACTGGTTGAGCGCAGCTTGGATGCCGGCCTTGTGTCGCGGGTTGACTATTTACAGCAGAAGGGTCAGTTAGCCGATACGGAGAGCCTAATTCCACTCGCAGAGATCTCCCTTAAAACTTTTGAAAACCGCCTATCAGTATTGCTAGCGGTGGCACCCGCGGGTCGCTCACCGATAACTCAATATCACTCCAAATTCCCAGCAATTCCCACTCAAGCTGCCGCAGGAGTACCATCGGATCTCTTGCTTGCCAGACCTGATTTAGCTGCCAAAAAATCACTGCTCTTAGCCGCCGACGCTGAGATCGGCAGAGCGATTGCTGAGAGATTGCCGCGCATCAATCTCGTCGGTAGCTATCTCTATTCCACAGGTAGCGAGCCCTCTGGTTTTATCTCAAATGTTTTTGGCTCACTTGTACAGCCGTTAATCGATTGGGGTATTAGGAAAGCTGAAGTTAATCGCAATAAAGCATTGTATCAGGAACGCTTATTCGAATTTAGTCAGGGCTATTTGCTGGCGATTGAAGAGGTCGAAAACGCTCTATTTCAAATTAACAGGCAGGTGGATTATCTCTCAAAATTACAGCTGCGCAGGCAGATATTGAGTGAAACTCTTGTAGAGACAAAACGCCGCTACTCTGCCGGACTAACAGATTACCTGCCGGTTTTAGATTCGCTGCAGGAGCTAAGTCAGATAGAGAGAACTTTAGTGACAGAGAATAGGAACCTGATGTTGTATCATACGGATCTGCTCCGCTCGCTCGGAGGTAAGGTCTCCGCTTAGTTTCTACCAGTTACGTTTTTTCCGAGGTTTCTCCCTCAATCTGGGACCTGCTTTTAATTTAGATCTTTGGCAATGGCGGTAGGAGGTTTTGCTCCCCGGCGCAGTAATATACGATAAGGAGCGCTTCAAACCGAGTACCCTATTAATCTCTAACCATGATCATGGCCATATCTCGCTTTTCTAGAACTCTCTGCAACCTATTACTTTTGTGTGCATTTTCATTCGGTCCTGTTACATGTTTGCTGCCACTCATTGCTCACGCACAGCCCAAACAGACTGGGCTTGAGAGCATGGGTGTAATAGCAGTTAAGGTTGCGAAGGGTAGAATAGCCGATCGAATTGAGGCGCTCGGCACCCTTTCAGCAAATGAGAGTGTAATCTTAACAGCAAATATTACCGAAACAGTGACGGGAATCTTTTTTGAAGATGGGCAGTTGGTAGAGCGCGGCACTTTACTGGTCGACCTGCGAGATGACGAGGAGCAGGCTCTTTTGCAAGAGGTCACATCAAGGGCAGCAGAGGCTAAGCGGCAGTATGATAGAATTCAACCATTACAAAAAGGTGGTGCGGCGCCAACCGCATTAATCGACGAGAAACTCCGAGAGTATGAGACCGCCAAGGCTCAAGTGTTACTATTGGAGGCGCGCCTGCAGAATCGCAAGATAATCGCTCCGTTTTCAGGCGTTCTGGGCTTAAGAAATATTAGTGTCGGCGCACTTGTCTCACCGGGATTTGCGGTGGTCTCCCTTGATGATATTTCGGTAATGAAGCTTGACTTCACTGTCCCAAGTATATTCTTGCAAAGCATAGCTATTGGACAGAAGGTTATAGCTAACGCACGGGATCTGCCCGAGCAGGAGTTTTCTGGGGAAGTGGCAAGCATCTCAAGTCGAGTAGATCCCGTTACTCGCTCAATGGTGGTAAGAGCTCTCATTCCCAACCCGCAACGATCTCTGCGACCGGGGTTGCTGATGACAGTGAACTTATTTAGAGATGAACGTGAGGCTATCCTACTCCCAGAGGAGAGCATCGTAGCAGAGGGTGAAAAGAAGTTTGTCTATATCATAGATGGGACGGAACAGTCCGGTTTACTTGTAAAGCGCGAGGTTCTAACTGGAGCGCGCGAACCGGGAAAGGTTGAAATTCTATCTGGCGTTGAGGTCGGCGAGAAGGTCGTAATTCATGGCACTGTGCGCGCCCGCGCCGGTCTTAAAGTTCACATCACCGGCTACAAAGATGAGTCTACGAGTGTGAAGTCTTTGATATCGCCTCCTCAGAAGGAAGCCACTAATGCTGCTCTCTGACCTCTCGGTTAAACGTCCAGTCTTTGCCTCCGTACTCTCGGTGCTGCTGGTAATTTTCGGCCTGGTCTCCTTCGATCGGCTCTCTCTAAGAGAGTATCCAGATATCGATCCGCCAGTAGTTTCAATTGAAACTAACTACAGAGGGGCGGCGGCTAATGTAGTTGAAACCCGAATAACACAACTGATTGAGGACCGTATCTCCGGAGTTGAGGGAATTCGATTTATTAGCTCAAGCAGTGAGGATGGGCGATCAAAAATAGATATAGAATTCGAGATTACCCGCGACATCGACGGGGCTGCCAACGATGTTCGCGACAGAGTATTCGCAATTATTGAGGATTTACCGATTGAAGCAGATCCGCCCGAGATTCAGAAGGCCGATTCCAATGAAGATGTGATCATGTGGTTGAACCTAACCAGCGATCGCATGACCGTGCCAGAGCTAAGTGATTACGCCGAACGTTATCTAGTTGATCGATTTTCGGTATTGAACGGTGTGGCACGGGTGCGTGCTGGCGGTGGGCAGCGATATGCTATGCGGGTTTGGCTTGATCGGCGTGAGCTTGCGGCACGTGGACTGACGGTAGGCGAAGTTGAAGCAGCATTGCGGGCCGAGAACTTAGAGTTGCCTGCGGGCAGCATTGAATCCGAGCAGCTTCTCTTTACCATTCGGGTACAACGTGGCTTTCGCACGGCTGAAGAATTTAAGGAGATAGCGCTGGCACGGGGTTCAGATGGCTACATAGTACGTCTTGGAGATGTAGCTCGGGTTGAGCGTGGTACCGAAGAGGATCGAACTACATTCCGCGGCAATGGGATTGCCATGGTCGGCATTGGAATCACCAAACAATCTACAGCGAACACTATTGATGTAGCGCGCGAATCAAAGGCACTTGCAATGAGACTTAATCCAACCCTGCCCGAGGGTATGCAGATCGTTCAGAGCTTCGATTCCTCTGTGTTTATCGAGGGAGCGATTAATGAGGTTTATGCCACGCTAATTATCGCAATCATACTGGTTGTAATAGTGATCTATCTCTTTCTTGGAAGCTTCAGGGCAGTCCTCGTCCCCGCCGTTACCGTTCCAGTGTCGCTAATGTCGACCTATATCGTTCTCTTTGCGGCTGGATTCTCGGTGAACCTGCTGACCCTGCTTGCGTTAGTGCTGGCGATCGGGCTGGTCGTGGACGATGCGATCGTTGTGTTGGAGAATATCTCGCGGCGGATGAGTGATTATGGCGAAACTGCATTACTCGCCGCTTACCGAGGAACACGTGAAGTCGGCTTTGCAGTTGTCGCCACTACTCTCGTTCTGGTTGCGGTTTTTGTGCCGTTAGCGTTCCTCGAGGGCGATGTAGGCAGATTATTCTCCGAGTTTGCACTCACCCTGGCAGCCGCCGTGAGTTTTTCAAGCGTGGTCGCACTAACTTTATCGCCGATGATCGCCTCTAAGATCCTCGTTCACAACGAACAGAAATCGAGATTGACACGAATAGTAGATCGGTTAGTTGCCACGTTAAAGGATAGGTATCAATTGGTCCTTGATAAGGCTCTAGGAAATCTTGCTTACACATTGGTGCCTGTCGCCGTTGTTGGAGTAGCGATTGCGCTGTTGATGAGTTTTTTACCCTCTGAGTATGCACCCAGAGAGGATCGCGGTGTGTTCTTTATAACAGTCACAGGACCAGAGGGGGCCTCCTATGCCTACATGCAGGACTACATGAACGAGATCGAAACCCGCCTGATGCCATATGTTGATAGTGGTGAGGTATCACGCCTACTTTTGCGAGCTCCGGGAGGGTTTGGGAATATCGCAAGTTTCAATAGCGGCAGGGTAACCGTTGTTCTGGAGGATTGGAGCAAGCGGCGATCAGCTTGGATCATAATGGACGAAGTTAGAAAGTCCCTTGCTGACCTACCAGGAGTCAGAACGAGCGCTATTATGCGCCAAGGATTTGGAGCGCGAGCTAGAAGCCCAGTTCAGTTTGTAATTGGTGGTGGGTCCTATGAGGAGCTCGCGAAATGGCGAGACATCCTACTTGAGCAGATCAACCTCAACAATCCTGGCCTGCTCTCTGTTGATTGGGACTATAAAGAGACCAAGCCGCAGCTTGAGGTTATCATTGATTATAACCGTGCTGCCGATCTCGGCGTGCGGGTTGATCAGATCGGACGAACGCTTGAGACGATGCTTGGTTCGCGGCGCGTTACCACCTACATAGAAGATGGCGAAGAGTATGATCTAATCATTGAGGGGGAGCGCGCAGTACAACGTTCTGCGACTAGTTTAGAGAATATCTATGTACGCTCTGAGCGCAGCAAGGAATTGATCCCATTATCTAATCTTGTGCAACTCAAAGAGATCGCCGGAGCAACAACGCTAAATAGATTCAATCGAATAAGGGCGATTACTTTGGAGGCTAGCCTGAGCGCCGATCTTTCCATTGGAGAGGCCCTAGGTTATCTGGAGGATTTAGTAGAAACCCATCTGCCAGAGCAGGTAGTAATCGACTATAAGGGCGAGAGTCGTGACTATAAATACTCCGGGCGCTCGATGACCTTCGTATTTATTTTGGGGTTAATTACAGTCTTCTTGGTGCTGGCAGCTCAATTTGAAAGTTGGATTCATCCCTTAGTTATTATTGTCAGTGTACCACTAGCAATCTTTGGCGGTCTATTTGGACTTCTGATTATGGGGGGCACGTTGAACATCTACAGCCAGGTAGCCCTAGTAATGTTGGTGGGATTAGCTGCTAAGAATGGAATTCTGATTGTAGAGTTTGCCAACCAGCTACGCGACCAGGGGGTAGAGTTTGGAAAGGCACTTAACCAAGCCTGTATGCTTCGGCTGCGTCCGATATTAATGACCGCTATTACGACAGCGGCGGGAGCCCTGCCTCTGATACTTGCAACTGGGGCAGGCGCTGAAACCCGCCGATTAATAGGGGCTGTGGTCCTTGCGGGAATAGTTATTGGAACAGCGATGGCGCTCTGGATCGTTCCTGTCGCGTATCAATATCTGGCGCACCGCACAGGATCTGCTGGTGATGTTAGTCGGCAGTTGGCCAGAGATGAGGCGGCGCAAGAAGAGGGGGTAGTTTGAGGGTTAACGCACACATGTATTTAGCGATTTTCAAAAGTCGCTGCCAATAAAATTGGAAAGCCTTTTGATATTCTCAATAGTCCGACCATCCTCACAAAGGTATCGTCACAAAGTTGTCTTCGATTATTTTTTTTTCAAGCAGAAAAATTTTAGCCGCTCCGTTAGATTCTTTCCACGATTAAATCCGCGCTTTTCGATCAATTTAAGTGCAGAATAGGCAGTCTTCATGTCACTACTAGAGGCAACCCGGAGTAAATTCAACAGATCGCTTAGGTCGGTTAAACGCGTCGGAGATTCCGAGAGCACTTTCATTGCGATCATATGCCCTATAGTGGCGACACGAGTGCTTACGCCGAATACACGAATCCTATTCGATGCCTTTACAATTACATCCTCAATGCCACAGCTACAGAACATCAGATCAATCTCTGCGTCCGCAGATCGTGATCGTGGAGGTGTCAGTCGTATCGTGGCAAGTCGTCCTGAAACATGCTCTAGCAAAGAGACGATACCGTAGCCCTTATCTACTAAGTGTCGAATTATCTCTTCCGCGGCTCGATCCGTATTAACTGCAACGCAAAGGTCAACATCTTTTGTCATCCGGGGAGTTGTTAGGCTACCTACGGCAAGCCCTCCTATTAGCGCAAATCTAGGCGCTACATCAGTGAGATCTGAGTTAATCTGTTTGAACAACTTCTCAAGCACGCCCATTTTTTTCATTTGAATGCGCGCCCTGTTCGTGGGATAAAAAACTTTTCAGGCCTGTCGGGCTCAGTTGGTTCTGAAAGCCACCGTTGGATCTCGCTTTGCACCTGATGCCTGAAGAGCTTCTCTCCACGCTTACGAGATCGGCGTTTACGAGATCGACGCCGATACTGACTTCTTAGAAGTTGAATAGCATCATCGAGCAATAGCAAACTCTCTTCTAATCGCCTTGCAATCTCCTCAGAGTCGCTTCTCCTGGTTGACCTACGGCTGATGCTCACACGAGCAGATTTTCCAACAAGTTTTCTTAGACGGTCTGGTGCCTCACGTAGATATCCGGAGACCGAATGTTGGTCAATCCATGCCATTTTGCGAAATGGTTGCGTCATATTGAGGGGATTTTATCCGTGTTTTTGCGGACGATCAACAGCGAACAGCGATTCTCCCAGTGAAGTCTATAGTGATTATCAAAAGTCGGTGCCAATAAAATTGGCAAGCCTTTTGAATTTAATCACTATAGGTTGTTGTTTTGATTCGCTTTCGCGAATCTATAGCGGTTTGCAGTAACCGTTCACGGGGGGGTGGGTATATTTAAAAACTTTTGGAGAATTGTCTCATTTTTTGACATTTCAGTACCTATTATCCTTTCTTGTCGCCCCTAAACGGGGCATTTTTTGTGAACGGTTAAACATATTGTCAGACACTCGCTAGCTCGCGTCAGCAATTTTGGGCCTATTGCGCTGCGCGCGGATGCCCGCCCATCCGGGGGCCGCTTCCAGCGGATAAAAATGCACCCAATTTATTCGTTTGCGATGATTCTCGTACCCCCCTGAACGGTTACGGTTTGCAAAAGCTATTATTTCGCTCGCGACTTTTGCAAACCGCTATACAAAAGGGCAACAGTAATATAGACGAAACGATCCTTGATCGTGACTCTGTCACCCTACTGCACCTTACTCCCAATCACCGACTCACTAGGCGTTGATGGCACCAGCACATCTCTTGGCCTTGCGCCGTCCATCGGGCCGACTACCCCTTCGCGCTCCATTTTATCGACTAAGCGAGCTGCGCGGTTGTAGCCGATCCGAAATGCGCGCTGCAACATTGAGGTTGAAGCCTGGCCGCGCTGCACAACAAACTCTACGGCTTTGTCGTACATCTCATCATATTCTTCGGCTTCAGACCCTTCACCGCCAGGCGAATCATTTTTATCCTCGAGTAATGCGCGCTCACAGATATCGAGGATTCGTTGATCGTACTGCGGAGGGCAGCTTTTCTTTAGCGATTCAACTACCCGTCCAACTTCAGCATCGGAAACAAATGCACCGTGTACACGTCGCAGACTCTCGGCACCGGGCTGCAAGAAAAGCATATCGCCACGCCCCAGTAACCTTTCCGCCCCCATCGAATCCAAGATCGTCCGCGAGTCAATCCGACTGGATACCCGAAATGATATACGTGCCGGAAAGTTCGCTTTGATCAGACCCGTAACCACATCAACTGAAGGTCTCTGGGTCGCGAGGATTAAATGGATTCCAGCCGCGCGCGCTTTCTGCGCCAGTTTGGTTATCTGTTCCTCGATGTCCCTACCAACGGTTAGAATAAGATCTGCAAGCTCATCAACGACGATCACGATCTTGGGTAACGGTTTAAGCTCCTCTTTAAAGAGCGTCGCCTGATGGGCCTCTATTGAGTTGCTCAAGACCGTTCCACGATCGGGGCCCGAATCAACACCAGGCTCAACCGTTCCGGATTCGATAACCTGGGTCTCTTCTAACGGAATTACATCCGGCAGCGGCTTCGCAGGCGAGTTCCAAGCCATCGTACCCTCGGAGGTATCGCCAGAAACTATTCGATTATAGGAATCGATATTCCGTACATTAAAGCGCTGCATATATCGATAGCGCCGGTTCATCTCAGTAACCGCCCAATCCAGAACGGCTTTGGCCTGCTTCGGAATCGTAACTACCGGTACCCGCAGATGTGGCACCCCTTCATAGATACTCAGCTCCAAAACCTTGGGATCGATCAATATCAATCCCAGCTCTGCTGGCGAGGCGCGGTACAGAAGGCTCACAAGTATTGAATTGATGCACACCGATTTTCCTGTGCCGGTAGTACCCGCCATCAGTAGGTGCGGCATACTAGCGATGTCGACGATTAGCGGATCGCCATAGGTATCCTTGCCGAGGGGAACGCTCAGAGTCGATTCGGACTCCTGAAACGCTTTACTTTCGAGGACATCTCGCAACCGCACAACATCGCGGTTACGATTAGGGACCTCGATTCCAACAGTACCACGCCGCGGAATCGGCGCGATTACCCGAATTGATGTGGCCCGCAAACTCATCGCCAGATCGTCCTGCAGGGCGACGACCTTACCAACCTTAATTCCAGGGGCCGGTTCAAATTCGAATAGGGTAATAACCGGACCGGGGTGAACATGGGTCACCTTGCCAAGCACTCCAAAATCGCGCAGCTTGGATTCGATCAGCTTTGATTTGTCACGCAGCTCCTGATCATTTTCACCCCCCACCGAGGGTTCCCCTGCAACGAGCAGATCTAGAGCTGGAGGAACGTATGAAGCAAACGGATCCGCATCCGGTTCAGTAGGACTTACTACTGTGCGGCGCTTTGTCGTGCGATCTCCTTTGGCTGTTGCCTTAGTAGCTGCAGCATTACTAACATCTCCTGGGCCGCTACGTCGTTGCACGACCACAAGTGTGCGCTCCTCAGGGCGAGCAGCGATCTCGTCAGCTTCATCTAGCTCGTCGTCGAGATCCTCGCTTTCAACTTCCTCGCTATCCCTTGTGCGACGCAGATCCTCGCGGCGCTCTCGATCTCGCCTACGATCCTCAGCCCGTTGCTCGGCCTCAGGCCTGCGTCCCCACAACCAATCGACAACCATTCCAATCGCGTGCAGTCCTGCAGCGCCTGCGCGCCACAAATAAAACGGCAGCGCCACGCCAAGAATCATAAGCGTACGAAATACAATGACCGCTAGAAATCGTAGAACCTCAAAAACCCCCCGCCGAGTTGCAAAAGCAACTGAACATAACATCAGCGCGACACTAAAAAGTGCTGCACCAGGGGCACCGATCGACCGCCCTAGAAACGAGGTCACCGCGAAACCAAGTGAGCCGCCACCCAGATTTCCAGCGATACTCGCACCGAAAGTTGCGCTCGCTACTAACATTCCGCCTAGACCGAGAGCCACCAATGGTCGTGGCCACTGGTATGTGCCTGGAAGCAGATCCCCGTGACGCCAAAAGAAAGCGGCTAGGTATCCCAAATAGACAACGATCCCCATACTGGCCCAGCCGAGAGCCCCAAAGACTATAGTCGCAGTTACATGCCCAAGTGGCCCTAAAAGATTTAACTCTGCGACGTTAGCTCGCTGCAGGATCTGAGCTCCATTAATTCGATAAGAGACTATACTAACTAAAAAGAAGAGCGCTACGGCACAGAACCCCGCAGCTAACGTCTCGTCCAACCAGGTTGGCACTCCTGCAAATGTTACATGATTCGTTTTGGCGCGACTGGAGCGCTTACGCGGCGAGCTCTTACGTCGAGAATCAGCTGCCATACATACTTCCTTATCCCGCGAACCTCTACAAACTATTTAACGGGCTTTGCTGACAAAAACTGCTTCTCGCGGGTCTCTGATAGCTCGCGCAATGCTTGCTCTACACCCTGGCGAAAAAGTCCGGGCGCGGTGCGCAAATGCACTCCATCCTCAAATACCTGATCGGCGCGCAAAAGATTCTCTGTCAGCGCCTGATCACGAAAATGGTAGCTACCCTCCCAAAAACTTGTCTTCGCATCTAGGGCTTGTAACTCCATTGCAAAATCTACGGCAGCAAGCTGCTCGCTTCCGATTCGCGAACCGCTGCGATCGATGTAGCGTGTAACGCTTGTACGGAGAACAGCATCCACATTTTTATCTACGCTGCCCTTGCCGTGGGCTTTATCTGAGTTCTGACCCTCATCTTCAAACACAAGATCCATTCCGAGTTGCGCGCGCGCTGTTTCCTCTATTATGCGATACAGCGACGATACAAGTTCGGGGCGATTGGCAAGATCGGATGACACCTTAGGTCGCGCTACTAGAATAGAGTTGACCCCTAAGAGTTCACGGGGACGCACGGACTTAGTACGCAATGCGCCCGCGGTTCCTGGCACCGAAATCCCCTCACTTGCAGTCGCAATATCCGTCGTTAACCTTGGGTTAACCGCTATACCACCCGAAGGGGCGATCTGTGATCCCAGAGGTGCGTCCGCTGAACCGGGGACATCTCCAAGCCTGGTAGCGCTGTTAGGAGTATTAATAGAGTCCGGGGCCGCCTGCGCTTGTACAGTACACCCCAAAATTGCGACAAGGACAGCTACAGCTATATTGCGTCCTGAGAGGCACCTTCCCAAAAATGACAGCCCCAAGAATGCCATCCCCCAAAAAGATAGTCCCGAGAATAAGAATTTCGTATGTTGATTTTTCACCCGCTGATTGTGGACCATGCCTAGCATCTTGACAATCGGTTGTTCTACACTCCCAGAGCAGGCCGGCTTGCTTTTTCTGGGCCTTTTGCACTAACTTTCGGAGCTGTAAGTTCTACCTTCGTAACTGGTCAGCATAGTTTTTGAAAGTCCTTCCGCCGGAGGCGGAACCCCCGGAGGGATAACAAGTAACTGGTCAAAAAAGGTCTGCCCCGATTAGGGGCAGACAAGAAAGGATTAAAAGTGGTTCAAGCGAAACACTTGGGACAAACAGTACATTAGCTTTATTCGTTAAAATTATGCTGACCAGTTACCAACAGCCTACATTATCTTTACCTTGAGTAATTTATGAGTCCGAAGCCTGCCGAAAAGATCATCGAAGCCTTAACCCAACTGATTCAGGGGTACAGCGAGCTGCAGGAGTCTGTCCAAGCTGAGTTCGGATCCAAGCTGCTCACCGAGGACGAGGAAGCCGAGTCCGAGCTTGATCGGGAAGTTGATGCCGCGATCGTACTTGAGATGCGCACTGCGATTGAGTCTGTAATGGAGAGTGAAGATTACGCGGCTGAAGAGGTCGCCGCAGTTGTATCTACCGTCACCGATGCCCTTGAAGAGATCGAGCCTGATGTCTTCGCCGAAGAGGAAGACGAGGATGATGACGAGGATGAAGAAGAGGACGAGGATATCGACTTCGATGACGAGGAAGAAGAAGAGGACGACGAAGACGACGAGGACTAGATCTTCATTAGGGCGACTGACTGTACCTCTAATAATCTATCTCTAGAAATCCGGCTCTAGAAATCCGGCTCTAGAAATCCGGCTCTAGAAATCCGGCTCAAGAGAGCCCGCTGTCAGAATCTGTCGCTAATAGTAATCACCTGTAATATTCAGTCTCCTTCTTAATCAAGCACTCTAGAATCTTTGAAGTTTTTGTTGAGTTAAGCTGATCTGTCCTCTATACAGAGAGCTGTCCAAGCTATCCATTCACGATATTTCGAGCCCCGCTCACTTTTTAGGCAACTTTTTGCCTGAATCTCCGAATATCAAAGAAGTGATCTCTGTTTGGAGTCATTGAGGACAAGATTATCGGCTGTAACTTACAGGAAATTCGATGTTGATAAAGAGACAGGATCTTCGAACGCCAGCGGCGGCCCGCGGATCAACACTAGTAGAGCAGGCAATCGTCTTGCCAATTGTTCTACTTGTCGCATTCGCGGCGGTCGATGCCAGTAATTTAGTTCAGGCTTATTCAGCACTCCGTGAAGGAGTTAAGGATTCACTACGGTGCGTCTATCCAGTTGAGGGTAAGTGCGTAGATATTAATTTCAATCCTCCGGCCAGATTATTCGACTGGTATCTTGAGGAGCATGGCCCAGACTCGATCGTTGTCAGCACCGTAAATTATTCAGCGCAGAGCTCGTGGATTCGACGCCCCGATTATATCTATAACAGTTCAAGCGCTACGATTCTGGGCGCAGTTAACTTCCAGGTTGCGAAGCGTGATTATACTGCAAAGAGCTTAAGAATTCCGGCTAGCTCTAAGGCGGACGTGGTGATGTTGAAGAGTTCAATTCCGGCAGCTGATGGCGGCTCGGGTAGCCCTGCTGAAAAACGTGACCCTAAACTGCATTATTTCAAGGCTGGCGAGAATAAGTCTTACCCAAACTCATCGTCCGTCCCGATAAGTGACCTCGCCGTTACTATGACAAATAAGCAATCAGGAAATGTTACCTTTCATGTACCTTTCCCCGAGCTTCCAGAGAAATCTACGACTAAGTGTTTTGCGTCTAGCAATCTCGACAAAGGTGGAGATGAACATGAGGTGGACTATAACAAGGAATGTTCTGCGCTGGGACAGGGGTACGGAGAATTAAACCTGGATAATCCCTGGTCCAAGATGAGCTTTGTGCTGCATGTTAAGGGCGCAGGCGAACACACCGACGCGCTACCTCCAGTTGTTCCAGATGTTCCGGACTGTGCATTGGGTCTATCTCTTAAGAACCAGGGAATGAGTAATCCTGGAGACAAAGGGGGATTTCAGTTTGATGGTGACGAGTATCCCTTTGGCGTTTTTGTGCCACGTGGCGGACCTGCGGCCTTCGCTTCCCCAACAATGTTAGGTGACGATGGTAGCAGCGAGTACATCTCCTATATGCTTACGGCTAAACGCGCCGGCCCAACAAGCAACAGCAGTGGCGATATTGATATCTCAGTTAAGCTTGCTTCTACATTATGGACAAGCGCGGGCAAGATCAATGCCGCAACAGATTGCAAGTGGAACGGGACAACAGCGAAGATATTCACACCTGAATACTCCTGGGAGAAGGTCCCAGTCGATTGCGCCCCAATATCTCTCACTCAGGCTGAGGAGCCGGATCCTACAAAGATTCCTTGCGTTGTAAGTGATCAAAATAAACCGGCCCTAAACGGGCTCCCTAATGGCAAGAACCAACCTGTGCAAGTGGATATGGCGAGTGCTGTACCATCCGATGACGGTTCGCGTGATAACTTCTATGGCTACTACTCGCTTGAGCACCTAAAGCAACACCTAGCCGACCTTGGAGTTCCCGCCAGCACGATCTCAGATCTGGATATAGTTGAAGTTGGAATGACCTGGGAAGCTCGTTCTCGTAGCTGCCCGCAGATAGCTCAGAGTTTTGATGGGTCAGCTCCAAACTACGGCGTAGACGGAAACCCGAACGCTGAATCTCAGAGCGCTGCAATGGCGATCTGCCCACCGTTAACCGCGGCTGAGATGGCCCAGAATCCACAGATACAGAACCTGAGTTATTCTGAATTCCAAAGTGTAGCACTACCAATTGCGCACCAGGGACAGACTTGGGCCCGCGAGGATTGCAGTCAGCTAACGCCCACACTAGACGGAGCACGATTGTTCTATCCAAAGATTAACCTCGGAGCTGAAGACGCCACAGCAACTAGCTATCCAAAAGATCGCTTTGTTCATAACAGCACCCAAAGCCCAGCAGCCTTTTTGGCAACCGATCAATACAGCTGTGGCGGATTTGAAGAGGGCGGAATTGTAATCGACGGCGCTCAAGAACTCGATCAGACTGTACCTCCTTCGGGCCCATCTGGTGCCTGGACAACGGTCGCAATGCCCGCAAGTTCACTATATAGCGGCACTCAGGATGAGCTTGGTGATTGCCAACTGGATCGTTTAAAGAATGAAGCTTTGGCGGCGGGCTCAACATATGGCATGACTGCGCAATCATATTTTGTCCCCACTGTAAAACCGATCGGCGAGAAGCAGCTTGGTGATATCGCAAACTGTGGGGGTGTTCCCACCGCACCGCCAGGAGACGAGTGTGTGCCGTACCGAATCTCCGAGGGTGCCGTCTGCACCTCAACTCTACTTGCAAACGCTATACCTGATGGCACTACACCAGCAGAGTGTAGCGCCCCAGATTCCAGCTGCAGCAAAGTGTTCTCCGGCTTTGATGGTGTCGTAAACGACGGCCGCACCGAGAACTTTGTGCAAGCAGCTGACTACGGCAGCAAAGCGATTCAAGCTGCGTATCCAAGGGGACTGCGTGATTGTGAGGGCGAGAACTGCTTTAACATCACGGTTTCTAAATCCGAGGATAACAAACGCCTTATCGGTAAGGGCAAGATTGAGGTTCCGATGACGTTGCTTGCTGGAAGTCCAATCACACTGAGCTATTCGGATCAGGAGACGGCTGAGCTGGAGTTTGTGAAGAACTAGCACTGAGTCTGGATCACCTTTATCCTCTCGTCTATAGCGATTATCAAAAGTCGGTGCTAATAAAATTGGCAAGCCTTTTGAGTAAGCGTTCACGGGGGGTGCAAGAATCATCGCAAACTAATAAATTGGGTGCATTTTTATCCGCTGGAAGCGGCCCCCGCGAGAGGCGGGCTTTCGTGCGAAGCACTGTAAGACCCAATAGCTGAT
>Ga0163148_10003675_pt1 | contig 16724 bp, 24 predicted proteins | sample OliLakLV19MP7P2_FD_148606 | JGI IMG/M metagenome (GOLD analysis project Ga0163148, IMG submission 148606) | Freshwater microbial mat bacterial communities from Lake Vanda, McMurdo Dry Valleys, Antarctica- Oligotrophic Lake LV.19.MP7.P2 | ecosystem: Environmental > Aquatic > Freshwater > Lake >...
CATCAATACGTCCACCGCATCCTGGGCCCTCATCGGCGGCGTGGTCCAGAAAGTCTTCAACCAGTCTGCAACCGCCCGCGCCAGCATGGTGTCGGGGCTTGCAGAGGACTGCGTTCTCTCGCACGCGCAAGCGTACATCACCTGCGACGGCGCGACGACGCTGTACATGGGCATGGCGTGGCGGGCGATTGCTTGGACCTATCAGTTCGCAACCGCCTACTCCAACAACGGGTATAACTCGTCGCCCTTCCCACTGGCAACATCGTGTACGTCGCCGCCCTTCGCGGGGCTGGGCTACATGGTCCCCATCGACACCTGCACCAACTACTCGTCGTCATATATAAACAATAATTCTTCCGCCTTCATGAACTACGATTGGAGATACTGATGGACACCATACTATTTCAAAGGGTTGTGGCGGCGCTGTCTCCCGGCGCAATCGTGACGAACGAGGACAACACATACGAGGGCGCTGTCTGGGCGGACAGCGTCCTCCGTCCTTCCGCAGAGGCGTTCGCCCTGAAAGCGGCGCAGATTGGAAAGAGAGAGGCTATTACGGCGCGTGCCGGCGCTTCTCTCTCTGCCGGGTTTGAGTGGAACGGCGTCCTCTACCAGATCGACGCGCAGAGCCAGGACCGCATCGGCAACCGCCGCGCTTTCGCCCGCGACTGCATTGACGGGCTGGCAGAGTGGTCCCCGGTTTACCAGGGCTGGATTGCCGCCGACAACAGCCGCGTGTCCTTCCCGACGCCGCAGGACTTCGTCGCCTTTGCGCACGCCGCGCACGCATACGTCACCCAAGTCGTCCTGACGTCGCGTTCGTACAAGGACGCGATCGCGGCTGCGAGGTCCTCCGATAAGGTGGAGGCGCTCGACGTCTCCGCCGGATGGCCGGAAGAGTAGGGTGAATGGAAAAGTTCATCACCGCGACGGACGGGAGGATTAGCGGATGCTTTAGAAAGAAGTTATTTTGCCAAAGGTATTGGTTTAATTCGTTGGGAAGCATGGTCAAGACGCGATCCTACTATTGATTTAACAACTCGTTATTTTCATGTAGCTTTTTCTGATTCACCGGCACCCGGTTGGAAGCTAAATGATATTAGAAATTTTACCAATTATGTTACACATGATCCCACCCTTATTCCAATTATGCGCTAATCATAGGATAATTTTCTAGCTAATTTTGCTTATAAAATGGTGAATAATGACAAATCTAAATGAACGTCTAATTTCTTTTACTATAGGAAGAAGTCTGTCACAAATTTTGACAGATCGACTCGCACGTAAAGATTTCCTAACGGCAGTCGCTAGTATACGTTTGAAAATCCTTAATGACAAACGCGGTCATGCGGATATTCAACGTCTATACAAGACGTTTATCTCGGATACAGATTTTTCTTACATGGCTGAAATGCTAGCCGATGTAGAGTCTCTCTTGCAGGATATGGGTGGACGTACCGCCGAAGAAGTAGAGCAGTCTGAGCAGGAAAAAGAGGAAAAATCTCAGCAGGATGGTAGTGAATCAGAAGCTCAGGCCAGTATTGCCAGCCTACTATTAGCGGAGCCTATAAAATTAGATAGTTCTGTCCCTTTTGATGTTTTCAAAACCCAAATAGATGATAGCTACAAAGCTTTGCTCCAAACTTCTACTTTCGCCATGACCTCGTTGACTGGAACAGAATGGAAGTTGAATCTCCAGCCATTACCTCGTTATTGGACTGAAAACGATTCCTCTGGCCCGAGGCGTGACCGTGAGCGAGCACAGACCGGCAACGTCCATCAACCTCGGTCACCTGCTGACCGCCGGAGTGTTTCTGGCGTCTACAATCGCGGCGTGGGTGAGTCGATGGTGAGCGCGGCGGTGGTCATGATCTGCGGGCCTCCTGCCACTGCCCAAGGCCCGCGCCGGTTTCCCGGGCGGGCAAAAATATAGCCCCATGTCAATCGCGCGCCACCTCGTACTCGGTCCCCAGGCCGTCGCGCGCCGCGTTGTACTTGACCCGCTGCCACTGCCCAAGGCCCGCGCCGGTTTCCCGGGCGGGCAAAAATATAGCCCCATGTCAATCGCGCGCCACCTCGTACTCGGTCCCCAGGCCGTCGCGCGCCGCGTTGTACTTGACCCGCCGGTATGAACTGGTCGATGGGGTGGCACGGATAGCATGAATCAAGAGCCATCGGCTCATGAGAGATTTGGCGCTGTCCTCGGCCTCAGCCTTGGTTTCGAAACGAAGACCGTTGCCATACCATTTGCCGGTATCGGTCCGAACTTCGGGCTTCCATGACATCGTCTTGGACGGGCGTCTGGGCCATCTTACAGGTGATAACCTATTTGGTCAACTGTTTTTCGGCCAAGCGGAGAATCGCTCGTTTCTTCATTTCCCACGACTGTCGCTTGAAATGGAAACCGATACGAATTTCGAGTTCCTCAATCGAGGCCCCATATCGGGCTTCTAGGGACTTCGCGAAAATGCCATCATCCGAACAGGGATTCAGATGATACGGGGGGAGACTGAAAAGTTTCCGCAGATCGTCTTCAAGAGCGCCATCGAGGGTGCTTTTGAGGAAGTATTCCCCAGCGGTGATCGCCGCACGCACCCCCGGGACGGTCAATCCGAACACGGTGGCGAGGTCCTTCTCGGACCATTCCGGATGGTTCTTTTGAGCTTCAAACGCGACGATGCAACGGTTCTTCCCGTATTTCTCGTCGGCGCGTTTCGCGGCGGTTTCGGGTTTCATCAGATACTCGATTGGAGAGATTTTCGGACTGCTTCACCCCAACTGGGGTCGGGTCCGTAATTGAAATATACCGGGATCAACCCCGTGGGTCAAGCCCGAAACCAACAATAAATCCAATACCAGAATGATTTTTGAGAACGCAAAACCACAATCTCCGCGCGGAGTTTCTGGTTTTCCTCTTCCAGTTTGCGAATCCGGTTCAAGGAGGAAGTCAATTTCGTGAATACACTGCGGGGATTCTGAATCATTGACTTTCTCCTTTCATGTTCCATCTATGTACACGAGGAGAACTACAATGGCAAAGATTTACGGACAATCCATCACGGTGAACGTGCAGAAACTAGCCGCGAAGAACGCGCCTCTGGTGGCGATCCTTCGCGAGGGCGATCAGGAATTGATCGAGGGGATTCTCAACGAGGCTCTGATGGAAACCGGAGCCATCGTTGAGATCGAGGTCATCACCGATCCCTATGAGGTGTTTCCGGAATCACCGAAAAAGAAATCCAGCTAGGAGAACGAAAATGACCACCACAATCAAAGTGACCTCGCACAACTATCCGGCCCGTGTCGAAACAATTGATACCTACGGGGACAATCCATCGATCATATTGGACGCTCGCATCCTCACGCCCGAGGATGGAGAACAGACATTCTACTGCACGACAAGCCGGGAGCTTCGCATCACCGATCTAGAATACGATGATCCGCTTGTCTTGGAGGACAAGAAGCGCCGGGATCAAACCTAGTATCCCTTACTTCACCGGGCGCTTCAAACGGCTCGTCACATAGTCATGAACGTCACGCTTGTGCCAATTGGCCTCGCCCTTGGGCACGACCAGTCGGACGGGCTTGTCCCCTTGATTCCGAAGCGTACGCATTTCCGCGTTCGCATCTTCTAGGTTGTCCGCATCGAAATGATGAGCGTATCGGCCATCATCGTTCTTGAAGAAAACACTGTGGTAATTCTTGTTCTTCCCCTCGGTCTCTTCCTGCTTCGCCTCTGCCAACTCGGACAGATCAACGCGAACCTTGATCGCAGAGCCCAAGATGGACTCCAAACCACCATCGCCGAGTGAGACAACCGCCTGCGTGCCATAGATGGAACTGATACGTCCCTCGTAGAGGACCCCGTTCTTCTCCCACGAGAGACGATCACCCACCGAGTGAGATTCCTCTATGGAATTTTCCCTCTCGTGTTCCTCGTAGCGGCGACCGAATTCCTTGAGATTATCGTCGATGTCCTTGAGCATGACGTTGACGTTGCCACGGGTTCCGCCGTAGAGATACTGTCCGCCGATCTGATCCGCACGGTCCAACTCGGACACGTCCAGACCATGACGCCCGGTGTACCAACGATACGTATAGGTGTTGTCCGCGAACGCAGAGACGATCAACGTGAGCAACCCACCGATGTCCGGAGACATCACAATCGGAATCGCATAATTCACATCCGACCAGCGCCACGAGCCACCGACTCCAGCGTGCCCACCGAATCGCTTGATCACCCGAGCGGACAGGGAGGTGGCAAGCTTCTCCATGGGGGAACTCATTCCCACCGGAGCCACGGCTTCGACGAATTTCTTCATCTCGCCCACGAACTGCTGCATCTTCTTGTTCGGCGTGGTCGGAGAACGCATCGCGGCTTTCTCACGCTTCGCATGACGTGCCTCGTGCACGTCCATTTCGCGATCCACCCCGGCTCCGCGTTCACTGATCGTGACCGAACGCTCGTCGTCGGAAATCTTGTAGTCCATGTTCAGGTGATGTGCTACGGCATCCATACGGGAGAGCAAACGTCGATCCATAGGCTTCGCGGTCTTCGACGCCAACGTGTACGATCCATCGGGATTCTTCGTGGTCGAAACCCCGAGCGCGCCCCATGCCATCTTCCCCATGGCATCATCCAAGCCCACGGGAACCATGGGATGAACCGACCGCGCAGAGGGATCAACCTTATTCATGTCCATACCCGGGAGATGATCGATTGCCTTGTCCCTGACCGCATCAACGGCGGTGTTGATCTTACCAGAGACGAATTCCTTCGCCCGGTTTAGGTGATCACCAATAGCTTCTTTCATGTCGTCCCCCTTGCGTACCTTATCCGTTATAGATTGAGCCTTTTTCATATCACCCCGGTGAATCGCCTTGGCCCACTTCTTCCCCGCCCGCTCGATGGAAGTCTTCTTTTCCGTGATCGGACGACCCCCGGTGAAAATCGATCCCCTCGTGGTGGTCTTCCGCCCAAGTGGTTGTCCAGAACTGGCTATTGCTCCGGCCCCGACCGCTCCCGCGCTGGCATTCTCCGTGATCGGCTGAATCACATACGTTTGAGTATGGTAAGTCTTACCTTGCACGATCTTGTCCAAAATCTCACTCAACTCCGTGGGTTGAATATCGGGATGTTCCTGCACGAACTGTTCCCAAGTGAAACGCTGCCCGTGTTCGGCTTCCATACTCGCTTGGCTTCCATACTCTCCCGCGCCGGGAAGTTCCTTCACGAACACATCGGGATCGTTGTTCAACGAATCGGGAATATCGGGGTTCATCGGGCAAGTCCCTCTACTACGAATTGTTCATCCGATCCGGGAGAGATATTTCGAAACGTATCCCGCCGGGGCGGCATGACCGAGAAGAATTGATCGATCTCGGTTTCCAGATCGTATCGAGAACCAGTCACGCCTTCACGACCAGCACGGTCTACCAAATAATCACGGAGATCATCGACCGACTCAAACACGTACTTCCCGGATTGGGTGACATTGCCGTAGATCACCTCTAGTGTGGGCGTGACCGATTCCAATTTCGTATGCACGGAACGAACCCACACCAGTCGCTCGTTATCCAGACCACGACTGGGTCCACCGGACTGTTCCAGATCGTACTTTCGCAAAATCGGCATCACCCGGGGCAACCACGCATCACTCGGGAGGAGGATTGCGAACCCGATTTTGGTGAACCAACGCCGTAGAATCATCTTCCCTTCGCGCTCGTTGAAATCCCTGATCAATTTAAGGCCGAGTTCCTCCGAGGTCTTCGGGGGAGCCTTGGGCGGATCATCCGGCAACAGGCCCATGAATTTCTCATTCAAGGCGGGAAACCCAATTTTTCGTCCAGTCAGGGCCTCAAGCTCTCGAATCACAGTTTGTGAGAGATCATAAGGATTAGGCAAACGGGTTCGTGACATAAAAAATGCTCCAACTTGGGGTATTTAGCCCCCGAGAGCATTTTCTAATGTTAAATTTTATTGGTTTTACGCATCCGGAAGATTTCGCCCTTCAGGGTGTCACGACCGGGTATCGTTATCGTTGATCTGGAGAGAGCCATCACCATTACTGATGGCCTCATCGGTGGGTACCGCCCCCGGAAATGCCGAGGGGATGAACTCGTCCTGTGTCTCCACGAAACTCGTCCTGTGTCTCCACGAAACTCGTCCTGTGTCTCTTCCACGAAAACCTTCACGGTTTGATCGTGAAGCTTGAACAACTGATGGGGATTGATCCACCAGTTACCACGACCATCATTGGGACACAGGCCGATATCCGGATCATCATTGTAGTTGCGACCCACGTCGAAAGTGCCTACGCCGAGATCGATGATATCGCCCTTCTCCGGTTTCATCGGTGAAATCCCATGGAATATGTCACCGATGTGACCACTCTCTCGTGCGGCCACGACTTCGACCGTGATGCGAACGCGCTTTCCCATGAGAGCCTTGGCGGCCTCACTTTCGAACGTGGGTAGCACTTTGTCCTTGGCGCTGTACGTCTCGCTTCCGCAATAGAAACGCCCATAGCGGTCCGAACGGCGCTCACTAGAATCCCACATAAAAATACCCGTAGCGATCAAAGTCTTGGTCATGGTGGGTCTCCTTCGTTTTTATTCGATATTGGCGAGCACATCCGTGGCCGTGTTATAAGCTCGAAAGCCCCGATTGGGGTCAGGTTGTCGAGAACCCCCATGAGACCTTTGAGAGCCGATGCCAACTCTTCGATCAGGGCGTCCTTCGCATCATCGTTCATATTGAATCTCCAATGGTTCGGTACGAGCCTGAGGAGGACTGCTCGTGGTGTTCGTGAAATCGCTGTCCGATGCGAATTCCGAAACTTTGCCGAGGACGAGGAAATCGTTCCACAATTCGAGGCCGCTGCACCGGGGAGCGAAGTTTCGGATGAGCATCGCGACCACGAAGAAAACGCTGCCGACGCCGACCAGAATGGGCGTGGTGAACGCCCCAACAAGTACGACTGCGACCCCCACGAGGGTCACCCCCAAGGAGAACTGGATCACCGAGGGGTTCGCGACCATCCACGGATCGTTCACGATGAAGAATTCCTCACCTCGGCGATTTTGCACCACCGAAAGCCCCCCCACGGGGGCCAAACGCTTGAAAAGTTCTATCCGCTCGGCGTTCATGTGATTCCCTTCTCGACGAAATCCACGCTCTTCGTCGGGGCGTGGCAATCCTTATAATTCGGGCAGCCGTAGAATTCACCCGACTTGAATGTGCTTTTCTTTTTGATCATCATCCCGGCGCAATTCGAGCACGACTGGCGCATCCCTCGGGCGTAGAGGTCGCGGATACGATCCCGTGTATTAGGCATCGCGTTCAGCGTGCGAAAGGCCGTCTTCTTCGCGCCCTTGATCGGCACGCCATCGGGGAATCGATCCGTCTTGAATGCGGTGTTGAGAAGCTGAATCCGGATCGCATCGGTACCGACTTCGCGGGTCCGATCCTCACCTAGAGCAATGCTGGAATAAACCCGGACCATCGCGGGGAACTTCCGACCCGACTTCCCCACCACGGGGATGTCATAAACGGATTCGTAAACCCCCGGAATGACCTTCTTCTCAGCCGGAATACCCGTGGCCTTGAAAAAGGCTTCAATTTCTTGAGTGGTGAAAGCGACGTATGTTCCCATGACCCAGAACATACAGGTGGTAACCTATTATGTCAAACCTTTTCTTCCCGATACACGTAAAGGGGAATTTCCGGCGTCAATTTGACTTGTCCAAGGAGCTTCCCATTGGGAAACTTAGATTTCAACAACCCAATATCCGTATGAATCTGAAATCGAACCAGAACCCGGTTCTCCCGGAGACCCGCCTTGGACGGGATTCCCGAACAAACGAGAATTCGTCGCATTTTACGCGTGATATCCTCGATCTCGACCTCTTCCACCTGAAAGCTTTTCAGGCTCGAACTCAGGTGTTTGATCACCGTCACCGGAGCAGGGAATGAGGCAAGACCTTGAATGTCAAGACGGAAAACGGGTACCATACCCACTATATATGGTAACCGTTTCCGAAATCAACTATTTTTTCTAAGGACTTCGGTAATCACGGTTTGGGCGAGTTTTCCGTCGTACTGGCCCAAGTGGTTCGTCCTCAGATGCTTCATTACTGGCCCAATTTGGACCGTAGGATCGGTTTCCAGAAGTTTGACCACCACGGCACGGATATCATCCGCGCTCATCTGCTGGGGCAAATAAGCCCCAAGAATGGTGATCTCCCGAAGAACCTTCTCCAAGGCTTCACCGGGCGGGTAAAGGAGTTTGTTATCCTCGGCGGTTTTGAGGAACTTGCGGATGGTTTGGAGGACTTCTTCGTCCGTGGTCTCCCGATTTCCCTTGTTCTTTCCCACCGCTGCGGATTCCGCAAGCAACGAGGTGAGCACTTCCCGGCGGTTCACATCATGTGCCTTTCGCGCGGCCAACTGATCCGCCCGAAGCTTCTCCATCATGGTCATTGGTCGTCCTTTGTTTTCTCGGCTCTAAGGGCGTTTCGTTCAGCAATGGCGTAATCGTGGGAGGCCATCAAGAAACCAATGGGATCGTTACCCCCACCGTTTCCCTTTTCGGAAAGGAACGCGGCTACACGAGCCTCGCACGGGGTGTACGGGTGCACGAGGATATCCCGATCTAGCGTTAGAGTGTAGCTGCTCCCCGGCTGTCCCGGGGCGTTACTTCGGGTGCATTCAAGTAAATGATCGGTGTGATGCGGACAGCGTTTGTTCCCACATTTACCGCAGCCGTAACTCCAACCCAGAATGTTGGGACGGAACAGCATGTGTTCCTCGTCCCCCAATGCACGCATTAGATCAATGCGTTCATCAACGCATTTCTCACAGCCACACATATCGCTCATGATATCAATTCCATTCGGAACAGATATCACTCAGGATGATTCGGGTCAACCCGGAATTCGGAAATCATTGGCTCGATTTGTCCATCCATGAATAAAACGAGATTGGCTCGGGTTGTTCGCGACGATGGCGTTGTAGAAATTCTGACGCTCATCCTGATACGCGTTCACCATGGTGGTTTCACCAACCTGATCCAAACAGGTTTGAACCGCCTTCAACGTGAACGGACCGAGGCCGCCGTCTACCGAGACCACACCACCCGCTCCGATCTTGTTGCAAAGCGTCTGCAACGACTTCACCGCACGACCGGGACCCGCATTGACGCCGAAGTCGAATACCGGACCCTGTAGACACTCGGGGAGCAAGTGAAACAAAGGCTGCTTGAAATACATGGTTTGATAAATTTCAATCGCCTCTTCCCGGGTCAACGTCCGAACCTCGTCCTTACTGACCTGTCGCTTTCTCCACACACACAGTGTGGCTATAGTAATGCCGAATTTGGTAGCTGAACCAAGATCGATTGGATCATCAGTATAAAGGTCGTGGCCTTCCCATTTCAGAGTTTTTGCAAGAATTTCATCAAACACCATTTTAGAAGTCCTCGGTAAATAGGTGTGACTAAATTCGGAATCACATCTTTTTATGGAATATCTTCATGCCTATTTACCCCGACATCGATCCCACTCGGATTGGAATTTCGCATCCACAAGACGCTGAAGATGACGCCCGCGATGGCGGCAGGCGTCACGCCCAAGCTTTGGGAAATGTCTGATATGGTTGCCGTGTTGGAAGCATGGGAGGCGGCGGTCAATATAAGCATGAAGATATGGGGCGCAGTTACGACAAGACAGCATCGTGACCGTTCAGGAGATAGTCGAGGGCGGAAAACGCCTCGAAATTCCAATGAGTTGGAAGCGTACTCGTTGAAGCAGGGAAAGGCTCATGTTGCTATCGATCCAGAAGGAAATATTCATCAAATATCGTCGTTGAAAACGTTTTGTTTTCACAGAGGACTGGATTATCACGCAATGCGGCGTACTCGTTCGGGAAAATATCTACATCACAGGGGATGGAGATGTTACTACGAACTCCCCGAGTGTATTGACTCACCCGACGAATTCAAAATCAAAATTAAGCAAGCACTCAAAAATAAAGTAAAAAAGGCCAAATCCATTCAAGTCGGGAATGCCGCCTGTGCGGTGGTTGATCCCTTTGGCGTTCACTACGAGGTGACCGGGATGAAGGACTTTTGTTCTCTTCATGATCTCGATAAGGCTGAAATGATTTCGGTGAAATCTGGTCGGCTCCCACACCATCGTCGTTGGCGCGCATACCCGGTAGGGGCGGAAATTCCGGATCACGAGGAATTTTGGAAACGCCACGATGGAAAAATTCGGGAAATGTATAAAAATCGTGCAAATACCAAACCCAAGATCAATGACTGGATTGTTACTTCACCAAATGGTGAAATATCACGTATATCCAATTTATCTAGGTTTTGTAAGGAAAGAAATCTAATACCCGCGAATATGCGGCAAGCCTGTTTGATGAATAGACTGCATAAGGGATGGAAGATAGAAAAACCATAAATACGTCGAGGAATCCCAATGAAACTCGACCAACTCCCCCTGACCGAGATACGCGTGCTTGATACCGCCCCGAAGGGGTTTCAGGAATTTTTGGCGAAATATCGCAAACTCGTCCGGGACAAGAGTATCGAGCAGTATTCGTTATATGTTCATTTTTCCAATTTTCGCGATTCCCCCATGGATAAGAATTCCGTGAGATCGCCCGACCATAGCGATCCCATCGGGCTTTACACGTATCCCATCGAGTACGTGCTGAAAAACCCCGCCGATTTGTGGTACGGCCATAATGCCCGTTATCTTCATGTCGTTCGGAGTAATGCGAAAAACCCCCTCTACATGAAGGATATCGAGAACGATAACAATGTGTCTCGAATTCTCTACCGGATGGATATCCATATGGATGATCGCACCCTGAGTAAGATTCGACGCGAGCATCGGTGGACCGGGAAGTGGCGCTTTGCCAAGACGTTCATGTGTGCGTTTCAGTTGGATTATTCCAAACCCGATCCGGAATGGAAAAAGGAATGGACGACTCGTTCCGGGGAGGAGCAGACCGCACTCCTCCGGAAAGCCGGATACGATTCCATTCAGGATACTGGAACCGGGGCGGTGAATGATCGCGAACCCGAACAGATGGTGTTCTTGTCCCGGGGCGCGTTCAAGATAATCGAGATGTTCACCCTTCGGGAACCCCGTGGGATCAAGCAGGGTGATAAAAATCCCGACCGGGTTCATCAAGCGATGCGTCCATTCGGACCCATGACCACGGCAAAGCATGATTCGAACGAGCCGTTGATGCGTAAAATATCCGCACACATCGCGCAGGCCATGCAAGACACGCTGGTGGGGAAACCCGAACCTACGGGGTTCGGCGGGAAGATGTTCTGGACCAAGCAGGGGAAGAGTATCCAACTAGAAATAGAGGACTCGACTATCCGTCGTCGCATGGACACTCTCAAGATTGGTCAGAAGCCGCACAAGTGGTTCAAAGGCGCGGATGGATACGTGGCGAAATTTGAGATTCGAACCCCACAGGGAAAGATCACAAACCGCATCGGTCGGGATGAGAAATTCAAAGACGTGTTCGCACAGGTCACGTCCTCGTGGCACGAGATAAAAGATAATCCCCCAACCCAGCCCCGACAGACACGGGAATCCCATCTGGCAGCGATGAAAGCGCAAAAAGACCTCCAGAACTGGAACCACTGGCGAAAGGAACAACGCCTACCTGCGGTGACCGCCGAGGAGATGATCCAAATGAAACGGGATGGTCTCACCCACAGGGGGGATTACACCTTGGACCGAGTGGACGCCTTGCGGGCGGAGCGGGGATTACCCCCGCTGCGGGTGGAACAGTACCAAGCCTATGTGAAAAGTCGTGGGAAGATCGATCCCCTCTCGGGGGGTCCCATCGGACCGAGTGAGCACTCAATGGGGCGATTGGATCGAGCCTTGGCGAAGCGCACAAAGCGAGGCAAGAACGATGACGACAATAACGTTCGTGAGATTCATCAAATAGCCCCGCACGCGTACGGCCCTCGATCAATGGCGTTCCTCAATGGGTATCGGTTGAAGCATAACCTGTCTCCGATCTCAAAAGAAACCTACGCGAAATACCTGCGGCATCCCGATGGGCAGTGGGATTGGAAGGCGTACTTCCCGGACATGCACGTCAAGGAATCCCTGTTGGTGGAGAAATTCTCCGCACTCCCGGAGGATTGGACCGATGGGATGTGGGTGAATCCGTTGAGTGATCGGTACACGCTGACTGCGGGAATGTCTCACGTTACCATGGTGGCGACGAATCCCACTAAATTCGATCTGCCGCCCCCGGACGGCCACGGGACACCATTTTCCAAGTATTGCACGAGGATCGCTCATGCGATTCGTCACAGTCCGTCCGAGTACCGTGCGATCAAGGATGAGATGAACGAGGACGATGAGCTTCGGAAGTTCATGACCAAAAAGGGTTGGACCCGGGTGTGGGGAGACGAGGGCTCGCTGGAGTTGGAAGCGTACTCGTTGAAGCAGGCACAAGCCACGCTGCTTTGGTTGAGCACCCACGGGGTCGAGATTTGGGGCATCGCCGGTCTAGACACGTGGGGAGACGACAAGCATTTGAAAGACCTCGACGGAGGACAGGTTGAGGCTTTGATGCGTCGGGGCCGATTGGGTACCCGGTTGGGAGAGTCGTTCGAGAACGTACGAGTGGCTCGAAGCGCAGACCAACGAGTTCCGTTGCCCTTCGATACCCTCTTGGGGAAGGCGTTCCGCATCGTCGCGCCCGAGGGAAACACTGGGTTCTCCATCATCACCCCGTTCAATCGGCGTGAGTGGGCCACCTCCGAGGACCGGTCTCAATTCAATGCAATCGTGAAACAAAAATTCAACGAGCCGGGGTTCCTCGCGGATCACAAGTGGAACCAAATCTACGACGCCGCTCTTCGGTTGGGATTGATCGATCAGCACGGGCAGGCCGTGATGGAAAACGAGGAAGAACACCAAGAGGCTCTAGAAAAAACAGGGTTTTATGGCAAGCAGGGTTCGGGTGCGCTGATTTTCTCGAAATCCACCGGACGGTTTCTTGTGGCTCATCGTTCCTCCGAGGTTGAACAACCCGGCACATGGGGGATTTGGGGTGGAGCCATCGACGAAGGTGAGGACCCGATGGAATCCGCCAAGAGAGAAGTCATGGAAGAATGTGGGTGCACGAATGTGAGCAAAATGATTCCCGCGTTCGTGTTCAACGACGCCCGTTCGGGATTCCGCTACTCGAATTTCATCGCCATCGTGCCTCACGAGTTCACACCACGGTTGAACTGGGAATCCACCGGAGCCCGCTGGGTCGAATATGGGGATTGGCCCCAGCCGTTGCATTTCGGACTCGCGGCTCTTCTGAAAGACCCCGCCACGGACAAGCTTATTAGAGGATTAGTCGATGCGTCTACATGACCTGTTCACCATGCTCACGGAGGCGCGTCAGAAGAAAGCCTGCGGGGCATTGTTCTACGCCGAGGACACCGAGAAGTATTTGTTCGTGCGTCGATCCAAGGAAGAGGACTCTCACGTCGGTGACTGGGAAACACCCGGCGGGAAGATCGACGAGGAGGGGGAGACTTGGGAGCAGGGATTGCGTCGAGAACTTCGCGAAGAATTGAACTACTTGAAGCCGATCAAGGGTCCTCTGATCAAACGCGAGTGGGTTAGACACGTCCTAAAAGAAGTCGAATACCGAGGGTACTTGATCCGGGTGGACAAGGAATTCAAGCCCCGCTTGAACAAGGAACACGATCTGCACCGGTGGGTGAAGTGGAAGAAATGGCCCCAACCCCTACGGGAGGAGTTGAAAAAGGACCTTCGTATCGACCGATGGACCAACAAGATCAAGGATTTGACCGAATCCGAGGTCCAAGAAATCATCCGGGGGCTACCCATAAATGAGGGTCTGATTGGGTAAATACCCCATGGGGATAAGGAAATGCTACCGCTGTTGTCTCGGCTCGGTCAATTCATCAACATCTTTCAAACCACTACGACTGCCGGTGAAAGTGTCCCTGTTGTGCAACTGACCACGTTTGACATCGTCATGAATGCCCTGTTGCGGTTGATTCGTCCAGTCATTCTGTTCGGGTTTGGGTACTTATTTTGGCTGGCATGGAAATACCCAGTTGATTTCAAGACCTTCGGACTGGCCTTGAAGGAACTCCCTGAGTTCATGGCACTGGGGTTTCTCCTCGTTTTGTCTTCGGTGGCGGTTCCCAAGATGATTCAAGGGAGTCGTGCCCCCTCGGTCAGGACCGAGGTGACGGTGGAAACCGGATCGGCCAAACCCCCGGCGGGGGACTTGGACACTTCAAGTGCAGCGAATCCCACCTTGGAGGCTCTCAAGGGTGGATCGGCCAAACCCCCCGTGGAGGATGATAAGTGAAAATAGTCGGTACGCGGTCGCTCCAAGAGGGACAATGGAATCACACTGAATGTTCGCACGCGGTTGATCTGAATGACATCGATCACGTATCTGCGGCATTTAACCCCGGACTCGTGGTGAATCTTCGTGACTATCACACCCTCAACGAGTACACCTACCGTGACATCGCTCAATTGATCGATGGATCGTTTCTCTCTCAGAAAATCCGCGCCGACGAACTCAAGCGTGTCGAGTACGTGGATATTGATACGGATGGCATTTTGAACTTCCTCGTCCCCTCCTCAAAGTTCGACACCAACGGGATCAAGTACCAGAATCAAGTCCAGTTCGTCGAATGGGATCAGATCGGTCAGGACGAGGGCTTCAACGACTCCGTCGAGAAGGCTCGAATGCTGCTCTGGCAGGGAAATATCAAACTCCACTGCACCTGTCCGAGCTTTATCTTCTTCGGGTACCAATACCTATTGAGTGTGTTGGATTCCGCGATCTACCCCGAGGAGCGCCCCCCGGTGACCCGCAATCCAAGGCAACGGGGCGCGGTCTGTAAACATCTCAACCGTGTGATGCGTGTTCTCCCGTTCTATTCGGGCCGTATTTCCTCGGCCATAAAGTCGCAGTTTGGATGACTTTCCGGGCGTATCGGCCCATAAAGAAAACGAATGATTTCAACAGGTTGATGAAACTAACCACCTGTTCAGTATTGACCACTAGTAGACATTCGTGGATTTGACAAGCTATTATTCAAAGAATATGTGGACTCACCAGCGTAACCTTATTAGTTTACGAACGTTTACAAGAGGATCGATACTCGATCTTCAGGATCGATACTCGATCTTCAAACAATAGAGGGGCACTAAAGATGAGTATGAACCAGACGGCTATCATGTCGTTTCTTGGCAAGCCGAGGAATCGTGTGATGCTCGATACGAGCTACACCAACGCGTTCGGTCGCACACCGGGGACTCGTTGCTGCGGAACGATCCCAAGATGATTTCGGGCGGTATGGGAATGGTCGGCAAGACCAAGGCCAAGGCTCACGCAGCGGCGCTTCGTGCGTTGGTCCGTGAGAAGCAGGTTTCCGTCAAGGTCCTGCACGAGAAGGGCGAATCCCCGATGGTGATCATCACCATGAAGAACTCCCGGGGTCGTAAGGCCGAGGAAACCGCTCGGGTGATCACGGCGGAGAAGCCCCGCAAGAAGCGCAAGTATACGCGCCGTACACAGGCGGAGATTCTCGCCGAAGCGAACCGTCCCAAGCGGAAGTACACCAAGCGGTCAAGCGTGACCACTGAGGCGGCCCCGGTTCAGGAGCCGGTCGTGATCGAGACGGAAACTCCGATTCCGGTTCCGGTGACTTCGATTCCGGTTCCCGGCGACCATGCCACGGCCTAACCCGTGTATGTCCCCGGGGGTCGTCAATATTGACGACCCCCAAGGGGACACGATCATATCACTGGTACTCGTCGCGAATACGTCCTAGCATGGCTCCACCCAACAGAGGAGCAAACGTCCTAGCATGGCTCCACCCAACAGAGGAACAATCATGGCTAAGAAAAGGACGTTCGAGGGATTACCCCGTGGATGCAACGAGGCCCCTCATTCTGGTTGTCAAACTAAGCGATAAATCCTCTTGCCACGGAAGATCACACGACCCCGAAAGTCAGTGGCGTGGGGCGCAGAAAGAAAAAGCCCCTGACCTAGGGCTTGGAGGCTAGATTGCGTTTGAGATATGACGGTTTATGCCTACCAAAGATAGGTTCTCCAGACGGGGAAACAAATGGGCGCATCATATCTTTGGAAAATAAACAACCTCGACAAGTACCATATCTGCAATAAAGCACATTAAATCCTCTTGCCACGGAATGATCACACGAATAGTGTGCCATATAGACCACAACGCTGGGGAAACCAAATGGGCGCATCGTATCTTTGGAAGATAAACAACCTCGACAAGTACCATACGATATTTTCATTCAAACGGGCGAATCGCTCGGATCGAATAGGAGGCCTCGGACTGAACGGGGTGTTACTGGATGATCTCGTTAGATAGTTTGCAAGAATGGGTCAACGACGGAGGATACGTCGTAGACAACTCTGATCAGGAATACACCCTCGCAGAATTCATCGATTTCGTCGAAAACTGTTTCCAGATTTTGAACGATGCAGGCCCATTTCCGTGGTCTATATGGCACTAGCATCGACAATGTGCATTATTGCATATCTCGTTTATACGGAACGTAGAGTCCGTAGCCGGGACGTTTCTCCTCGGGAATATCTCCGGTGACGAGCCACATCACGGGACAGTAAGTGGGATCGCCCCAACCATCGT
>Ga0163148_10003677_pt1 | contig 16712 bp, 13 predicted proteins | sample OliLakLV19MP7P2_FD_148606 | JGI IMG/M metagenome (GOLD analysis project Ga0163148, IMG submission 148606) | Freshwater microbial mat bacterial communities from Lake Vanda, McMurdo Dry Valleys, Antarctica- Oligotrophic Lake LV.19.MP7.P2 | ecosystem: Environmental > Aquatic > Freshwater > Lake >...
ACACTCTCGCACTGATGCTCGGCGCTACGCGCCTGCGCCCTCAGTGCTGGCGCGCAGCTGCGCTGCTTGCGGGGATCACCTGGGGCCCTGGCCCAGGTGATCGGACTGACGACTAACGCCGCAGATGGGCTGCTATCGCCGGTTTTATATCGCGCGGATGCGCTCGACCGATTTCTTGATCGCGGCGGCCGGATCCTGCGGATCGGCCTCATACTCGATCACCGCGAAGCCGTCGAAGCCGACGTCGTCGAGGGTGGTCACCAGCTCTTTGAGCGGCAGGTTGCCGTCGCCGACGATGGTTTCCGTCCACTTGCCGGCGCGGTCGAAGGTGAAGTCCTTGTAGTGGATGCCGTAGACCTTCTTGCCCCACTTCTTCACCCACTCGACCGGCTTGCCGGCGGCCTGCATGCACCAGGCGGTGTCGATGTTGACGCCGACGTACGGGCCGCCGAGCTGCTGGATGTGGTCGATGACGTCGAACGAGCCGCCGAACATGTAACCGCCGTGGCAGTGCAGCGCGAGCTTCACGCCGGTGGCCTCGCTCAGGCCCGAGGCGACCTTGATCGCGTCGCGGTAGGTGCCGATCTGGAAGTGCGCGCTGATGTACTTGGCGCCGGCCTTCTTGGCGAAGTCGAACCACTGGCGTTCGACCGCGGTGTTGCCGGTGAAGGTCTGCACGCCGATCGAGAAGACGCGCATGCCCTCTTTCTTGAGGGCGGCGATCGGCGCGTCGTGCTGGCTGGCGTCGTCGAAGTTGGCCTGCACGCCGCAAACCTCGGTCGCGGTCACGCCGACCTCCTTGAGCTTGCCGCACAGCGCCTCGGGCGTCTTGAATTCGCGGAATGACCAGGACTGGACGCCGACATCGCGGGCGCAGGAGAGAGCGGGCATGGTGGAGGACCTTTGCACGCGGATTGGTGGAAACTCCGCGTCGGATGGGGTGGACGCGGCTTGTAGCGGGAATTCCACTAGTCATCAATGAGCAAAATCTACGATCACTTGGCCGAATCTATGCATCTCCTGGCTCATCTGCGTGGCCTGCATGCCGCCCTGGACTACCGCCAGATGCCCGGTCGCCACCCGGCGGCGGGCATCATCCCGCTCGGCCAGGAACGGATCGAACTGGTCATATCGGGGCGTGGCTGGGTCGAGGATGGCGCGCGCTGGGTCGAGGTCGTCGCGGGCGACATCGCCTGGCAGGTGGCGGGCGACCGCACCATCGGCCGCAGCGATTTCGCCGATCCCTACCGGTGCCTGGCGTTGTCGGTGACGGTGGCCGCCGGGACGCCGCGCTCGGCGCCACGCATCAGTCGCTGGGACGACGTCGATGACGCGCGCGCCTTCGCCCGCCAGGTCATGCTCCACGCCGCCAGCGAAGGTGGCGACCGCGATGCGCTGGCGGCCTGGGCCTACGCGCGTCTGCTCTATCAGGCCCGGCTGCGCCGCGATAGCGCGGTGCCGTCGCCGTCACTCCGGCGTGCGCTGGCCCTGCTCGAGGCGCGGCATCTCGATGGCGTCACCGTTCCCGAGTTGGCCGCGGCGGCCGGCTGGTCGGTGAACCACTTCCACGCCGCCTTCAAACGTCAGACCGGGATCGGCCCGCATCGCTGGCTGGTGCAGCGTCGCCTGCGCGCGGCGCGGGATCTGCTGGCGGCCACCGATCAGCCGGTAGCGACCATCGCCATCGCCTGCGGCTTCGCTGACGCGGCGGCGTTCTGCCGCGCCTTCCGCCAAGAGATCGGCATCGCGCCGGGTGCGTGGCGGAAGGCGCGGCTGGCGCGCTGACGTCGGCATAAGCTGACGTCTGCCTAAACAGTGCCGGGCTGCCTCCCGAGGAGGCAGCCCGGCATGACGCCCGTCTCGGGTCGCCGGCGATCATCAACCGCCGCGTGCATGGTAGCGGACTCGGCCGGTGAGTCCGGCCCCCGGTAGCCGGCCTTGCACAACCGATCCGTGCCACGCTGCGCGGGCTCACCGTCGCGTCGGCCGGGTGGCGCGTCATCATGCGCCCTGCGGAGTTCCTGATGGCCCAGCACCTGCTTGCTCCTGACCTGTGCCAACGGCTGCTTTCGGCGGCGCTGTCGCGCGGCGGCGACGCCGCCGACGTCTACGCCGAGCGCGGCACCACCCGTTCGCTGTCCTTCGAAGAGGGCAAGGTCAAGAGCGCCAGCGAGAGCGCGCGCTTGGGGGTCGGCATCCGCGTGCTGAGCGGCGAGCGCACCGGCTACGCCTTCTGCGAGGACCTCGACGAGGCGACCTTGCTCGCGACCGCGCAGCGCGCGGGGCAGATCGCCGCCGGTGCCCCCGCCACGCCAGCGGTGCTCAGCGAGCACGTCGGCCTGCCGCAGCGCTACCTGGTCGGGCAGCCGATGGACCGGGTTGGTACCGCCGAGCGCGTCGCCCTGCTGCGTCGCGCCAGCGAACGCGCCTTCGCTCGCGATGCGCGGGTGACCTGGGTCAGCTGCTCGCTCGCCGACAGCGATACCACGGTGACCATCGCCACGTCCGACGGCCTCCTGGTCACCGACCAGCGACCGATGCTGCGCATCAACGTCAGTGTCATCGCCACCAGCGGCGAGCGCCGCGAGCGCGGCGGCACCGGCGGCGGTGGGCGCATCGGCCTCGACTATTTCAGCAAGCGTTCGCCCGAGGCCCTCGCCGACGAAGCCGTGCGCCAGGCGGTGATGTTGTTCGACGCCATCGACTGCCCCGCCGGCGTGATGCCGGTGGTGCTGGCCCCGGCGACCTCGGGCATCCTCATCCACGAGGCGGTCGGCCACGGGTTGGAGGCCGACTTCAACCGCAAGGGCGTTAGCGCCTATTCGGGCCAGGTCGGCACCCGCGTGGCCAGCTCGCTGGTGACGGTGATCGACGATGGCGCCGTGCTTGGCGACCGCGGCGCCATCAACGTGGACGACGAGGGCTGCGTACCGCTGGCCACCACCCTGATCGAGAACGGCGTGCTGCGCGGGTACCTCAACGACCGGCTCTCGGCGCGGGTGATGGGCGTCGCGCCGACCGGCAACGGCCGGCGCGAGAGCTACGCCAAGGTGCCGATCCCGCGCATGCGCGTGACCTACCTCGCCGCCGGCGAACACGAACCCGAGGACATCCTGCGTGGCGTGTCGCGCGGCATCTACGCGGTCAACTTCGGCGGTGGTTCGGTCGACATCGCCAAGGGTGACTTCAACTTCAACGTCACCGAGGCCTACCTGATCGAGAACGGGAAGATTACCGCCCCGCTGCGCTCGGCGACCCTGATCGGCAACGGTCCCGAGGTGTTGCGCCGGATCAGCAAAGTCGGCCACGACCTGCAATTGTCCGACGGCATGTGGACCTGCGGCAAGGACGGTCAGGGCTGCCCGGTCGGGCAAGGCCTGCCGACCACCCTGGTCGACGAGATGACGGTCGGGGGCAAAGCATGAGCGCGCCCACGGTCTCGACCGGCGCGTCGCTTGACGCGGTGCGCGAGGCGATCGACCTCGCCCTCGCCGAACTGAAACGCGCCGGCGTCGCCGGCGAGGTCGCCGCTGCGCGCAGCGAATCGTGGTCGGCGCAGGTCCGCCTCGGCGAGTTAGAGACCGTGCAGAGCGCGGTGACCCGCGGTCTGCGCATCACCGCTTACGCCAGCGGTAACCGCCATGCCAGTACCACCACCTCCGACACCGACCCCGCCGCGGTGCGCCGCGCGGTCGCCACTGCGGTGGAATTGGCCGGCTACGCTGACGCCGATCCGTGGGCCGGGCTGCCACCGCTCGCCGAAACTGGCGTCGCCGCGGTCGACCTTGGCGGCGACGATCCCGCCTATGCCACCCTCGACCGCGACGCCTTCGTCGAGCGCGTGATCAGTGCCGAGAAGACGGCGCTGGGCAGCGATCCGCGCGTCACCAACAGCCACCGCTCATCGGCCAGCGCCGCGCGCGGCCGGCACTGGTACGCGTCGACCGACGGCGTGCTGGTCGAGCGCGTGGGCACCCGCTTCGGCTACTCGGTGGTGGTGGTCGCGCGCGACGCCGCCGGCGAACGCCAGACCGGCGGCTATGGCACCCGCGCCCGCCGCCTCGACGCGCTCAAACCGGCAGATGCGGTCGGGCGCGAGGCCGGTCAGCGCGCGGTGCGCGGCTTCGGCTGGCGCAGCGTGCCAAGCGGACGCTTCCCCGTGCTGTTCGATCGCGAGGTCGCCAGCGAACTACTCGATACCCTCGCCTCGGCGGTGGCGGGGGGCGCGGTCTACCGCGGTTCGACCTTCCTCGCCAAGGCGCTCGGCACGGTCATCGCCAGTCCGCGGGTGACCATCGTCGACGATCCGCTCATCCCCGAGGCCCTCGGCAGCCGGCCATGCGATGGCGAAGGCGTGCGCGCGCGCACGCTGACCGTGGTCGAGGACGGGCGGCTGGGGACATTCCTGGTCAGCGCCTACTCGGCCCGCCGGCTCGGTCATCCACTCACCGGCCACGACGGCGGGTCAAGCAATCTGCTGTTGATGCCTGGCAGTGCGACCCGCGACGATCTGCTGCGCGAACTCGGCACCGGACTGCTGGTCACCGACCTGCAGGGCATGGGCGTCGATCTCGCCAGCGGCACCTGGTCGAAAGGCGCGAGCGGCTTCTGGGTCGAGGGCGGCCACGTCCAGTTCCCGGTGCAGGAGGTCACGCTCGCCGGCAATCTGCGCGAGATGCTGGCCGGCATCCGCACGGTCGGCGACGATCCACTCGACGAGAGCGCGACTTCGAGCCCATCGCTGGTGATCGATGGTCTGACGGTGGGCGGTAAGGGGTGAGCCTAAATCCGGCGATAGCGGCCCATCTGCGGCGTTGGTCGTCAGTCCGATCAGCTGGGCAGGGCCCCAGGTGATCCCCGCAAGCAGCGCAGCTGCGCGCCAGCACTGAGGGCGCAGGCGCGTAGCGCCGAGCATCAGTGCGAGAGTGTCTTCGTCAGTCACGTGGCCGATCACCTGGGCCAGGGCCCCAGGTGATCAGTCCGACAGGATGTCCGCGCAGGCGCGCAGCGCCGAGCAGACATCCGAGAGGACGCCTTGCAGCTGGGCCACTCTCACCGGATTTCAGTGTTCACCTGATAGGTGAGAAGCTGCCAAGCTACCCACTGACGATGCCCAATTGGTTTGAACCAAATACATCGGCTCCACTACGGAATTGAGGGTGAGGGGTGAGGGGTGCGTGGTCCGTGGTCCGTGGTCCAGACAGCAATAGAAGACAAGAGATGGAAGGTACGCTATAAAGCGGCCCGCTCTCCTGACTCTTCCCATCTGACCACGGACCACGGATCACGGACCACGCACCCTTAAGGACCACGCACCCATGACCACACCGCTGCGCGTTGCCATCGCCGGAGCCGGTAACATCGCCTGGGCACATCTCATCGCCTGGCGGCATGACCCGGCGGTGGAGATCTCCGCCATCGTCGATCCCGATCTGGCGCGGGCGAGCGCTTTGCGCGATCGCGTCGGGCTGCCGGCGAGCACGGTGATCGGCGCCAACGTCGACGAGGCGCTGGTGACCGATCCGCACTGCCTCGATATCTGCGCGCCGCCTTTCCTGCACGGATCTTACGCGCGCGCCGCGCTCGACCATAGCGCGCATGCGGTGGTCGAGAAGCCGCCCGCGGGTTCGCTCGCCGAATTCGACGCGCTCATTGCCCACTCGGCGCGCACCGGCAAGCGGCTGCTGCCCGTGCTGCAGAACCGCCTCGGCACTGGGCCGCGCCAGGTGTACGCGCTGCGCGAGGCCGGGCTGCTCGGTCGTTTCCTGCACGGCTCGGTCGAGACCCATTGGCGGCGCGGGGCCGATTACTACGCCGCGCCCTGGCGTGGGAAGCATGCCACCGAAATCGGCGGCCCGTGGGCCGGGCTCGCCATCCACACCCTCGACCTCTGTCTGCCCCTGTTGCCGGCGGTGGTCTCGGTGCAGGCGCATGTCGACACCCTCATCCACCGCATCGATGTCGAGGATTGCGGGGTGGCCATGCTGCGTCTGGCCGGCGGTTCCTGGTTCGTCCACACCGTCACCACGCATGCCCAGCGCGAGCACACCCGCGGCCTGCTGGTGTTCGAACACGCCCAGGTCGAGTTCGGTCCCGATACCTACCACTACGCGGCCACACCGTGGAAGATCGTCTCGGCCGATGCCAAGCGCCAGCAGCAGATCGACGAGGCGATCAAGCGCGTGGAGGACCCCGTCACGCCCGCCGGCCAGGACCAGCTCTGGTACCGCCAGGCGCGCCAGTGGTGCGAGTTGCTGCGCAATGGCGATCCAGCTGGACGCGACCTCGCCAGTTCGCGGCCCGCCTTCGAGACGCTGACCGCGATCTACGCCGCGGCGCGCAGCAACGCCACGGTCCAGCTGCCGATCACGGCCGCGCATCCGCAGTACCATCGCCTGGCGCCCTGAGAGGCTGGGCACGAATCGTTCCGACCGGTCTCGTCGGCGTCGACGGTCCTCCGTTTCGGCCTCCTCGTAGCCTGTTGGATTCGTGCCCAGCCTCTGAGCCGGTGCTGGCCAGCCGGCATTTCCCGCTTCTGATCCGGCATGACGCAAAAATCCGACGGCATGCATTACGCCCCGCAGGGCAAGCCCACTCCGGTGGTGAAGCCGGGCGAGTTCCGCTTCGCGGCCATGCATCTCGACCACGGCCACATCTACGGGCAATGCAATGGCCTGATCGAGGCCGGCGCCGATCTGGTCGCGGTCTACGATCCGGATCCGGCCAAGGTCGAGGCCTTCGTGAAGCGCTATCCCCAGGCCAAGGCCGCGCACACTGCCGCCGAGATTCTCGACGATCCGTCGATCCGCCTGGTCGCCGCCGCGGCGGTGCCCTGCGACCGTGGCCCGCTCGGGTGCCGGGTGATGGAGCACGGCAAGGACTACTTCACCGACAAGACGCCGTTCACCAGCCTGACCCAGCTGGCCGAGGCCAAGGCGGTGGTGGCGCGCACGGGCAGGAAGTACGCGGTGTATTTCAGCGAGCGACTGCATGTCGAATGCGCGGTGCATGCCGGTCTGCTTGTCGAGCAGGGCGCGATCGGCCGCGTGGTCCAGGTGATCGGCCTGGGCCCGCACCGCCTCGGCGTCGCCGGCCGCCCGGCCTGGTTCTTCGAACGTGCCAAGTACGGCGGCATCCTCTGCGACATCGGCAGCCACCAGATCGAGCAGTTCTTGCACTACACCGGCAACACCCAGGCCACGGTGGTGAACGCCAAGGTTGCCAACTACCGCAACCCGGCGCACCCCGAGCTCGAGGACTTCGGCGATGTCTCGCTGATCGGCGCTAACGGCGCCACCGGCTACCACCGCGTCGACTGGCTCAATCCGGACGGCCTCGGGACCTGGGGCGACGGGCGCACCATCATCCTTGGCACCGACGGCTACATCGAGCTGCGCAAGTACATCAATGTCGCCGCCGAGCGCACCGGCGATCACCTCATTCTGGTCGACCACCACGGTGAGCGGCACCTCGAGCTCGCCGGTCAAGTCGGCTTCCCGTTCTTCGGTCAGCTCATCCGCGACTGCCTCGACCGCACCGAGACGGCGATGACCCAGACGCACGCCTTCATGGCGGCGGAGCTGTGCCTGATCGCGCAGGCGTGCGCGGTGCGGGTCGCGGGATAGACGCCGCACGGGAATACCTATGACGACCTCCTGGGCCTTTGCCGGACTGCCGATCATCGACCGCTTCGCGGACATCGCCGACCTCGCCAATTACGCCGAGGTGCCGGCCGACTGGCACGTGGCGGTGGCTGATGTCGAGGGTTCGACCAAGGCCATCCGCGAAGGCCGCTACAAGGACGTCAATCTGGTCGGGGTGTCGGCCATCGCTGCGGTGGTCAACGCGGTGCGGCCGGCACTGATCCCCTTCGTGTTCGGCGGCGACGGCGCCTGTTTGTGCGTGCCACCCGAGGCCCTCGCCGCGACCCGCGCGGCGTTGGCAGCGCTGCGCAGCATGGCGCGCGAGGCCTTCGCCCTCGAGCTGCGCGTCGGCACCGTGCCGATCGCCGACCTGCGCGCGGCGGGCCATCGCGTGCTGGTCGCCCGGCACCGCGTCTCGCCGACCTCCATCCAGTCGATGTTCGCCGGCGGCGGCCTGCGCCATGCCGAACAGCTGGTCAAGGATCCGCGCGCCGGCTATGCCATCGTCAGTGATGCCCCCGCCAGTGCGCTAGACTGCACCGGCCTGGAATGCCGGTGGAACGAGATCCCCAGCCCGCACGGCGAGACGGTGGCGCTGCTGGTCCAGGCCACGATCGACGATCCGGCCGTGGTCGCCCGTATCTATCGCGAGACGTTGCTCGCGGTCGAGCAGTGCTATGGCGGCGACGAGAACAGCCATCCCGTCACCCAGAGCGGCCTGCGCCTGGCCCATGGACGGCAGGCGCTGGCCGGCGAAACTGCGGTGCGCGCGCACGCGCAGGCGTTCCTGGGGCGCTGGCTGTACTCTTTCGCCCTGCGTGCCCAGGTCGCCATCGGCCGGGTGCTGTTCGCGACCGGCATCCGATTCGCCGGTGTGCATTGGGGGCGCTACAAGAAGGAGGTCGTCAGCAATACCGACCGGCGCAAATTCGATGACACCCTGCGCGTGGTGCTGGCGGGAAGGCCCGAGCAGCGCCGTGCCCTGGAAGCCTGGCTCGCGGAGCGTCGCCAGCATGGTGAACTCGCGTATGGCTTGCATGTCGCCGAGGCGGCGCTGATGACCTGCCTGATCGGCGATCGGGGTGCGGGCGAGCACCTCCACTTCGTTGACGCCGTTGGCGGCGGCTACGCGATGGCTGCAGTCGAACTGAAGCGGCAACTCACCGCGATGGGCCGACGCTCGCCGTCGCAGGCGGACCTTCCCGCCCAGCCCTAGCAGGCCCCAGCAGTGGATTAGGTGAGGTCGCACAACCGACGCAAACGGCCCAGATGCAAGGCGGAAGGAAGGAGTGTGGCACCACTGCGTGAACGCAGTGCTCCACATGACTGACGACCAACGCCGCAGCTGGGTCGTTTGCGTCGATTGGGCTAAGCGAAGGCGCGCAGGAGGACGTTGACGGTGGTGATGTAGATGACGTAGCCGCTGACGTCGTTGAGCATGGTGATGAATGGCCCAGCGGCGATGGCGGGATCGATCTTCAGTCGGGTGCAGCCGAGCGGAATGAGCACGCCAAGCGCGGCGGCGAGCATCACCGCCAAGAGCAGCGAGGTGGCCATGATCGCGCCCAGCACGGCGTTCTCGCCGTTGGTCCAGGCGATCACCGTGCCGCCAATGCCACAGAACAGGGCCATGGCGAAGGCGAGCAGCATACCGGTGCCGATTTCTCGCCCGATCGAGGCTAACATCCGTCCCGGCACGATCGCGCCGGTGGCCAGGCCGCGCACGGTAACCGTCGAGCACTGCAGGCCGATGTTGCCGCCCATCGCGCCGACCAGCGGCATGAAGCCGACCAGCAGCATCTGGGTGTTAAGGCTGGCGCCGTAGCCCGAGATGACCTTGGCATTGATGAAGCCGCCGATGGCAGTGATCACCAGCCACGGCATGCGCAGCCAGGCGCGTTTCCACAGACTGTCGTTGTCCTCGGACGACTCCGCCGTGCCGGCGATGGCCATGAGGTCTTCCTCGGCCTCGGCTTCGAGTACGTCGACTGCGTCGTCCCACGTGACCATGCCGCGGATGCGGCGCTCGGTGTCGACCACCGGGATGGTCAGCAGGTGGTACTTCTGCATCAGGCGCGCCACCGCCTCGCGATCGGTGTCCGGGCTGACTGACATGACATCGCGATCCATGATCGTGGTCAGGCAGGCGCGCGGCGGCGCGAACACCAGCTGGCGGAAGGGCAGCACGCCGACCAGGCGCGACTCGGCGTCGACCACGTACAACGTCGAGAAGTGGTGATTGCCCTCGTGGTACTGGGTCTGGACGTGGGCCAGGGCTTGGGCCCCGGTGAGAAAGCTGCGCAGGGTGATGATGTCCCGCGACATGATGCGGCCGGCGGTCTCCTCGGGCAGCTCGTACTGCTCGGAGAGGTGTCCGCGTAGCTTCTCATCGAGCCCGGCGAGCAGTTTGGCAGCGCGGTCGTCGTCGAGGTGGTCGAGGAAGTAGACCGCGTCGTCGGCGTCGGCCTCGGCCAGGATCTGCGCGAGGTGGCTGTCATCGCTGTCGCCCAGCAGCTCGTCGCGCAGTTCGGGACGCAGCTCTTCGAGTACGGTGCCGGCCAGCTCGGGCGGCATGGCGATGAACACCTGCAGGCGCTGCTTGGGCTCCATGGCGCCGAGCGCGGCGCCGATGTCAGCGGGGCGCAGGCTGGTGATGGCGATCTGCAGGCCGCCGGGGCCGTCCTCGTCAAGCAGGGTGACCAAGCGCTGGGCGTTGCGGCGGATGTGCTTGAGGGTTTCCGGTCCTGACGTCTCGTTGTCGTGCTCCACCGAGTCCATCGTTGTCGGTCTACGCGCGGCGATGGAGGGGGCAACCCCAGAAGAAGCCAGGACCGTCCGCGTTGATCCGCCCATCCGCCGCCCAGCATGCGCGCATGCGCCCGATCCTGCTGGTGGGCGGGGCCCCGCGCCTCGCGGTCGACGCCGTGCGCTACCTCAGCGTGCGCGCCAGCGGAGCGACCGCGCTCGCGCTGCGCGATGGGCTGGTGGCGGCGGGTCGCACGGTGGACCTGCTGCTGGGCGTTGCCGCCGCTCCCGGGGCGCTGGCGCTGCGTTATGACGATCGCGCTTCGCTCGAGTCGGCTCTGCGCCAGTGGATCGCGGCCCACTCGCAGGGGGTGGTGGTGCTGTCGGCGGCGATCAACGACTACCAGGTGGCACGGGTCGAACGGGTGGTCGACGGGGTGGTCGAGGTGCACCAGCCCGGCGATAAGGTGCCATCGGGCGCTGACGAACTGGTCATCCGCCTACGCCCTGCCGACAAGGTCATCGATCGCCTGCGCAGCGAGTTCGGCCTGCTCGGGCCGCTGGTCGCCTTCAAGCATCAGGACGCGGCGACGGTCGTGGTGGCCGCCCAGGCGTTACGCGAACGCACCGGGGCCGCCGTGGTGATCGCCAACAGCCTGTGCGGCGCGGTGCAGGCGCTGGTCGATCCGGCCGGGTCCACCCACTACGCCGATCGTGGGGCCCTCATCGACGCCCTGGTCGGCCGCATCACGGCTTGGTGAGAGCACGGCTTAAGTCGGCCCGGGGGCGACCGATACTAGTTATGGCGGACCCATTCCGCAGGGGGCTGCGATGCCGGAAGGCGATTTCTCGGCGGCACGGGCGCGCATCGAAACGGTCGACCTCCGCCTCGCGGCGCTGCAGGACCTGGGCATCGATACCGCGGGGCTGCGCTCGCAGGTGTCCTTGGCCCGCAGCCGCCTGGACGAAGGCGGACATGGCGATGCCCACGCCGTGCTCGACGAGGTCGCCGAGGCGGCACGCCGCCTGGCCTCCGGAGCCACCGCGCGCAGCAGCGAATGGCGCGGACTGCCGCGCGAGCGCGTGGTCGAAGAATTGCGCCGCATCGTCGCCGAAGGCGGAGCCGGCGAGGCGGTATCGGCCTTGCGCGAGCACGTCGACGACCGGCTGCGTGATTTCGAACGCAGGTTGCGCGATCAGTTTGCCCGCGAGCTGGCCCAGATCATCGCGGCGCGGCCGTGGGCCAAGGATCTCGCGGCGCAGGTGGGCGGAACCGATGCCAAGCCTGCTGAACATGATCTCACGCAGGTGCGGGCCGAGGTCGATGCCCTGGTGGCCCGCGTGGCCGGCGAACTGCACAGTGAACTCGATCAGGTGCGTCGCCTCGCCGGCGAGCCGCGCGGCGGCGAAACGGGGGTGGGTGCGCTGCGCGACGATCTCGAACGCGTCCGGCAAGAGGTCGAGCGGCTCAGCCGCGGGGCGCGGGGTGCGGATCCGGCGCACCTGCGGGCGCTGGTCGATGAAGCGCTCGCCGCCCGCGGCGCAGCCCCGTCCTCTGCGCCATCGTCGCCTGATGACCTGCTGCGCGGGTTGGTGGTCCAGGCGGGCGCGATCCAGGACCGTCTCAGTGAACGCCTGCTCGGCCTGGAACGCCAGCTCGGCGGGCTGGTCGATCGGCTGACCCCTGCACCGCCGTCACCGATGACGGTGCTGACGGCGATCCACATCGAGACCGGCAATGCCTCGGGCTCGCTGCCGCTGCCGATGACAGGTCGCATCGCGATTCCCGGCACGGCCATGCCGTCCGGCACCACCATCCCCGCAGCGATCCATCTCCCCGAACCTGCCGAGCCGCCATCGGGGTCCGATTGGATCTTCCCCAACGACGAGAGCGGCAGCAAATCACCGAACCGACCGACCGAGGTCGCTCGCGATCCCTCACGGCCGATGGTCGCCATCGAGCAGAAGCCGAATGCCGGCCCCCTCACCGATGCCAGCGAAGCCAAGACCGCCGCCATCGGGCTCGAGCAGGGGGCGGTGACTGGACCGATCATGCACGATGACCGCCCGCCCGCGATGGGCATCGACGAGGCGTTGGTGCGCCGGCTGATCGAGGCTCGCTTGGCGACGTGGCGTCCCTCGCCCGGCGACGACCTGGTCAGCGACGAGGCCGAGCAGGCGCAGCAGCTGGTTCGCCTGCTGCCAGCTGCGTTGCAGGATGCGGCGGTGCGCACCGGGCTGTTCGCCGCGCTCGCCTTCGAAGCCACCGCGCGTCCAGGCGTGCTGGCCGAGCTGACCGGCCTGCGCGGATTCCTGCGCCGCGAGCTTCGTCTGGCGGTGGAGGAGATGAAGAAGGAGCTGGGCGTCGAGGTGTAGCGGTCGACTGCTGACCAGCTTTCCTGCCGCAGGCTGGACGTCCCTGCCCCCGAGGCGAGCATTCCGTCCATGCCTCCAGCCGCCGACGGACCGACCATCCTGTCGCTCGACCTCATCCATCGGCTACCGCTCGGCATCCTCATCTTCGCCCTCGACGGCGTGCTGGTTTCGGCGAATCAGGCGGCCGAGCGCCTGCTCGGCCACGTCCTCGACCAGGGCGCGACCATGGCGGTGATCATCGACCGCCTCGGCCCCGGTTGTTCCGGCTTGAATGGTCTCGAACCCGGCCAGAAGGTCGTGGTGCTGGCCGGCGGTCTGCTGCTCGAGGTCGAGGTCCAACGCATGGACGCTGATGCCCAGCTCTGGCTGGTCGACGACAAGTCTGAAGAGCTGCGCCTGCGTTCGCAGTTGGCCGAGCAGGCCAGCCTGCTCGCGCATGGCAACGAGGCCTTCCTGGTGGTCGACCAGCAGGGGCTGATCCGCTACGCCAACGCCATCTTCGAGCGCGACATGCGCACCCAGACCGGCAGCCTGGTCGGCCGGGCGCTGCTCGACCAGCAGCGTGGCACCACCGACACCTACGACGCCACCCATGATCTCAACGCCGAAGAACTGCGCGCGCGCATGGCAGAGGTGTTCAAGGCGGGCGGGCCGCTGCGTTACAATGCCTGGCAGCGCCGCGCGGACGCGACCGAATACCCGGTCGAAGTCAGCATGCGCCCATACCGCCTCTCACAGGAGCCGGTCCTGCTGACCACGGTGCGCGACGAGAGCCGTCGCCTGCAGCACGTGCAGGACCTGATGGCCGCGAAAGCGATGGCCGAAGCGGCGAATCGCTCGAAGTCGGCGTTCCTCGCCATCACCAGCCACGAACTGCGCACGCCGTTGACCTCGATCATCGGCTTCTGTGACCTGCTGCTGCTCGAGCATGGGCACCAGCCAGGCGACCTGTCCCAGCACCTCAAGCTGATCAGCGAATCGTCGCGCTCGCTGCTGCGCATCATCAACGACATCCTCGACCTGTCGAAGATCGAGGCCAAGACGCTCGAGATCCGCGTCGAGCCGGTCGACCCCGATCGGCTGCTCGACCTGCTCGCCGAGCTCTGGCAGCAGCGCGCATCGGTGCGCAAATTGAAGCTCGTCCGCCACCCGTCGGTCGGCGTCCCACGTCCCTTCTACAGTGATCCGCTGCGTCTGCGCCAGGTGCTCGACAACCTGCTGAGCAACGCCGTGAAGTTCACCAAGCAGGGCGCGGTCGAGATGTCGCTCGAACACCATGCCGAGGACCTCGTCTTCAGTGTCGCCGACTCGGGGTCCGGCATTCCCGAGAAGGAGCAGCACCAGCTCTTCCAGCCATTCTGGCAGATGGCGGACGCGACCACCCGCCGTGAGGGCGGCACCGGCCTGGGGCTCTATATCTGCCGCCAGATCGCCATGCTGCTGGGCGGTACCATCTGGCTGGCCAAGTGCGACGCCTCTGGCACCACCTTCAAGCTGCGTCTGCCGCGCAACCTCGAGGGTCAAACTGGACTGCACCGGGCCTTCACCACCTCGGTGTTCAAGACCCCACCGCCGCGGACCTGAGCCGCCTACGCCTTCGGCAGGGAGATCCCCGCCGTGCGCGCCAGCCAGACCACGTGGCAGAGCCACTCGACGGTCTCGAGATGGCGACCCGCCTCGGCCACGGTGCGACCCCAGGCGTAGACGCCATGACCGCGTACCACTACCGCCGGCACATCTCGGTCGATGGCCGCGAGCGCCCGCGCTGACAGCTCGCTCATATCCTGGCTGTTCTCGATGATGGGCAGCGCCCGCACGCAGGCGTGGGTGCGGGTGCCCGCGAACGCCTTCTGCATCTCGATGCCAGTGGTGCGGATCGCCTGACCTGGGATCAGGCTGAGGGCAACGGCGTGGGGGGGGTGACCATGGCAGATGCAGCCGCATCCCGTGGCCCGGTAGAGCGCGAGGTGGAGCATGGTCTCGTCCGAGGGCTTGCGCGTCTCGCCCGGGACCGCGAGCCCATCCACATCGACCAGCAGGAAGTCCTCACCGCGCATGCGGCCCTTGTCGAGCCCGCTGGCGCTGACCGCGACCCGTGGCGGGTTGTCCGGAACCATGACGCTGAGATTTCCGCCCGTGCACGCCATCAGGCCGAGTCCAGCGAGGCGACGGGCCTCGTCGGCCAATTCGGTAAGCAGCAGGTGCATGGCGGCGTCTCCCTTGCGCACGTCGGATGATGGGACGTTGGCAAGGGATTCCAGGGGCGCCGCCTATCGAGCCCATCGGCGGCACGCGCGGGGTCGCGCCCAAAATCCCCATAGACTGTCATGGCAATGGGGGTCGTGTTTTCACCGTGAACCGAGTATCGGCTTTGGCACTGAAACCATGCCGCAGCTCGCTACACTGATTGGTGAAGGATCCCGCCCGACCCGCGCTCACTGGCCATCCGGCCAACAGAGACGTGCCGGTTGCGTAAAACCGAACAGCCGTCTCGGCCGTACGTTCGTCGGGTGGAGGTCAAACCATGCCTAACAGCACTCCAAAGCAGCACGTGAACATCAACGAAGCGAGCAAGATGTGCGGGCTCAGTCCCAGCGTCCTCCGCATCTGGGAGTTGCGCTACGGTTGGCCGGCGCCGAAGCGCAAGCCGAACGGCTATCGCGCGTATTCCCTGCACCAAGTGCAGGAACTGAAGCGCATGAGCGAGCTGGTGAAGTCAGGATTGCCGGTGAGTAGCCTGATCGTCGAAGCCCTGCCACGCTGGCCTGCCCAGCATGCCCATGTCGCCGGCCCCATGCGCCTGCCGCAGGTGCGGCTTGCCCTGGAAGGCGGCCCCTACCGCTCCCTCCAGGACGAACTGCTCGATGCGCTCGAAACCCGGCGAGGCAACCTCGTGCGTGAGGCGCTGCAGCGTTCCATCTGGATGATGCGTCCGCGTGAAGAGGTTCGTTGGATGCTCGCGCCGGCGTTGACCGGGCTGGCTGAACTCGCGCGCGCCGAACGTCCGCTGACCGAAGCCGCCGAGATTCGCGAGCTGGTACGTGAACGTGGGCTTCAGTTGCTGCGCCAGCAACGCCCAGCCGAGGAGGCGATGTGGGTCGTGGCCGCTAACGACGAAGCCCATGCTCTCGCGGTGGTGGTGACGCTGTTGCTCAACCAGCGCGGGCATGCCGCTCGCTACTGGTATGGCGCGGACGTCCCCAATGAAGGCCATCTCATCGTGGTCGGCGAAGGCGATGCCGAGCTCGGTCACATTGGCGAACGGGTGGCGGGAAAGATCCCCACCTTGGGCGATCACGAGCATCCCGGATTGGTCGATCTGCTTACTCGCGACGATCTGCCGTGGCAGACGGCGGTCTGAAGATAGTGCGGTACTACAGCGAGTTGGTCGCCTTGCGGATGGCCGCAGTCCCTCTGTCGTCGCCCAACGACGAGTGGATTTCGGCAGCTTCGTCGAGCGCCTCGCGCGCCTCGGCGTTGCGACCGAGTTGGGCGTAGGCATTGCCGACGCCGACCAGGGCGATCGCGGCCGGCTTGCTTTCGCTGCGCGTACGGTGGATGCCCAGTGCCCGCTGGTAATGCGCCAGGGCATCAGCACTGGCGCCGATCTGCAGCTCGCTCGCACCGAGATGGCGCAGCAAGCGAGCGAGACGTTCGTCATCGCTTGCTGCCTCGGCCGCGTCGAGGCCCGGCTCGAAGGCGTCGATGGCGCCGCGATGGTCACCCAGGCGGGAGGCTGCGGTGCCTTGCCGCAGTCGGTGATCGGCCCGCTCGGTCATGGTCAAGTCGCTGTCGCAGGTCGCCAGCAGGCGCTCCTCAAGTTCAATGACGCCTTCCCATTCCTCACGAGCGACGGCGCGGTCGATCAGCTCGTCGAGCGCCACGCGCAACCCGACCTGATCGCCGAGCTGGATCAGCACGTCGACGCGGCGTCGGCGACGAGATCCA
>Ga0163148_10003681_pt1 | contig 16701 bp, 10 predicted proteins | sample OliLakLV19MP7P2_FD_148606 | JGI IMG/M metagenome (GOLD analysis project Ga0163148, IMG submission 148606) | Freshwater microbial mat bacterial communities from Lake Vanda, McMurdo Dry Valleys, Antarctica- Oligotrophic Lake LV.19.MP7.P2 | ecosystem: Environmental > Aquatic > Freshwater > Lake >...
TCTTGGATCGTTCCTTTGCCGCTGTAAAAATCGCCTGTACGCTCCGATCACTGTACGCGCCTCCGTCAGCACCTTCAAACAGCCAATGGACTGGGCGATAATAGGCCATATAAGCGCTCAGCATCGTCTCTGTCTTTCCAGCCAAGATAGTGCACCGATCTTTTTTGCCCTTGCCGTCCCGTACGAAGATACGGTGCTCACTTGCCTGAATATCCGTCAGCCGCAAGCCTACGACGAACCCCATCTTCCCCATTCTCTTTTTTCCCCTGACCTTTGCGGTTTTGGCGCTGGCAGGTGTCACCTTGTCGTATTGTATGTGGAGCCAATCGCCGAGTGTGTCGAAGACGGGTTTTGACTCTTTGAGCCTCAGTTCGAGGCGCTGTTCGGCATCAAGCCCCAGGTTCCGGGCCTTTTCTTCCACCTCGTACAGGAGCTTGATGAGCGTCAGGGCAGTCTGGGCGCGTTGGGCATCGTTGCTTTGGGCGTCGAAGAATTCCCGGCGGATGTGCGCCATGCAGTTCATCAGGGCCAGCGCGTCGAGTTTGGCACTCAGGGTTTCGTACACGCTGAAGCCGTCGCATTGCAGCACGCCCGCAAAACGTTCCAGTAATTTCTTGGGCCCCTTGTGGGCGCGGCCCGTTTGGTAAAAGAAGAAGGGCAGTTTGTTTATCGGGTCGAACACCATGCTCAACTGTCCGGGCAAATCTTCGGTGGGCACAAAACGCTCGCCCTTGCGGCCAAACATCATCCGCTCAAACCACGCGATGCGCTGCTTCAGGTCGGTGTTCTAGGTCTTGAACGCAGTATTCTCGACCACCAATTTTTGGTAGTCGTCCAGCGGAACCGTTTGAATGTCTGCGTTTTGCACCTGACAAAGGTACCGGCCCCAGCCATGTCCGCAAGCACTTTTTCCCAACGCCGTACCGCCCGATTTTGTGGATATCGCCGCTTTTTTCTCAAAAAAATCTTCCCAAAACGCCGTTTTCAACAACACCGCCCCCAAAACGGTGGATAACGCCCCCCTTTTTTCAGGCGGCAGCCTGGGCACGGGAATAACGGACCCGCCGCCGAACACTGCCCAGCGACACGCCCTCCAGGATCAACAACATCAGCCACGATGCCGAATCCAGCCGCGAACGCTTGGGGGCCCTTTCTTTTTGCATATCTTTGTTTTTGCGCAAAGATCATGGGAACGGTAGAGGCCATAAAAGATGGGGTTCGTCGTAGGCTTACGGCGTGGCAACCCGTGCGGCTTGCAAATCAAGTTGATAATGAGCACCTAACTGCTCGCACAAGTGGGTGAAGGTGGGCTCATAGCGGTCCGGGCGACTCACATAAGCCTTGAGATTGTCCTAAAGGATCACTTTGGGAAGGCCGCCTAAAAACAGGAGGGCCTGGTTCAGGCCATGAATGAAATCCGGCAGGCCCTGCGACTGCAGCGCGATGCAAAAACTATGTTGGGAAAAAGGCAAAACGGCTACCAACACTTCGCAGGCTTGGATTTCACCGCTGTGCGGATCAACCCGCTCCATTTTCTTGCCGGCAGAATCTACCATCAGCACTTCGCCCGGCTCGTGGTCTAAGGCCAATGTCAGGTCCCGATAAGCAACCTGCCGACGCAGGTGTTCGCAAAATTGAGTGTAGCCATAGCCGTCGGGATGTTCCAGCCGGTATTCTTGCCAGAGCAACTCGCGCGTAACGCCAGTCCGGCGCAACTCTTTGAGCCAATATTCGATTTGTTGTTCGAATACCGCCAAACGTGCGCTTGAATGGCCGCTATCAGCGGCGTAAAATATCCGGTTCAGGGTTTCTTCATCTAATTCCAGGACTACGGATAAATCGGTCGAATACACTTCTGCCCGCCGAATATACTCCCGAATCGTGTTCTTGGACACTTTCAATTGTCGGGCGGTGGCCTTGATTGTGCCACTGAGCAGATAATTGCGCAGTATGTTTTTGATCTGATCCATACGTTTCTGTTTTGCCATCAGTCCATTTTTTAGATGGAAAACTGGCGATTCTTTCCGTATGAATCCACATTCATACCAGGGGGTCAGACCTCCGGAATGTTACTAACAGTTAGGGGGTCAAAGCTCCGAAATAGGGGGGTCAGATGAAACCGAAACAGGGGGGTCAGATAGACCGGAATATACACTCGCTAAGGGTGGTCTAGTTTACTCCAGAATAGGTGGTCTAGTTTCCTCCAGAATATACAGTATGGCGCTATGACGGAAAAACCATGACCAATTTCACGTTCAGCGACGGCCTTAGCAGCAATACCATTTGGAGCATTTTTTTGGATAATGCTGGAAACCTGTGGTTCGGTACAGAAGACGGAGGTGTTTGCAAATACGACGGAAAGGCTTTTACCAAATTTACAAGATTTTGAGTTTTTCGAAAACAACTTCTTACATTAACTTGAATTTTGGATAGGTTCGGTATTGGGGTTTCAATTAAAACCGCGTAGCGGTGACATTTTGGTAGCCCGCAAGGGCGTTTTGGGAATACGAACCGCGTAGCGGTGACATTATATCGGCGTAATAATGCCACCGCCACGATAATGTCGCCGCGATGCGGCTTTTTCTGGAACCTATCCAAAACTCACGTTACAATATGAAACTACTCTTCTCCTTGTTTTTATGCTTCATTTTTATCGCTTGCTGCATAGGACAAAACCCAAGGGGCTTGACCAAAGACAGCATAACTCATCCAAAATCAACACTTGTTGAACCAATAAAAATGTATTGCCCCCTGCCAGATCCTTTTTTGGATGGACAGATAAGGAACGGTGTCAAAATAACTTCCCAATTTGATGCCATTCTTTTGCCGCCATCCATCCTATCTTTTTCGTTAAATAGCCCCACTATTCGCCTCAAAAGATAGTTGGCTAACGCCAAAATAATTGGCCTGAAATTGGAAAGTTATTGTGACACCGTTCCTAAGGAACGCGGACGGAATAAGGTAATAGTTTTGGGGAGCCGTTTTTGGTTCTGTCAAGGCGCGAGGAGGGCATTTAGTGGGGCTAAACAACCAACGAGCAACGAAGACAGGTCCAAAACAAGGCCGCCAGAACTGTTACCTTATTCTGTCCGCGTTCCTAAGCCAGTATGTGCGCCGTATATTTCAGGATAAAAACGGAAACCTTTGGTTTGGCTCCAACGGCAATGGCAAGTTTACCAATATCACCAGGTTAGGGTTCTGGCAGTGAGCAGTCGCTTGTTGTGCGGAATAAATTTATTCAGGAAGGCATCTCATTCGCGCGTTCCATCACAATCACCTCGTCGCCCTTATCGGTATGGCGCAGAAGATGCCATTTATTGTCATTCAGTTTACACCAGGTCATAGGCGTCAAACCAGGTACGAGAGGGTCGAGACGAATGTTCTTTTCGCTGATCCAGGTCACCACCCATTGGCGGTTTTGTCCGTAGTAATAATGGCCATCTTTCCAAATAAAAAACTGGGAGGCTTTCTGGCTGCCGCCTTCTATCGGAATGATTTCCAGGATGTTGTCCGTGTGAAACACGAAGGATTGTTTTACCACTTTACCCGCTTCTTTGCCCTTCCAATCGCCGGTCAGCCATTTCAAATTTTGCAGGGCCGATTGGTCATAATGCGTGTGGTATGGCTCCGGCTCCACAACCTCAACTTTGGCGATGTTGTCAGGCAATTGATTGGTGCAGGAAGTGATCAGCGCAAGGAAGCATAAGAAAAGTAGCGTGCGTAACATGGCGAAAAATTTTTTAAAGTGGTGGTAGCCATGTTATGGGCAAAATGATTGCCAAGCATTCAAGTAATTTATTGTCAATGGTTTAGCGCTTATTTTCAAACGTTAAAATGCCCGATAGCGGACGGGAGGTGTTCGGATTCGGACATTACAGATGCTACCCAGACACAGGGTTTTTCTTTTTATATTTGCCGCCCACCACGGTGGGCTGAGGGTGTCTCACAAGTGGTAGCACGGCCTTTAGGCCTACGGGAATTGCGCCGTTTACGGCGCAGGTTTGCTATTCAAGGGCGTAAACGCCCTTTGTCCCGACGACCTAAAGGCCGTGCTACCACCTGTGAGACACCCTCAACCCCCCCCAGCTTCAAATCTGAAAAGAACGCCTCCATGTTTGAACAAACCTTCAAAAACATAGACGACATCCTGCACAAAGACGCAGGCTGCGGAACCGAGTTAGATTACGTTGAACAGACTTCTTGGGTGCTGTTCCTGAAATATCTGGACGACTTAGAGAAAGACAAAGCCACCGAAGCAGAACTCACGGGCAAGACCTACACCAACATCATCGCTCCTGAATACCAGTGGTCTACCTGGGCAATGCCCAAAGGGGCGGATGGGAAACTGGACCACCACAAAGCCTTGACAGGCGATGACCTCAGCGATTTCGTGAACATCCACTTGTTTCCTTACCTCAAAAAGTTCAAGACCGCTGCCGAAAGTGCAGATACCATCGAATATAAGATAGGCGAGATTTTCAGCGAACTGAAAAACAGGGTGCAAAGCGGCTATAACCTCCGGGAAGTGATCAACCGCATTGACGAACTGCGTTTTAGAACCCACGCAGAGAAGCACGAAATGAGCCACCTGTACGAGGACAAAATCAAAAACATGGGCAATGCAGGGCGCAACGGCGGCGAATACTACACGCCCCGCCCCCTGATTAAAACCATTGTAAAAGTGGTTGCGCCCGAAATTGGAAACACCATTTATGATGGCGCCGTGGGCAGTGCAGGATTCCTGGTGGAAGCCTTTGAATACCTGAAGCAGAGTAAGGGCGACCATGAAGGTCGCCCCAGCCTTTCGACCAAAGACGCGGAAATACTCCAAAAACGCACCTTTTACGGCAAAGAGAAAAAGTCGCTGGCCTACATCATCGGCATCATGAACATGATTCTGCACGGCGTAGAGGCGCCCAACATCATCCATACCAATACGCTAGCGGAGAACCTTTCCGACATACAGGAGAAAGACCGTTACGATGTGATTCTCGCCAATCCGCCTTTTGGGGGAAAGGAACGCGCCGAAGTGCAGCAAAACTTCCCCATCAAAACAGGCGAAACGGCTTCCCTCTTTTTACAACACTTCATCAAAATACTGAAAGCAGGCGGCAAGGCCGGCGTGGTGATAAAAAACACCTTTTTGAGCAATACCGACAATGCCTCCGTGAGCCTTCGGAAACTGCTGCTGGAGAATTGCAACCTGCATACCGTACTGGATTTGCCTGGCGGCACTTTCACCGGGGCGGGCGTAAAAACGGTGGTACTGTTCTTTGAAAAAGGCTCGGCCACCCGGAAGGTTTGGTTTTACCAACTGAACCTCGATCGGAACCTGGGCAAGACCAATTCCCTGAATGAAAAGGACTTGGCGGATTTTGTGGAACTGCAAAAACTTGCCCTGAGCGGAGCCGAAGGGACGGCCGACAGCGTGAATTCCTGGAGCATTAACGTGAAAGATATTGACCAGAACACTTTTGACCTTAGTGCCAAGAACCCCCACAAAAAGGAAGAAAGTGCCTTGCGGGAGCCTCGGGAGATTTTGGCGGCGATGAAAGCCTTGGATGAAGAAAGTGCTGAAATAATGCAAAATTTGCAATTGATCATTGGATAGAATGGAAATAACCCTTCGCACGGTTGACTCAAAAGGGTAGTAAAGGGGGGAATTGCGCAAAACATTCTTTCGTTTTCTTTGGCGAAAACCTCGTAGGTTTTAAAAACCTACGAGGTTTATTGGTCCGTATCGGGAATTTGAAAGAGATGCACTATAGTCACCGTCACGAAGCGCCAAATATTACGGACAAAATATCAACGCTATTGCCCGATAAAACACCGTTCAAAACGCACTCCGTAAATTATTGGAATTATGAAACAAGGTTGGGAAATAAAAAAGTTGGGGGAGGTATTGCAGAAAACTGAAACTGTTGACCCAACAAAAAATCCTGATATAGAATTTACCTATTTGGATGTTTCAAGTGTAAACAAGGAATCAAAAGAAATTGAGAACGCAACTGTGCTTTTGGGAAAAGATGCTCCAAGTCGAGCAAGAAAACTTGTCAGAACTAATGATGTGATTTTTGCTACTGTAAGGCCAACACACAGTAGAGTTGCTTTAATCCCGGATGAGTACAATGAACAAGTTTGTAGTACAGGATATTTTGTTTTAAGGGGGAAGGGATTCATTGACAATAAATATCTTTTCTATTTTTTGCTTACAGATGAGTTCAATGGTATAATGGAAAAATTGCAAAAAGGTGCAAGTTATCCAGCAGTAACAGATGCAGAAGTTAAAAGTATAAATCTTCGATTCCCCAAATCCCTACCCGAACAACAACGCATAGTCTCCATTTTAGATGAAGCCTTTGCTGCCATCGCCAAGGCAAAAGCCAATGCGGAGGAGAATCTTAGGAATGCGAAGGAGATTTTTGAGAGTTATTTGCAGGGGGTGTTTAAGGGGAAGGGGGAGAGTTGGGAGGAGAAGACTTTGGGAGAGGTTTGTGAAATTTCATCAAAACTTATTGACCCGAAGAAACCTGAATATAATGAATTGGTCCATGTAGGTGCTGGAAATATAGAATCTCAAAAGGGAACCTTAATTGATTTAAAAACGGCAAAAGAAGAGAATCTTATTTCTGGCAAGTTTTTGTTTGATGAAAACATGGTGCTTTATAGTAAAATTCGCCCGTACTTAATGAAGGTCGTAAACTGTGATTTTCAAGGACTTTGCAGTGCAGATATTTACCCTTTGTTGCCTTTCAAGGATAAAATCACCAAAGACTTTTTATATCATTTGTTATTGACAAAGGATTTTACTGAATATGCAATTTTAGGGTCACAGAGAGCAGGAATGCCTAAGGTAAATCGTGAACATCTTTTTGCATACAGATTTAATTTTCCCTCACTCAAAGAACAACAAACCATCGTCCAAAAACTCGACACCCTTTCCGCTGAAACAAAAAAACTTGAAGCCATTTACCAGCAAAAAATCAAAGACTTAGAGGAATTGAAGAAGTCCATCCTGCAAAAAGCCTTTAACGGCGAATTGAATACCACAAAAGCCGCAGCCGTATGAAAGGAACACTAAAAATCATTCCGACTACGCTGCTCGAAGAATACGTTTTGCAGGTGGATAATGACTTGTCTGTTCTATTCGAACGCTTAAAGGATGCCGAAATATCTACGCACACGTTTAGCTTTTACACTTCGGTAGCCTCCGTGTTTTCAAGCAAAATAGAGGGCGAGGAAATAGACCTGGATGCTTATGTGAAGCACAAACGCTTTGGCATTGAATTTCAGCCCGATTACACCAAAAAAATAGATGATTTGTATGATGCCTACACGTTTGCTCAAACCCATGCGCTCAACAAACAGCACATTGCGGAGGCGCATATCATATTGAGCAAACATATCGTAGCCACCCATCAGCAAGGAAAAATCAGGACACAAAACATGTATGTGTCAACACCAGATGGCAAGATAGAATACGTGGCAGTCTCGCCCTATGAAGTGGAAAGCGAAATGCAGAAATGGTATGATGATATAGCCGTATTGCGGGATCGGAATATGTCCATCGCCGAAGTTTTCTATTTTGCCGCCATGATTCATTTGGTTTTTGTAAAAATTCACCCCTGGAACGATGGCAACGGGCGCAGTGGCCGCTTGATTGAAAAATGGTTTTTGGCGCAAAAACTGGGGGATAAAGCATGGTTTGTTCAAAGTGAAAAAAACTACTATCAGCAGCATCAAACCTATTACAACAACTTGAGGGTGTTGGGTTTGGAATACCCGGAATTGGATTATGAAAAGGCGCTGCCTTTTTTATTGATGTTACCAAGTGCGTTAGACAGGGAACACGGATGACGCGGATGAGACACGGATTTTATCCGTGAAAATCCGTGTCTCATCCGCGTCATCCGTGTTCCCTCCATTAGTAAATCACCACAACATGAACGAAGCAGAAACCCGCGCAGAACTCATAGACCCCAAGCTCAAAGCCTGCGGCTGGGGTATTGTAGAAGGCTCCAAAGTCCTTCGGGAATACCACATTACTGCGGGCAAAATCCAGTCGGGCGGCGTCAGGGCCAAAAAACTCACCGCTGATTATGTGCTGGTGTATAAAGGCATCAAACTGGCTGTTATTGAGGCCAAAAGCGATGCACAGGGGGTTGGAGAAGGCGTGGCGCAGGCCAAGCAATACGCCGAAAAATTGACCTTGGAAACCACCTACGCCAGCAACGGAAAAGAGATTTACAGCATTTGCCTGAAAACAGGTGCGGAAGGTTTGGTGGACGATTATTTGTCACCCGAAGCACTCTGGAACAAGACATTTGCCATCCAAAATGACTGGCGGGAGAAGTTTGCGGCTATCCCGTTTGAAGACAAAAGCGGCACCTGGCAATTGCGGTATTATCAGGAAATAGCGGTGAAAAATGCCCTGGAAGCCATCGCCAACAACAAAGACCGCATTTTATTGACCCTTGCCACCGGAACAGGCAAAACCGCCATTGCCTTTCAAATTGCCTGGAAATTATTTCAAACCCGCTGGAACCTGAAACGCGATGGAAGCCGGAGGCCAAGGGTTTTGTTTTTGGCCGACCGCAACATTTTGGCCGACCAGGCCTACAACTCCTTTTCGGCATTTCCCGAAGATGCTCTGGTCAGGATAAAGCCCAATGAAATAAAGAAGTCGGGCAAGGTGCCGACCAACGGCAGCATTTTCTTCACTATTTTTCAAACCTTCATGTCAGGCCTTGATGCCGAAGGCAAGGCTTCTCCTTATTTTGGAGATTATGATCCCGATTACTTCGATTTCATCATCATTGACGAATGCCACCGGGGCGGCGCCAACGACGAAGGCAACTGGCGGGGTATACTGGAATATTTTTCTCCTGCGGTTCAGTTGGGATTGACTGCCACCCCAAAGCGAAAAGACAACGTGGACACCTACAAGTATTTTGGCGAACCCGTGTACATCTACTCGCTCAAGGAAGGCATCAACGATGGTTTCCTGACCCCTTTCAAGGTGAAGCGCATCAAAACGACCCTTGACGATTACATCTACACCAGTGATGACCAGATTATCGAAGGCGAAATTGAAGCCGGGAAATTATACACCGAATCCGACTTTAACCGGATCATTGAAATCAAGGCCAGGGAAGCAAAGCGGGTGCAGATTTACATGGATGAGGCCAATCAAAAGGAGAAAGCCATCATTTTTTGCGCCACCCAGGACCATGCGGCGGCTGTGCGGGATTTGGTGAATCAATATAAAAGAAGCAAAGAAATCAACTATTGTGTTCGTGTCACGGCCAATGACGGAGAAATTGGAGAGCAGTTTTTACGGGAATTTCAGGACAATGAAAAAACCATTCCCACCATTTTAACCACGTCCCAAAAACTGTCCACAGGCGTGGATGCGCGGAACATTCGCAACATCGTGTTGATGCGGCCGGTGAACTCGATGATTGAGTTTAAGCAAATCGTCGGGCGTGGAACCCGTTTATTTGACGGCAAGGAGTTTTTTACCATCTACGATTACGTGGATGCTTTTCATCACTTTGCTGACCCTGAATGGGATGGCGAGCCGATCACTTCTGAAACGGATGTCCTGAGCGACCCCACAGACCCGGAAAAAACCTATCAACCGCGAGGCCCGCAGGAGACAGCATCGGAGGAGGATGCCGAAAAGCGAAAACGCATCAAAGTGAAATTGCGGGACGGCAAGGAGCGTGAAATCCAGCACATGATGTCCACTTCCTTCTGGAGTGCCGATGGCAAACCCATTTCATCGGAGGAGTTTTTGAGCAACCTGTTCGGGGAACTACCCAAGCTCTTCGAAAGCGAAGATGAACTGCGTACACTTTGGGGCAATCCGCTTACTCGTAGAACCTTATTGGAGAAATTGGCTGAAGCGGGTTTCGGGAAAGATGATTTGAATATGTTGCAGAACCTGATAAATGCTGAAAAAAGCGACTTGTTTGATGTTTTGGAATACGTCTTCAACAGCGATATAAAACCCATGACAAGAGAAGCGAGGGTAGCAGCAGCACAGGCCACTATTTTTGCCCTGCTAAACGACAAGCAAAAGGAATTCATTGATTTTGTATTGAGCAAGTACATCGAAACGGGCGTGGAGGAACTTGACCAGGACAAGCTGCCCATTCTGCTCACCAATAAATATCAGTCGTTGGAGGATGCCAAGGAGGTGTTGGGTGATGTGGCGAATATCAAGTCCTTGTTTATTAACTTTCAGAAGTATTTGTATGAGGCGAAGGTGGCGTGAGGGAATTGACATCTTTGCAAATTAAAAGTTCAACTTTTAATTTGCAAAGACTTGTCTTTATTTGTAATTTTGTCTTCAACTTAAAAATGGAAGACCATGATATTGAGACAGTTAAGCGCTATTGTGCAATCTGCGGCCCAAACCATGCCAGTGGTCAGCGTTACTGGTCCCAGACAATCTGGCAAAACGACTTTAGCCAAATATGCTTTTCCGGATTATGCGTATGCCAATCTCGAAAACCTGCCTACCCGTCAATTTGCGCGTGAAAACCCCATTGGATTTCTCAAACAATATCCAGAAGGCCTTATCATAGACGAAGCACAATACGTCCCTGAATTATTTTCGTACATACAAGTTGAAGTGGACGAGCGTAGACGAAATGGGCGATATATATTGACCGGCTCACAGAATTTTCTGCTCATGGAGAAAATAACCCAGAGTCTTGCGGGCCGTGTGGCTGTTTTCAATCTGCTGCCGTTTTCAACCAAAGAACTTGAAAACACTGAATTCCAACTCAAAAACCCTTTTGAGTATATTGTAAAAGGTTTTTATCCCCGTATTTATGACCAAAATACTCCGCTGGACATATTTTACCCATCCTACCTGCTCACTTATCTGGAGCGGGATGTACGCTTGTTGAAAAACATAGGTGATTTGGCAGCATTTGAGCGGTTTGTCAAGCTGTGTGCAGGGCATATTGGTCAGATTTTTAATCAAACTTCCTTGTCCAACGACACGAACTTTTCTCAGCCCACCATCAAAAGTTGGCTTTCCGTTTTGGAAACCAGTTTCGTCGCTTTCTTGCTGCCTCCTTATTTTCGGAATTTCAATAAAAGGCTGCTAAAAACGCCCAAACTCTATTTCTACGATACTGGTTTGGCTTGTTCCTTATTGGGCATCCGTTCGGCATCTGAATTGGAAAATCACCCGATGCGTGGCCCTCTGTTTGAAAATTTCATTGTGGTAGAATTCATGAAGCAGTTTTTAAATCAAGGCCAGCGCCCAAATTGCTTCTATTGGCGCGATAGTACGGGAAATGAAATAGATCTGATAATCGAGCACGCGAGCCGGATATTTCCAATGGAAATCAAATCCAGCCAAACGCTCAAAAGCGAGTTTTTCAAAACCCTGGAATTCTTTCAAAAAATATCTGATACGCCATCGGAACAATCCTTTTTGGTTTATGCCGGCACAGAAAATCAAAACCGCCTGCACGGAAGTGCTCGAAGCTGGGACAATCTACCGGTTTTTGACTGAGGAAATGAGCGTGTTCAGTAAAGAGTGGGCAGGGTGGGGTGTTCGTATTCGGACGCTTTGGTGTGCGGAGGCGGACGTAGATGGCAAGATTGCCCGTGAATTTCTGGAGAACATTGCACTTGAATATTCCAATGTATGTAGTTTTACGCGCTTTTTTAATCGGTTGCCTTCGCTGTAAAGTTCATACGGCTTCTAAAAAGCAAAAAAATCTTCAAATTTAGCCGTTTTCTAAAATCACACTCGTAACAATGCGGATTTTCTCAATCTTAATGCTGTTTGCATTTTTCGCCACAGCCGCCCTTCATGCACAAGATTACCCTTCTAACCCGGAGCCAGGAGCCTGTTATATTCGTTGCTCAATAGAGGAAGTAACTGAAAAAGAGAAAGTAGTGGTCACGCCCTCTTACATGCAATACAAAGTGGTGCCTGCGGTGTACAAAACAATCCAGGAGCAGGTGCTTGTGAAAGAGGCCTCCAAGAAATTCGAGTTTGTCCCTGCGGTATATCGCGAGGTAATTGACACCATCTTGGTAGAAGAACCCATCAGCAAAATTTCGCTCATACCGGTGAAAACCGTTGATACCTTCGAATTATTTGAGATAGAACCTGCCTATTCCCGTTTCGAGTCACGCCCTCCAATTGCTGGCTGCAAGTCCCCAATCCCGGGGGATTGCGACGTGATTTGTTATGTGGTACACGAGGCGGTCACCAAAGAAATCCCGGTCAAAAAAATCGTGACCAGGCCCAGCTATGCGCGAGAGACTCAAAAAGGACGTTTCAAAACCATCAAACGGAAAGTAATCGAAAAGCCTGCTACTGTCCGGGAAATTGAAATCCCGGCAGAATACGTTACCGTTCAAAGAAGGGTGTTGGAGAAAGACGAAACGGTAGATTCTGTAGAAGTGGTCCCTGTGGTGCGCGAAGAAGTGTTTTTGGTGCGCGACAAAGTAAAAAGCAGCTCGGGCAACGAATATGAATGGCGGAAAATAGAATGCGAACTGCTGGATTTCAACGTTTTGCCCATTTATTATGGGTTCAACAGCGAGCTCCTGGATGCAAAAGCAAGAGCAGTTGTAGACGAAAAACTGCTCGATTTGATGATAAAAAAACCTGAAATCCGGGTTGAGATCAATTCACATACAGATTCACGGGCTTCCGACGATTTTAACCTTGATTTGTCAGAACGCCGGGCAAAAGCCGTGGTAGACTACCTCGTGTCAAAAGGCATCAAACGCTCGCGCATGATTTACCACGGCTATGGCGAGACACAACTCGTCAACCATTGCAGCAACGGGGTGGATTGTCCCGAAGAACTGCATGCAAAAAACAGGCGCACGGAGTTCCGGGTACTGCCGTGATAAGGTTTGAAAACATGAGTCATCCCGATTTTTTAAGCCTGCAAAATTCCGGGATGACCCATATCTGCTTTCGCTTACCCCTTCCAATCAGGCCACCTGCCCGGAGTAGCGGGCGCGCCACTTTGCTCTAGTTCCCTTCCAATTGCTTCCATTTCGCGGGCAATCGCTTTGAGTTCCTCCAACACCGGGCCGAGTTGCTTGGCGGCAATGCTGTAGTTTTCTTCATACGTCTGGGTGGGCGCACTGGTAGTGCTCCACATGCTGTATTCCAGCAATCCTACGCGACCGTTAATGCCAGGTGCTGTTTCAAATTCGCGACGGGCAAGGGTAGGATCTCCGTTGAGTTGCAGCGAGACGGTGGTCAGCCGCTGCATGAGGTCGTAGGTTTTTTTCAGCAATCCCTGTGGCGGCGCGGGCATATCATGAAGCGCCGATTGGTAGTGATCTAAATTGACTTTCAGGTCGTTGCGGATATTGCTGGTAGCGCTGACAGCCTTGCGCAGGCGGGTCACTTTTTTACAAAACTCAAGGTAGGCTTGTTTGTCTGTCGCAGGCAAAGTGGCATTGTTCAAGGATTGCACCCTGAATTGCACCTGCCCTGCAAGCTGGGTTAAAACACCATCCTCGTACTGTTGCAGCGTAACACTGTACTGACCAGGCAAGGCGAGGTGACCCTGGTCAGGACCCGTGAACAAGTTGTCGGCAGGCACAGTACGACGGTTGGTAACAGGTGCTGCGATGTTGTACCTGAAATCCCAGGAGAGGCGCTTCAGGCCCTTGGTGGCCTCGGTTTTGATGTGTCGCACCACGTCGCCGGAAGCATCGGTTACAGTGAACAGCAAGTAGGGTTCGGGTTGTTCATCTTCTTTGCGCAATGCCTCGATGTCGGGGTAATACACTGTTTCCTTTTTTTCAAACTTTGTTTTTTCATCCTCTTGGCGTTTGGCCTTGAGGGTTTTTACATCTTCCTTCAACCAATATGTGAACACGGCCCCCACGGGCGGGTTTGGCGCAGCGTAATAACTGCTGCCAAGATGCCCTTTGTCGCGCAGACCCAAAGGTTTGTTTGGGATGAACAGCCAGGAATCCTTGATTGGGAGTATGTTGGCCGTTTTTTCAAATACCTCGGTATTGAGATTGCGCAGTGGGGAGTAATCGTCGAGGACATAAAAACCGCGCCCGAAAGTGCCCAGTACGAGGTCGTTTTCGCGCCGTTGGATCTCGATGTCGCGCACAGCAATGGTGGGCAAACCAGCTTTGAGCGGCACCCAGTTTTCACCGCCATCTGGGCTGAAAAACACACCAAACTCGGTGCCGCAGAACAGCAGATTGCGATCCATGTGGTCTTCAGCAATGGTATAGACACTGCCGCGCTCAGGCAGGGTTGCGGCGATTGACTTCCAGGTTTTGCCGCCATCGGTAGTTTTTAGCAAATAGGGTTTGAAATCTCCGTAACGGTGGTGGTTGAAGCATGCGTAGGCGCTGTTTTTGTCGAACTGTGAGGCTATGACCTGGTGCACATAGGAGCGCTCCGGCACGCCAGGCAAATTGTCCATTTTATCCCAAGTTGTGCCGCCATTTCGGGTCACCCAGAGCAGGCCGTCGTCGGTACCTACCCAAAGCATTTCGGCGTCGAGGCTGCTTTCAGCAATGCTTGTAGTTTGCCCATAAATGTCTGTGGAGCCATTTTTGGCTAGAGCGTCCACGCTCCAAACCTTGCCCATGATCTCGAATTTGTTGCGATCCACGCCTCTGGAGAGATCCGGACTGATGGTACGCCAGGAGCTGCCGCGGTCGTCTGTCCGAAACACTTTGTTGGCGCCGAGGTAGAGCCGAGTCGGTGCATGGCTGGAGATGCTGAGCGGGGCGTCCCAGTTCCAGCGCAGGGCGGCTTCATTTTCGCCGGACAGAGGCTGGATGGGCAGGTACTCGCCGCTTTTTCGGTCGAAGCGAACGAGACCGCCATATTGGCTTTGAGCGTAGATAAGGTCGGGGTTGGTAGGATCCACCTGAGATTCGAAGCCGTCGCCGGTGCTGGTGACGTAACAGTCGGAATTGGGGATGCCATTGGCGCTGGTGTTTCGGCTGGGTACGCCAAGGCTTAGGTTGTCTTGGGTGCCGCCGTGCACATGGTAGAAGGGTAGGGCGTTGTCGGTGGATACTTTATAGAATTGGGTGACCGGGAGGTTGTGTTTGAACTCCCAGGTTTTTGTGAAATCCCAGGTTTCGTAAATGCCACCGTCGCAGCCCACACGCAGGTGGTCTGTATTATCGGGATCAATCCAAATACAGTGGTTGTCAATGTGTTTGTTCAGTTCGCTGAGGTTGCGTACTGTTTTGCCGCCGTCGTCGCTCACCTTATAATACGTATCGGTGATAAAAATGCGGTCGGGGTTTTTCGGGTCGCAGTTGAGTTCCTGATAATAATTGCCGCTGGTATAAGTGTCGCTCATTTTTGTCCAGCTGGCGCCGCGGTCGGTGGAACGGTAGATGCCCCCTTTTTTCTCCCCGGCTTCCACTACCGCATAGACATAGTCGGGATTTACCGGGGACACATCAATTCCGATGCGGCCCACTTCGCCTGTGGGCAGACCGCCTTCAAGTTTTTTCCAGGTGGTGCCTCCGTCAGCAGATTTGAAAAGCGCCGATTCCGGCCCGCCGCCAATGTAAGTAAACACCTTGCGCTGGCGCTGATGGAAGGCTGCGTACAGCACTTTTGAGTCGCGCGGGTCCATGATAAGGTTGTTGCATCCGGTAAAGTCGCTGACGGATTTGACACAGACCCAACTTTCCCCACCGTCGTTGGATTTATACACGCCGCGCTCGCCACCATCGCTCCAAACCGGGCCATAGGCTGCCACATAAACAGTGTTGGGATTGCTGCGGTCCACCACGATGTTGGCGATGTGCTCAGCGTTTTTCAAGCCCATGTTTTTCCAGGTCTTGCCGCCGTTTTCACTTTTGTAAACACCGTCGCCGTAGGCAACTGAGCGCTGGTTGTTGTTTTCGCCAGTGCCCACCCACACGATGTTTTGGTTGCTCGGGTCGAGTGCCACGCAACCGATGGAGTAGGAACCTTGAGCATCGAAGATGGGAGTGTAGGTGGTGCCCGCGTTGACCGTTTTCCAGACGCCGCCGGATGCCACGGCCACATAATACTCCGCTTGGTTTTTGGGATTGACAGCCAAATCGCTGATGCGGCCGGAAGTGACCGCAGGGCCGAGGCTGCGGAAGCTCAGGCCGTTGTAGGTAGCAGGATTTAGCAGGGCAGGTTTTTCGGCTTTTTTATCCTTTGGTTCGTCCTTTTTTTGGGAAAAAAGGGGTGATAGGGTCATAAAAAAGCAAACTAAAAGGAAAAGTTGGCGCATGGTTGTATCGTTTTGCTGTATAAAGTGCGGCAATGTTACGGAGTCCGGCGAAATCATGAGTTTCATAGATAAGAGAGAAAGTCGGGAAATCTACGAAGTAGGGGGCTGGGGGCATGAGGGTTGGGGTTAGGGCGCTATAGGGCAATGTCATTGACTTAAGGGTTTTAGCCAGGTGGTGGCGACACCGTTTATAGAAAAATCGGGTGTATGAACGAGCCACGTAGTGGCGGCCCCCCCAGTGCAGACGCATATAAATTTGAAGATTAAATCTCCAAACACAGAATTTTATTTGATTGACGAATGGCGAGTACATGATTGAAGATTGTTGAAGTAGGCGTTGCGCTCAAGTGTTGTGGCTTTTGCGAAAAATCGACGAAATGGGAATAATACTTGTCTTGTTTGACCACCAATACCAAGCGAGATGGCACTTCAACAATCG
>Ga0163148_10003684_pt1 | contig 16698 bp, 7 predicted proteins | sample OliLakLV19MP7P2_FD_148606 | JGI IMG/M metagenome (GOLD analysis project Ga0163148, IMG submission 148606) | Freshwater microbial mat bacterial communities from Lake Vanda, McMurdo Dry Valleys, Antarctica- Oligotrophic Lake LV.19.MP7.P2 | ecosystem: Environmental > Aquatic > Freshwater > Lake >...
AACCGCGCAACATCGACCTGAGCCAGCAAGGTGGCAACCAGTTCTTCACCGTCGCCGTCCCGGAACCGACCAGCCTCGCCGCCATCGGCCTCGTTGCCGCGGGTTTGATCGGGCGTCGTCGGAAATAATCAAGCGTCGGAGGTTCTGGATAGAAACCACCGATCGCCCGCCGCGACACCAGTTGCGGCGGGCGGTTGGTTTTTAAAAAAACCGTTGTGTCGGTGACTTTGGGGTTGCAATTCGCCCGACCTGACACTAGATTTGCCCTTCGTTTAAACGGTTAACTCGGTTAAAGCGTGGCGAGAACTCGGTAATTACACAGGCGAAGCACGAGGGAAGCAAATCATGGACCTGCGAAACGCTCGACGAGTGATTGCGCTCGCTTTCCTTTCATTGGCAAGCGCCGCGAGCGCAGCAAACGTCGCATACGACACCGCCGCCAACACCGACTACAACAGCGGCTGGACCAACGGAAGCAACGGTGGCTTCGGATTCTCCGCGTGGGCTCACTCCACCACATCCGGCGACGGGGGTCAGAACGGCCATTTCGCGGGCACCGGGCACAGCGCCTTCGGTCGGTCTTGGGGAATGTACGCCAACAGTGGCCAGACCGCGTCAACGGTGCGTCCATTTACGGGTGGGTCGCTCTCGCTGAATCAGACTTTTTCAATCTCGATCGATAACGGCAACATCCAAAACGGTGGGACCGTTGGTCTAGGGCTGCAAACTTCGGGTGGAACCAATCGGCTCGAGTTCTTCTTTGTCGGCGGCGGCAGCGACTATCGGTATCTCAGAAACGGCGTCGCAGGTAGCTCAGAAGGCACCGGAGTCGCATTTACTGGCAATGGCCTGCGGATCTTCGTTACTCCCCTCAACAGTTCTGATGCACGCCTTCGTGTCACCAACGCAACTGAATCGTCCGAGTTATTCAATCAAGTGCTGACCTTGGCTAGTGCCGCTGACATTGCTCGGGCCAGATTGTTCAACGCGAATGCCGGTTCCGGCGTCGCCGGCAGTAACGATGCATTTTTCGATGATGTCGCCACGCCCGAGCCTTCCTCGCTGGCACTGTTCGCATTGGCCAGCTGTAGCTTGTTGCGTCGCGGGTCTCGCGCCAGCCGTACCAGCCGTAATCGGTAGCACGGCAGGGCAATCGCATGTAACGAGCGGCGAGCGTCAGCGACCCAATTCCAGCAGCAATGCTATCGATTCCCGCAAAAATACCTCCGGTCGCTGACGCTCGCGGCTCGTAAATCGGGGCACATGCGTTTGCCCTGGGTAGCACGGGAAGACTCAATCTGATTTTTCAGTTGAAAGCCTGTCAGGCTGTGATATTATTCTCGTGGCGGTTAATCGGTTAACCTCCCACCCGCTCGCGGAGTTTGAGTATGGCAGTTCGGCACTCGCACAGCATTGCGCACCGTGCGCTGAAATCTCGTCATCGGAACGGGCTGGCGAAGCTCCTTTTCGCCGCCGGAATTGGATTTTCCACCTGCACGCCGCTCTTCGCCGAAGACCGCTCCGCCCCCGCCTATCTCCAATTGTTTGAAGCCAGCTACAAAACCCTTGAAAAGCGCACCCCCGATATTTTCGCCGCCGGATATGGCAACCTGTGGCTGCCGCCGATGGGTCGGGCCGATCAGGGCAGCGGGTCGGTGGGGTACGATCAATATGACCGCTTCGATCTCGGCACGGCGGCCAGCAAAACGCTTTACGGCACCGACACCGGCGCGCGTCAGGCCATCGCGGTGCTGCATCGCGCCGGTACCGGCGTGACGATGGATCTTATCTGGAACCACAACGGCTACTCCGGCACCGGCACCGACGCCGCCTCGCGCAACGCCTTCGCCGCTTCCGGTGGTTATCCGGGGTTTGTTTACACGCGGGCCGATGATGTGGACGGCGATTTCCACGGCGCGTTTGAAGGCGGCGATTTAAACAGCCGCCTCGCCGGACTGATTGATATCGCTCAGAACAAAAACTATCAGTACATTCGCAGCCCGGTTGATCCGGCGGACGTGCGTAACCTGCCCGTCGGCACGATCTCCGCCTTCGGCCGGCTGGCCAATGTGCCCACCGAAAGCAACCGCAAGTTTTATCAAAACCGTGATCGCGCGCCCGACCGCATCGTGCTCGACCCCGCCACCGGCGAAGCGAATATTCCTGTGTGGGATTACACGCCCGACGTTTCAACCACCGGCGACCCGGTCACCGAAAACGCGTTGGGCTATCTCATTCGCAACACGCAGTGGCTGGTGCAGGATGTAGGCATCGACGGCTTTCGCGTCGATGCGGCCAAGCACATGCCCACGTGGGTGATGAATTATCTTGATCGCGCCGTCTACCGCACCAACCCGCGCAAGCTGCTGGATGGAAGCACCAGCCATGTTTTCAGTTTCAGCGAAGTGTTCGACGGCAATCGCGCCTTTCAGCAGACGTTTATTAAGAAGAACATCAACAACGCCACGCCCGGGGTGATCGGCGGGAATCGCGACGTGCTCGACTTCCCGCTCTATTTCGCGATGCGCGACAACCTCACCCCCAACGGCCTGCAGAACGATTGGCGCAATATCATCAACGCCAGCCAGGACGTGCAGGACGACGGCTTAGCCAATAACGGCAGCCAGGGCGTGTCATTCGTGCAAAGCCACGACGGCGGGCAGGCGGCGCCGGCACTGGGGAACGTCGCCTATGCCTACACGCTCATGCGGCCGGGCAATGCGCTGGTTTACTTTAACGCCAAAGAGTTCGGCAACGATCGCAACTTTCCCACCGACGGCCGCGGCGACGCGCTGGGCGGGCTGCATGGCAATGTCATCACCAATCTGGTCAACCTGCGCAACACGCACGGCAGGGGCAACTACCTCGATCGCACGCCGACCGCCGACAAAAAAGAAATGCTCGTCTTCGAGCGCGAGAAGTCGGCGCTGGTCGTCTTAAGCAACCGCGGCGACGGCGGGTACGACAGCCGCACGATTCAAACCGGTTTCGCCTCCGGCACGCCGCTGATCGAACTGACGGGCAATGCGTCGAATGTCATCGTCGATCCATTCAATGATTTTCCAGAGTTGGTGGTTGTCGGCGCCAACGGATTCGTGAACCTGCGCGTCCCGCGCAACAAGGCACCCGGCGCAGGCGGCGCCACGCACAACCGGGGATATTTCATTTACGGCCTGGCCACGCCGCAGGGCACGCTTTCGCTGAGTAATGTTTCGCAAACGATCGCCGGAGAAACGCCGACCGCCGCCACGAATGGCACGGCGCGGCTGAGCAGCCTGGACGTGATCACCGCCGATTCGTTCAATGTCACCTTGCAAACCAACGCGGTGACTCTGCTCGGCATCCAGCGCGATCGCCCGGCCGACGGCGATCGGGCGCTGCTTCGCATCAACGGCGGGATTGACCTCAACGGCACCGGCACGGTCGATTTTGTCGACACCAATTCAACCAGTTACGGCTTTGAGAATTTCACCACGCTCAACAGCCCCGGCTACAACAACACCGACGGCAAAGGGCAATACGTTCAATCGATCAATGCAACGAGTCTTCCGGAAGGTCAGAATTTCATCACCGTGCGCGCCTACCGCCAGCGCAGCGACGGCGGGCCGGCGGTTTACAGCGATTTTCGGAAGAGCATTTATGTCGATCGGCTGGACCCTGTCAGCAGTGTTGCCAACTTCGAGCCGTTCGATGCCGTCAACACCGCCAACCGCGACCTGATCATTCGCAGCGACGATAAGACCGCCGACAAGGTACACGTGTTCCTCAACCTGCCGGCCGCCACCAGCGATGAGTCAATTCTCTCGTTCATCGGCACCGGCAACCGCGCCGGCGATTACGACCGCGACCTGTTCAAGTATGGCTTTTTCGGCGTGCAGAGCGGGAACAACATCGCCACCATCGTCACCTACGAAATCACCGGCAACTACAGCATTCAACGCGTGCCCGGCGTGTTCGTCGCCAACGGTCGCGGGCGCGGCTTGGGCGATATCAACGGCGACGGCACCTTCACCACCGCCGATGTGGCCAATGTTGCCAATGCATTCGAGCAGGTGCTGTATAGCCAGAATGCCCAATTCAACCCCGCCGGCGATTTGAACGCCGACGGCCGCGTCGACAACCTCGATCTCTTTGCGCTGCCCGGTCTCTATCAATCACAAAACGCATCGCAAGCGGTGAATGATGAAGCCCGCTCCATGATCCTCCGCCGTGGGGATATGAATCTGCTCAACGGCACCAACGCCGGCGATATTGATTTTCTGTTTACGAAAATGGGCGCCGCAGGCGACATTTGGCGGTTCGACTTGAATATCGATGCGCAGGTGAACAGCGGCGACATCGATACGCTCGTCCGCACGATCTTCCGAACCGAGTACGGCGATGCCACGCTCGATCGAAGCGTGAATCTGGACGACTTCACCGCGCTGGCGGCGCATTTCGGCGCTGCCGGCGGGTGGGCGCAGGGCGATTTCAATGGTGATGTCGCCGTGAGCCTAGACGACTTTACGATTCTCGCGGCCAATTTTGGGTTTGTCAGCGCCGGCGACGTGCCGCTGCCGAATGGTTCGTTCGTCGCGCGCGGCGCGGCGGTGCCGGAGCCGGGCGCGATGGCGCTGCTGGCAATCGGCGTCGGCGGATTGCTGTCACGGCGGAGGAACTAATTTGGACGGTGGGGCAGACATTTCTGTCTGCCCCACTGAATTTGTTGATGAGTGTGCAGCGGAAACAGGAATGAGGAGCGGATTGATGTTTGCGAGCAAATCTAAGGATGTTCTGTACCTTGCCGCCGTGATTGGTTGGGCGCTTTCAAGCTACGCGTTCGCGCAACAGTCGTCGCCGCCGGTGACACTGCAGTGGTTTGAATCAAGCTGGCAGAACATCGAGCGCCGAACCGCCGACCTTCACGCCGCCGGCTACGGCGCGGTGTGGACGCCCCCGCCCGGCCGCGCCATTTACATTCCCCAGGGCGGCGGAATTGGCTACGACCCGTACGATCGCTTCGACCTCGGCCGCCCGCGCGACCCCACGCTGTATGGCACCGAAGGCGCGTATCGCGCCATGATCAAATCGGTGCAGAAAACCGGCGCGAATATTTACGTCGATTACGTGCATCATCACGTCGGATCGCTTGATCAAAATATCAACGGGTACACCTATCCGTCGTCCCTCACCAGCCAGGGCGTGCCTTATCTGCAGGATCGATCCGACTATCCGGGCTTTGAGTTGAGCGACCCGAACAACTCGGTCACATCGCCATTCCATCGCGATACTTACGCGGCGCTGTACGGCGGCAACACCGGGCAGATTCCTTTCGGCGATGTGTACGAATACTGGTTTCGGCTGGGCGAGAATCTTGTGACGATTGATCTCACCAGTAACCGCAGCTCTGTGCGTAACCCGGTGCCGGGCAACGGGCAGAACGTGCGGCAGTCGCCGGCGAATTGGGCGGTGCCGACGACCACGATTCTTTCCAACGGCCTCGTCGGTTCGGATAACAAAAACCGCCAGGCGAACGTGCCCACGGATGACAACCGACGGTTTTATCCTGATCTTAACGGCCCGTCGCGAACGGTGGTCGATCGGGGTGTGAGCTATACGGTTCACGATTTCAATCTCGCCAACCCCAGCGCTGGCGACGCCGTGCCCGAAACCACGCTCGGTTACATGCAGCGCTACGCGCAATGGATGACGCAAGTGGTCGGCGTCGACGGCCTGCGCATCGACGCGGCGCGGCACGTGCCGCTTGGGGTTTTCAACAGCGCGTATAACCCCAATTCGCTCAACGTGCCGCAGGAAATCGATCGCGCCACGGCGTTCGGAACGCTGTCGCGCAAGAATCTTGATGGCACGACGCGCAACGCGTTCAACTTTCAGGAAGTTTTCAACTACGACGCGAACTTTCTCAAGAGCTTCATCCGCAAAAACCAGCAAGCCGGCGATACGGTCAACCCCAACCGCGACGTGCTCGATTTCAGCATGTGGGCCGCGATGGCGCGCAATATGACCGGCAACGGGCTGCAGAACGATTGGTTCCAGATTCGCTCGGCCAGCATCAATGCCGCGGTGAATAACACACTTGATGCCAACATCGCCAACAACGGCGATAACGGCATCGGCTTTGTTTACAACCATGACGAAGGCGTCACCCCGCCGGGCCAGGGCGCGGGCAACACCATCGCGCTCGATAACGTCGCCCACGCGTGGATTCTCATGCGGCCGGGCAACGCGTACGTGTATTACCGCAGCAATGAATTTGATCGCAGCAACAACGGCAGCTTCTTCCTCAAGCAAGGCCGCAGCGATGCACTCGGTGGACAGTTTGGCAACATCCTCACCACCCTGGTCGATGTGCGCAACAGCTACGGCCGCGGAAATTTTGTTGAGCGATTTATTGATAACGTGAATAACCCGTCGCTGAAGTCGGCCGTTTACGCATTCGAGCGGCAAGGCTCGGCCGTCGTCGGGTTAAACGTCGGCTACAACCCCGGCGTGGCGACGCGAACGATGCAAACATCGTTCACGCCCGGCACGCGACTCGAAGAAGTTACCGGAAACTGGCAAGACCCCAGCGGGCTGGTTGATCGCGTGGTTACGGTGAATGGCAGCGGACAGGTGACGATCGATATTCCCTGGAACAATGGACAGAACGGCAGCAAAGGGTACGTCGTCTACGGCCTGCCGCGCCCGCGCGGCGCGCTGGCCGTCACCACCACCGGCGGGGCCGTGGTGGGTTCGTTTGGCGCTGAAGTGCTCAACGCGAATAACAACGGCACGGCGTTGATCAACGCGGTCGACGTCATCACCACCGACAATTTCAAGATTCGCCTGGCCACCAACGCCGTCACATTAGCCGACGGCTTCCGCGACACATTCGCCGACGGCGATCGCGCACTGCTCAAGCTCAACGAAGGCGCTGATGTGAACGGTAACGGCCAGCTCGATAATCCATCTAGCGCATTGGCCAACGCAACCAACTACGGCTTTGAATCGTTCCTCACCCTCAACAACCCCGGCTTCGTCAGCGGCGGAACGGGTAGTTTTGAGCAGATGGTCAATGCGGCCAATTTAACTGAAGGGTATCACTACCTCACCGCCCGCGCGTGGCGCAAGCAGGGTGCCAACGAAAGCGAAGTGTTCCAGGATTTCCGACGCACGATTTATGTCGACCGGCTCGATCCAGTCAGCGCGGTAGACTCGACCGGCGTGTATCCGTATCAGGCCGGCACGCAATCGCGCGACATCCGCATTAAGAGCGTCGACGGCACCGCCAACAGCGTCCATGTCTTCCTCGACCTTGGCGCGGCGCTGACCGAAGCGCAAATTCTCGCGATGGTCAACGGCGGCAACAAAACCGATCGCGTTGATGCCGATTTATTCGGCAAGCGGTTCGATAGCGTCGGCAGCGGCAACCACGTCGTCACCAGCGTGACGTATGAACCGACGGGCAACTATTCCGTTCAACGTTTCCCCGGGCGATTCATCAGCACCAGCCGCGGGCTTGGTTTGGGCGACACCAACTTCGACGGCGGTTACGCGCCGCAAGATGTTAACCTGTTCGAGACGACGCTCTACACGCAGGATCAGCAATTCAACGCCGCCGGCGATATGAACGGCGACGGGCGCGTCAACAACATTGACCTGTTCGCGTTGCCCGGGCGATATGCTTCGGTGTTGGCAAATCAGGCGTTCGGTGAAGCGGTGGCGGCGGTGAGACGGCGCGGCGATTTCACCGGCAACTACACCGCGCCGGCCAATGCCGCCGACATTGATGCGCTCTATGCCAACTTCGGCCCGTATCAGTGGAAGTATGACCTGAATTCCGATGGCGGGGCGATTGATGCGAGCGATCTAAGCGTGATGCTCAGCGTGATCCTCGGCACGCGGCTGGGCGATGCCAACCTTGATGCGACGGTCAACCTAGACGATTTCACCGCGTTGGCCGCCAACTTCGGCTTGGCGAGCGGGTGGGCCGGCGGGAACTTTGATGGAGCGGGCGGCGTCGCGCTCGATGATTTTACCCTCCTCGCCGCTAACTTCGGCCAAAGCGGGCCGTCGTCGGCGGCGCTGCGGTCGGCGTTTGTGCCCGAACCATCGGGGGTCGCGATCGTATTACTGGCTGGCTTTATCGGCCGGCGTCGGCGTTGAAGTCAATCAACTCAAACCGCAATTGAATGACCACCATGAAGAACAACATTCGTAACATCCTCCTCGCCGCCATCGCAATGCCGCTCAGCGCGTTTGCCCAAGGCGTTTCGCAACCCGCGATGCTGCAGTGGTTCGAAGGCAAGTGGGAAACGATCGAACGCCGCGGGGCGGATATTTTCATGTCCGGCTACGGCTCGATGTGGACTCCGCCGCCCAGCCGGGCCGAAAGCAGCAATGGGTCGGTCGGCTACGACGTCTACGATCGTTTTGATCTCGGCGGCGCGGGCAATTACACGCTTTACGGCTCCGAGCGCGGCATGAAGGCGATGGTGACCGAAACGCACCGCTGGGGCGGGCGGCATTACAGCGATATGATCCTCAACCACAACGGTTTCGCCACGCGGCAGACATCGGGTTTTACCGCGTCCGGAGGCTATCCCGGGTTTTCGATCACGCGCGCCGGCGACATCGATGGCGATTTTCACGATCAAACCTACACACTTTCCGATCCCGACTACATCGAGCGCATCTCAGGCCTGATCGATATTGCGCAGGAAAAGAATTATCAGCATATCCGCAACCCCGTGCCCGGATTTGCCGGAAACCTTCCTGCCGGAACGACGAGCTTCTTCGGCAAACTCGCTAATGTGCCCACCGAAAACAATCGCCGATTCTATCCCGATCAGCAGCTCGGCGGGGTGACCTATACCGACCCGACTTTACCCGCCGGCCAGCAGTCGGTCACGATGTACAACTACAATGCCGCGTCGCCCGGCGCCGGCGACCCGGTGCTGGAAAACGCGCAAACGTATCTCATGCGTCACGCACGGTGGATGGTGCAGGATGTCGGCCTTGATGGTTTCCGGCTCGATGCGATCAAACATTTCCCGCCGGCGGTGCTTAATGAGCTCGATCGCTATGTGTGGAAAGCGATCCAGACGCCGCTGCTCAATGGTCAGCAACAGCATGTGTTCAGCTTCGGCGAGGCGCTGGATGGCAACCGATCGCTTCTGCAAAGCTACATCAAGAAAAACGCATCCACAGTCACCGGCAACACCATCGGCGGCAACCGCGATGTGCTGGATTTTCCGCTGTTCTTCGCGCTGAAGGACAACTTAAGCGCCAACGGCCTGGTAAATGATTGGCGCAATGTCGTCGTCGCATCGCAAGATGCTCAGGACGGCGGGCATGACAACGGCAGCCAGGGTGTGGCGTTCGTACAGTCGCACGATGACACCGGCGTCACCGCGCTGCCGCGCGTCGCGCACGCCTACACGCTCATGCGGCCGGGCAATGCGATTGTTTACTTCAACCCAAAAGAGTTCGGCCAGCGCGGCAACAACTTCCCGCGCGACGGCCGTCAGGATGCGCTGGGGGGTTTTTACGGCAACAAAATTACCGATCTCGTTGAGATTCGTAACACCCACGGCCGCGGCAACTACACGCAGCGATTGCTGGAAAAAGAATTGCTCGCGTACGAGCGCGATCGATCGGCGATCGTTTTCTTAAATAACCGCGGCGATTCGCCGGTGCAGACGCGCACCATCCAAACCGGCTTTGCGCCGGGAACCAAGCTGATTGATCTCACCGGCAACGCCACCGATCCGGCGATTGACACTACCGGCGTTTTGCCCGATGTAGTGACGATCGACGCGCTGGGTCGCGGAACATTCGCCATCGCCGGCAACGCAACCGCAGCCGGCACGCTAACCGATAACGGCTACGCCATTTATGGCTTAGCGAAACCCGTCGGAACATTATCCATCAGCAACATCGCCTCCACGCTCAACCCCTCGACGCCCACGGCGGCCAACAACGCCACCAATCGTCTGACGAGCGTTCCGGTAGTCACCGCCAATTCGTTCACGCTTTCGCTCAACACCCAAGCCGTCACGCTGCCCGACGGCACGCGCGATTTTTCCGCCGACGGCGATAACGCGCTGTTCAAGTTCAACGGCGGAGTAGATGCCAACGGCAACGGCGTCGTTGATCTCACCGGCGATGCGCTCACCAGCTCGGTTTACGGCTTCGAGCAATTCCTAACGCAGAACCAGCCGGGATTTACATCGGCCAACGGCAACGGAACGTTCAGCCAATCCATCGACACGACGCAACTCGCCGAAGGCCCCAACTACATCACCGCCCGTGCCTTCCGCCAACGATCGGATAACGGCCCGGCGGTGTTCGAAGATTTTCGCCGGGTGGTTTACATCGATCGGTTCGACCCCATCGCCGATCACGATTCGGTCGTCACGCTTACCAACGGCCAGCGCCAGTTTCGCGCGCGTTCGGTCGATCAGACCGCCAACAGCGTTCACTTTCTGCTCAATCAGCCCGGCAGCCAGACCGCGGCGCAGGCGCTGGCGCTGGTGAGCGGCTCGAACAAAGGCGGGCAGATCGATCGCGATCTGTGGGCGTTCGGCTACGGCACCACCAGCTTTCGCAGCGGCAATCAGGTGATGACGACGGTTTCATTTGAAGAAACCGGCAACTCCGGAGTGAAGCGCAACACCGGCATCCTGGTGATCATCCCCGGCCGCGGGCTGGGGATGGGCGATGTTGACGGCTCGAACGCGTTCACCGCCACCGACGTTACCGCCATGGAGACGCTGACGTATCCCAACATCAGCGGGGTAACGAACCACACGTTTGGCCTCGCCGGCGCACCATCCGACCTCGACGGCAATGGTTTGCTCGATACGCGAGATCAGCTCGCGATGCGCGCCGTGTTGCTCGCCGCCGGCGCGCCTGCCGCCACCGTCGATGAAGCCCGCGCCGCCGAGCTGAGGCGTGGCAACATCAACAATTTCCCTTCAAACAGCCCCGCCACGGTTGAGGATATTGATTTGCTGTTCCAGCAAATCGGGCAGACGAGCAACATCTGGCGGGCGGATTTAAATGTAGACCTCGCCGTCACCGCAGCCGACGTCGATCTGCTCGTCCGTCAGATTTTCTTAACCGAATACGGCGATTCCAACCTCGACCGATCCATCAACCTCGACGATTTCACCGCCCTGGCCGCCGGCTTCGGTTCCAGTGGTGGGTGGGCCCAGGGCGAGTTCACCGGCGACGGCCTGATTACACTCGATGATTTCACGGTGCTGGCCAGCAACTTCGGATTCGTCTCGACCGGCGATCTTCCGCGTTCGTCGGTGCCCGAACCGGCGCTGGGATTGACCGGGGTTGGCGTCGGATTTCTGCTATTGAGACGTCGGTTTGTGTTGAAAAATAGTTGATCCGTTCCGCGAAGCCTTAAGCGGCGTGCTGAACGCTTCAACACCTCGACGAAAGCCGATACGTCAATTAAGTTGAATTATGTTGATTTAGTTTGCGATGAGATTAGAATCCTTTAGGCGGACAGTTAACCGGTTAAGCAACTTCTGCAAGGTCATTTTAAGAAGCGCCAGCGGACGCTTCCCCTTGCGACGCGACAACCGGTTGCAAACATCAGGTGCATTCATGAACCACCGTCGTGCTGCATTCACACTGGTCGAACTTCTGGTCGTCATCGGCATCATTGCGCTGTTGATCAGCATCCTGCTGCCGGCACTGGGCCGCGCGAAGGGTGCGGCCAACACGGTCAAATGCTTGTCGAACGTCCGGCAATTAGCGATGGCCTCTACGATTCAGGCCACCGAGCGACGGGGCTTTATCCAGGCATCGAGTGAGAAGGATATCCTCAAGCTGCTTGATCCAACTCGGGTGAAGTATGTGTGGCGCACCAGCGGAGCCGATCCCGTGCCGGCAGATTGGGCCTCTGCGCTCCTGCCATATATGGGTGACAAGAGTCGGCAGGATCTTAATTTCAAAGACAGCACCAGCAAACGCGAACTCTTTCAATGCCCAAGCGATGTCAACCAACTCGCTGGATCGAACAACGGTTACGCAATTATGGTGAACGTCGGGGTCGAATACGTGCCGGCCAGCTATGCGCTCAATGCCGATATTGCGTCGGCCGTTGATCCGCGCAACGGGAAGGGCTTTTTCAATTTCTCCACGGAGATCACCGTCTATCGCGGAGTTGGCGCCACGGCCGGCCTGCCTCTGAACGGCAGAATCAATAAAATTCCAAGGGCATCGGAAACACTTTTGTATGTCGATGCCGGTGTGCGCCCGCGGTCGAGCGGACCAACCGAGCAAGCTGCCTACGATTTTTCAAAGCTGATGCAGCACTCGGATATTCTTGCGGTTTCGACGGATGATTTTGCAGCGCCGAGATTGCTGACAGGTGCGCCAGCGATGACCGACGATGTGCAAGGCACGCTTGAATACGTGCATCGCACCAAGAAATTGCCGCTTGACCGGCACGGCGGCAAACTCGTCGGTGGTGTATTTAAAAACGGCAAGCTAAACGTCGGATTCGTTGACGGGCACGCCGAGACCGTGCTACAGGGCGATTTCAAAAAGGTGCGCGTCACCCCTTACAAATATTGATCGGTTCTTTTCCCGAGACGGGCCGCGGGCTGTTGGTGGGCGGGGTACAACCGCCCGGAACGATCCGCGGCTCGTTTTGTTTGAGCGATTGACGGCACCTGGCAGAACCCGATACTGCAATGCAACTCGCGTCGGGGTTTTTCGCCATTAGTCTGCTCGCTTGTTGACAGCATGAAAATCGCAACCAAGCCATTCACCTTCACCCGCCGCTCGTGCGGCGTGCTTATGCACATCACCTCGCTGCCTAACCGTCATGGCAGTGGTGATCTTGGGAAATCGGCTTACGAGTTCATCAATTTCCTTCACGCCGCCGGGCAATCGTGGTGGCAGATGCTGCCGGTGAACCCGCCCGGCGACGGGTTTTCGCCGTACTCGTGCAAAAGCACGTTCGCCGGCAGCCCGTGGCTGATCAGCCTTGATCAACTGGTGAAAGACGGGCTGTTGCGCAAGAGCGACGTCGAGCCTTTGGCGTCGTTTCGCGATGAGAAGGTTTTGTTTCAAGCCGTCGTGCCATATCGCCTTGATCGCCTGCGGATCGCGTACGAGCGGTTTAAATATCAGAAGGGGAGCAAGGCAAAGCTCAACCGTTTTATTAAGAAGCACGCGGCGTGGCTGGATGATTTTGCGATGTTCAGCGCGCTGCAGGATGCGCACGCCGGCAAGGCCTGGAACCTGTGGGCGCGCGACCTGCGGCTGTGCGAGCCCGCCGCGTTGGCCGACGCTAAGCGCGTGTTGGCCGACGAGGTGCGGTTCCACCAGTTTCAGCAATATATCTTTGATCGGCAATGGACGGCGTTGAAGGCGTACGCCAACAGCAAGGGCGTGGGGCTGATGGGCGATATCCCGATCTTCATCGCTTACGACTCGGCCGACGTGTGGGCGCATCGCACCCTGTTTTTGCTCGACCGCGAAGGCGCGCCAAAAGTGGTCAGCGGCTGCCCGCCCGATTTCTTCAATGCCGCCGGGCAAATCTGGAATCACCCGCATTACGATTGGGCAAATCATCGATCGGCGAACTTCCAGTGGTGGGTGCAGCGCTTCGCCGAAACGATGCGACTGTTCGACGGCGTGCGCATCGATCACTTTCTGGGCTTCCACCGCGTCTGGCAGATTCCCTTCGGCCGGGCCGATGCACGCGTGGGTAAATGGGTGCGCACGCCCGGGCGGGAGCTGTTCACCGCCATTCGCAAGAAACTCTGCGACGCGCCGATCATCGCCGAAGACCTGGGCGCGGTGACCGAAGGCGCGACCAAACTGCGCGACGACTTCGGATTCCCCGGAATGCGCGTGCTGCAGTTCGGCTTCGGCGGCGGGTGCGAGCATCTGCCGCACAACCTCCCGCGGTCGAGCGTGCTTTACACCGGCACGCACGACAACGACACCATTCGCGGGTACTTCGCAAAAGTTGAAGCCGCCGGCAAGCGCAGCCGCAAGGCGCGGCAGGAATTCGCCCGCATGCAGCGCTACGCGAACACCAACAGCGACGGCACGACGATGCACTGGGATCTCATCCGCACCGCCATGGCCAGCCGAGCCGGCACCACCATCTTTCCAGTGCAAGACATTCTGGGCCTCGGCAGCGAGGCCCGCATGAACGTGCCGGGCACAACGGTCGACAACTGGGAGTGGCGCATGAAACCCGGCGCGCTCAAGAAGGAACACGCGGTCACGCTGCGGACGATGTGCGAAGATTTCCAACGACTCGGGAGTTGACCACCAAGGCTCCAAGGAACTAAGAATGCGATCGGGATGAAGCATGAATCGGCTGCATCCATCTGCTGCGTTCTAGGTGCCTTGGAGCCTTGGTGGTTTATCTGTTTTCGTAAAGGATGAATAATGGCTAAGACGGCAATCTCGGTGTTCGATCGTGTAACAACCCTCGCGCGCAATCTCTGGTGGAGTTGGAACCCAGACGCACAGGCGTTGTTCGAATCGATGGACCCGCCGTTGTGGGTCGCGACGCGGCGAAGCCCGCTGCGCACGCTGCGATTGCTTTCGCCCGAGCGACGCGGATGGGTGGCGCGCGATCCAGCGTTTGCCGCGCACCTCGACCGCGTTGAAAAGTCGCTGACGACGTACCTCAACACCAAAACGTGGTTCGAGAAAACTTATGGCGGCAAGACCAAGGGTATGCTCGTCGCCTACTTCTGCGCCGAGTACGCCATCCACGAATCGCTGCAACAATACTCCGGCGGGCTGGGTGTGCTGGCGGGCGATCATATCAAATCGGTGAGCGACCTCGGCGTGCCGCTGGTGGGTGTCGGGTTGCTCTATCGATGCGGCTATTACACGCAGGAGTTCGCGGTCGATGGTTCGACGCGCGTGATCTATCCCGAGCTTGATTTTGCCGACCTGCCGATTACCGACACCGGCAAATCGATCAAGCTGCGCATTGGCAAGCGCGACGTGAAGGCAAAGATCTGGAAGCAGACCGTCGGCCGGACGGCGATCTATTCGATGGACACCGATGTCGACGGCAACCACGCCGAAGACCGCAAACTCACGCGTCACCTTTACGGCGGCGACCGCGAATATCGCATCAAGCAGGAGATGCTGCTGGGCATCGGCGGAACGCTCGCGCTGGACGCGCTGGGCCTGAAGGCGACCGTGTTCCATATGAATGAAGGCCACGCGGCGTTCGCGGCGCTGGATCGCGTGAAGCGGTTCGTTGACCAGGGCGCGGACATGAAAACCGCCATCGCCGAAGTGCGCGCCAGCAGCGTCTTCACCACGCACACGCCGGTGGCTGCGGGCAATGATCGGTTTGATTCGAAGCTTACGCTTAAGTACATCGGCGATTATGCAAAGGCGCTGGGCATCAGTTCTCACCAATTGCTCGCCAGCGGCCGCGAAGATGAAGGCGATAAGAGTGAGCCTTACTGCATGACCGTGCTGGCGCTCAAACTCAGCCGGCACTGCAACGGCGTGGCGGCGTTGCACGGCGATACCAGCCGGCGGATGTGGACGAAAATGTTCGGACTCGATGCCGGCCAGCATGAGCAGGTTCCGATCGGTTCAATCACCAACGGCATTCACACTGAAACATGGCTCGCCCCCGAGATGCGGCCGCTTTACGATAAATATCTCAAGACCAAATGGAACGGCGCCGGTCCGAACGACGACTTCTGGAAAAGCGCCGGCAAAATCCCCGACGCCGAACTGTGGGCGGCGCGATCCATGCTTCGCGCGCGGCTGATTCAGTTCATCCGATCACGCCTGGCCGACCAGATCGCCCGCGCTCACGGCGACATCCGCATGCTGGCGGCGGCACATGAGACGTTCGACCCTGACACCCTTACGATCGGCTTTGCCCGGCGGTTCGCCACGTACAAGCGCGCGCCGCTGATCTTCAGCAACGCCAAACGGCTGGCGAAAATTCTCGGCAACGAGAAGCGGCCGATGCAGATCATCTTCGCCGGCAAAGCCCATCCGGCGGACCTGGGCGGGCAGAAGTTTGCGCAGGAGATTTACCAGCACGCGTACGAGCAGCAGTTCATCGGCAAGGTCGTAATCCTCGAAGACTACGATATGCACGTCGGCCGCATGCTCACCAGCGGGGTTGATGTGTGGCTCAACAACCCGCTCCGCCCGCAGGAAGCCAGCGGCACCAGCGGCATGAAACCGCCGCTGCACGGCGGCGTGAATTTAAGCATTCTCGACGGCTGGTGGCCAGAAGCCTACAACGGTAAGAACGGCTGGGCGATCGGCGGCAAGGAGTTCGCCGACCAGAAGAAACAGGATGCCTACGACGCCGGCTCGCTATACGACCTGCTCGAACGTGAAGTCGTCCCGCGCTTCTATTCGCGCGACTCCGCCGGCTTGCCCTGGCGGTGGATCGCGATGATGAAGGAGTCGATGCGTACGGTGTGCAACGAATTCAGCACCGCGCGCATGGTCGCCGACTACGCCACCAAATTCTACGTGCCCGCGAATGGGTGAGAATTTCTCCCTCTCCCGGTACCCCGGGAGAGGGCCGGGGTGAGGGTGCTTATTGTCAAACCAAAGTAGAAATGTCCGGTGTTTCCGCCAAGTAGAAATGTCCGGTTCAGCCGGTTGCCGCGTTGCGCCACGGATGAGGTGGCGGTGGACGCCAGGCGTTGGTTGAGCTACCACAACTTT
>Ga0163148_10003692_pt1 | contig 16672 bp, 13 predicted proteins | sample OliLakLV19MP7P2_FD_148606 | JGI IMG/M metagenome (GOLD analysis project Ga0163148, IMG submission 148606) | Freshwater microbial mat bacterial communities from Lake Vanda, McMurdo Dry Valleys, Antarctica- Oligotrophic Lake LV.19.MP7.P2 | ecosystem: Environmental > Aquatic > Freshwater > Lake >...
ATCTGCGGCAGATTTGCAGCACCGCACCGGCATTCTCCGTTGTGACCGCGAAATCGGGCTTACTGCTGACCGCCCGTTCTGCAAACAGACGCACTGCCTCCGATTGCATCAAACGAGCGAAAGAAGGCGCGTCATCGGCGGACGGCAGAGACAAACTCGGAACCTGCCAAGTCGTTTCGCCGGAAATATTGAGTGCTTCGCGGCTGGTCGCAAGAATTCGTAGGTTAGGACAGCGGCGCAACAGACCCTCCGCCAATTGTGCCGCCGCTTCAATCAAATGCTCGCAGTTATCCAGCAGAAGCAGCAGCGTCCGGTCTTGCAAGGCATCGCCGAGGGTCTCCAGCAGAGGACGCCCGCCCTCTTCCCGAACGGACAGAGCGGAAGCGACTGCCTGCGGGATCAAACTGCCATCCGTCAAAGCCGCCAATTCCACCAGCCAAACGCCCTGCGGATAGTCGTCAATGAGGTCGGCGGCAGCCTGCTGCGACAGCCGGGTTTTGCCGGAACCGCCCGCGCCCAGCAAGGTCAATAGGCGCGTGCTTGTCAGCAGGCTTTTGACTTTTGCCAATTCCTGCTCCCGCCCGACAAAACTGGAAAGCTGCGGCGGCAGATTGTTGGACAAACGCGACAGTGAGCGAAGTTCAGGGAAGTCTGCCGGCAAAGCAGGGTGCAGCAGTTGAAAGACCCATTCCGGCTGCTGCAAGTCTTTCAGGCGGTGCTTTCCCATGTCTCGCAGACTGGCGTCAGGAGGCAGAAAACTCCCTGCCTCCTGACGTGCCGCTTCAGACAGCAGAATCTGCCCGCCGTGTCCAATCGCCAGCAGACGCGAAATGCGGTTGAGGGTTTGACCGAAAAAATCGTTGTCACGCTTCTGAGCAGTTCCAACGTGCAGAGCCATGCGAACACGCAGACTGCCGATTTCCCCCCACTCTTCCGCTTGCAATGTCTGTTGGACTGCCAGTGCCGCATCCAATGCGTCGGCTGTTCCTGTAAAGGCCGTATAAAACCCGTCGCCCACCGTCTTGAAAACTGTTCCGCCTCTGTCTTCGATACAGGCACGCAGAATGCCGTCGTGATGTGCCAATACGTCACGCATCGCGTCAGGAAACCGCTCCCACAGCCGCGTACTGCCTTCAATATCCGAAACCAGAAACGTCAAGGGTGCATCGGGCATTGAACATACTCCACAAAAACGTGTTAGGTACAGAAACTACAGCACCATACTCAATGGTGATTCAATCTCATTTTACCGTTGAGTGCGGTGCTACCTATAAATCAAAACAGACCTATCTCTAACTCTTACTAATGGTTTTATCTCAATTGCGAACGCCTCCTGCTCGAACAGGCTGGCGAGTGCGGCAACACCGATTCCCGTTGCGCCCTTGCCGAACAGTTGGCGGCGTGTCATCATCAATTCATATTCGCGTTGTGGGTTCATAATTTTCACTCTTACGTTCGGTCTCGGCGGGAACAGTCCAATCAACGACAGTGAGGTTGGCGACGTACTTGAAATGTCTGTCGTGCGTAACAACCGTTGCGCCATTGACTCGCGCAACCGCCGCAATCCACATATCATGAAGCGGAATCATCGTTCCTGCTTTTCGCAACTCTGACGCAATCTGAGCATAAGCCAAACTGACTTCCGGCGACGATTCGAGAACACGCGCCAAATTGGGCAGAACTTGTTCACCTTTCGCCCGTATCTCTTGTTGTCGGCGGCGTCCATGCGCGGTTAAAATGCCAAGTTCCCATTCCGCAACCACGATAAAGCAAGTGACAATTTCCTCTGCGAAATGAGCGAAGACCTGTTCCCAAGCCACCGGATCGTTCTCGCTGAGAGCTGTAATGATATTGGTATCAAGAAGATAAATGTTCGCCAATGCTTCTCTCCCGCGCTTCCATGACAGACTTGTTGATCAGTTCTGCCTCCTCTTTTGTGAGCGGATCGAGGTTTTCGTATGCCGCCCGGAGCCTTACTCTCCAGTTGAGCTTCTCTTGCGTCGCAATTTCGGGCTTTTGTTCTTCTTCCGGTTGTTTCGTTGTGACAGCCATAACTTTCTCCTTTTCGCGTTTGCAACCCTATTGTATCACAGGGCGCAATCCGTTGCGAAATCACGGAACAGTCCAATCCACGACAGCGAGATTTGCGACGTGCTTGAAATGTCCGTCGTGCGTAACGACTGTTGCGCCGATGACACGCGCAACTGCCGCAATCCACATATCGTTTTGCGGAATCATGGTTCCGGCGCGACGGAGTTCTGCGGCAATCTTGCCATAAGTTAGATTGATTTCCAGCGACGACTCGATCACTCGCGACATATCGTTGAGAACGAGTTCGCCTTGTTCACGAATCTCTTGTTGCTTCTTTCGCCCTTTGGCATTGCGAATTCCATACTCCCATTCCGCGATCACGACAAAGCAAGTCAGGAGTTCGTCCTCATCAGGAAGGTCTGCCCAATGTTGCCAAGCCGCTTCATTGTCTTGGGTAAGCGCGGTAATGCTATTGCCGTCAAGCAGGAAGATCGCGGGCAATGCTCGCCTCCCGCGATTCCATGATCACTTTGTTGATCATATCCGCATCTTCTTGTGATATAGGTTTGAGTTTCGCCCGCAGTGCCAAGACACGCTCACGTCTGCTCAGCGTTTCCTGCTTTTCAGAGGGAGTAATATCCTCGCCAATGCTTGTCCCTCGCGCTTCCATGACGGCGTTGTTGATCATATCGGCGGTTTCCTGAGAGATGGGAGTGATTTTTGCCATCGCCGCCAGCATCCGCTCCCGTGAGCCGGGTCTGCCTGTCAGCGGAAGAAGCGGCTTTTTCTCCTCGAAGTTTTCCCACTTTGCTTCTCGAAGCATCTTTCTTATCTCTTCGCCTTCCTCATGGGTGAAGTAGGGTCCTTCGGCGATGAATTTCAGCAGACGATCTCTGGTACTCATGTTTTGCAAAGAGGGATCGGGTTTGCGTTCCTCCTCAGGCTTCTGTTCTTCGGATGTCGTGACTGCCATAACTTTCTCCTTTCACATTTGCACCTCCATTGTATCACAGGGCGAAACGAATGGCAACTCGCGCCTTGTTCGCATCTCCTCGCCGTGAGAGACCAGAACGCGGCAGTCATCCAACGCTTACAAAATTATTTCCCATAATGCAGGACTCTTTGCCCTTCGTATCGAATCAGTATTATAGTGAGCCGACCTCGTAGTGCATCTGCTGTATTTGTCGGCATTTCATGGAATGATTCGTCAACTCACATATAACCTCCAAGTTGACCACATAAGGTGACAATTATGAGCGATCAAACTCAAGGCTTTGGCGAGACCGCTAAATCGCTGGCGCGGAATCCGCTTGGTATTATTGCGCTCTTCATTGTGCTGGTATACGGATTCGCTTCGTTGGTCACTGCCTTCGCTGGCTCGTTTACCCCTGCTGAGAGACTTCCACTTATTTACTTTCTTATTTTGTTTCCCGTCCTTGTCCTTTGTATTTTCGCTTGGCTCGTAAGCAAACACAGCGGAAAACTGTTTGCGCCGAGCGATTTCAAAGATGAGGAGAATTACGTGAAGATGCAAATGTCTGTCGTTGCATCGCTTACCGCAGCAACTGCTAAAGGTGATGTTCCGGCATCTGAGGCTCAGTTGCATAAAATTGTTGAAGTCGTGCGAGCTGCTGGTCCGGCGACCTCGATCACTGTCGATAAATGGAGAAATCACGTTTTGTGGGTCGATGATCAACCGGAGAACAATACGTATGAGCGACAGGCATTCGAAAGTATGGGGCTACGCTTCACCTTAGCATTATCTACTGATGAAGCATTTACGAGGCTATCACAGACTAAATACGCGGCAATTATCTCCGATATGGGGCGTAACGAAGGTCTAAGAGAAGGATATGTGCTACTCGACCAACTGCGGAAAGAAGGTAACCAAACGCCACTATTCTTCTATGCATCTTCAAACGCTCCAGAACACAAGCAAGAAACGCGAGCGCATGGAGGGCAGGGATCTACCAACAATGTACAAGAGCTTTTTGAGATGGTTACAAGAGCGGTCATAAAGAGACAAGTCGAGTAATAGTAGCTAACTAAGCACTATGCCTGATGTTTACTCAAGACTATATTTTTATCGCTCAAGATATGATTGTGTATGCTTATGAAACCTCTGTGTTCACTTGAGAGACTATTTTTTCCATCACAACAATATATCAAGCCTCCACAACAGCCTCTCAAGCCGCCACAATGGTATATAAAGTTCCCACAAGAGCATCTCAAGTCTCCACAATACTCTATTTAGCGAGCAAGGAGGAATATCGGCACGCCACGACGTATCTACAACATAGCAAAAGATACTCTCATGCCGACACAATCATCTATAGGAGCAAAATCATGCCCACACCGCGTATGACCGTCAAACTCTATACCACCCGCTCGCAGCAATTTGCCGCCCATTGGGGAGCCGTCAATACCGCCCTCGGAGGCACACCCGCCACCGAAATGAAACTCAAAGGCGCGTATGCCGTCGCCGGTTTCGCCACAGACCGAACCGCCATCCTCGCGCAGAACGTCACCGTCACCAACGCCGACAACGCCGCCGAACTCGCCTCTGCCGACCTCGACATCAAAAAAGCCGCCGCCAAAGTCCGCCTCAAGCAGTTCAACGCCGCCGTCACCGGGCTTCTCACCGATACGCCCTATCTCAACGCCCTCCCCAAACAGCCCAATTTCGGCGTCATCGAAAGCCGCTTCCTCCAGCCCTTCGACGATATGCTCTCCCTCTGGACAACCCTCAACGCCGATCTCACCACGCCCGGATGGACTGCCCCGCTCCTCCTCGCCGGAGGCTATACCCTCGCCGCATTCACCACCGAACTGACCGCACTCAAGGCACAATTCACCGCCAACAACAACGCCCGCACCGCCGCAAGCCGCACCCGCGACACCCGCATCGCCCTCATCAACGCCTCGTATCTCCGCATGAAACAGTATCGCACCGTAGTAGTCAGCAGACTCGATCCCGCCAACGCCCTCCTGCAATCCATCCCCGCCATCACGCCCCCGCCCGGTTCCACGCCCGATCCCGTCGGCAATATCGTCGTGATATGGGACGCCGCGCAAAGCAAGGGCAAGATCGATTTCACCGCCTCGCCCTCCGCCAATCTCGCCACCTATGAACTGCGAACGTGTATCGGCTCAACCTATCGCACCGAGGACGAAACCGTTGTCACAAGCATTCTATCCAACGCCTCACTTCTGCAATTCCTCACCAACGTCGGGCTGACCACTTCCGGCGCGTCTCGCCTCTTTCGTATTTATGCCATCACCGACGACGGCAACGAAAAAGGCTCGCCCAATATCCGCATCACCCGCCCCTGACGCCCACCCAAAGGAAACACAAACGCCCTTCTTCCATTTGAGAAAGAAGGGCGATGAAGTACAGGGCAAGCAGGAAAGAGATCAGCGCGAATGAGCGTCCAAGAGCAAACTTTCACGCTCTCCTAACTCTTGGTAATGGTTTCATCCAAGTTCAGAATGGCTCCGGCAACCGCCGCCCATGCCGCAAGTTCTGCCGTATCCAACTTCGGATTGCGCGGCGACTCCCCGACACTGAGGATTTTCAGCGCGGCGTCCCGGTCTTTGCGGTAGCGGGTATATTGGCGATTGAAGAGCCGCATCAAAACCTGCCGTTCGCGCTGTTGGATTGGACGCGAAGTCGCAGTCTCGAACGCGAACCCCAAGCGCGACGCATCGGAAATTCCGCCTTCGGTCATGATACGCTCCGCAAATTTGCGCGCCGCCTCGACATACGTTGGATCGTTCATCAGAATCAACGCTTGCAAGGGCGTATTCGTCACCGAGCGGCGCACGATACAAAACTCGCGTTCGGGCGCATCGAACGTCTGCAACGAGGGCGGCGGAACCGTCCGTTTCCAGAACGTATACATACTGCGGCGGTACAGACTTTCGCCGTGATCCTGCACATACTTTTGCGCCGTAAAGTCGCCGCCGAACGCCATTTCCTCCCAAAGCCCCGCCGGGTGATAGGGCTTAACCGATGCTCCGCCCAATTTCTCTGCTAACAAACCCGAAGTCATGAGGGCGAGATCGCGCACGAATTCCGCACCGAGACGCAGACGCGGGGCGCGGGCAAACAGGCGGTTTTCGGGATCGCGTTCCATCTGCTGCGGCGTCGCTTGCGAGGTTTGGCGATATGCCGCCGAAGTCACCATCAGGCGCATCATCGCCTTTGTGTCCCAACCGTTGCGTACAAATTCCGTCGCCAGATAATCGAGCAGTTCGGGGTGAGACGGGCGTTCGCCCTGCGTGCCGAAATCCTCAACGGTCTTGACGATTCCGGTTCCGAACAGGGTTTGCCAGAAGCGATTGACCGCGACTCGCGAAGTCAGCGGGTTGTTTGGCTCAATCAGCCATTCCGCCAACGCCAGACGGTTCGGAGTTTTCGACTTTGGCAGAGAAGGCAGAAACGCCGGAACGCCCGCCGTCACCTTTTCGCCAAAGAGATCATATTGACCGCGCAACAGCAGATGGGTGACGCGGGGCTTCTCCTGCTCTTCCATGACCATCGTTGTCGGGATCGCCTTATCCAACTCGGCGTATTTCTGCCGCCAACTCGCTAATTCCTTGCTTATCCGTTTGTAGTCGGCATCGAAGTTTTCGAGATAGAAATTCGCGAGAGTTGTCTGTTGTTCCGGTGTGCGCTTGTCGGCGGCAATGGTGAGCAAGGGACGAAGCGCATCGTTCCCGACCAACTGCGCGACTTCCGCACCGGAAAGTTCGCGCCGATAGAACCGAACCTCGTCAATCAGTCCTTTGAATCCGCCGCCCGCACTGCGCGTGCCGATGCGAACCGGCTGATCGGTTTTAAGGGTTCCGGTCAGGGTATCGTGCGTGATGTCGGTTTCGGCGGGTTTGCCATTGACGTAAATCTTGACGCCTTTGGCTTTTTGGGAGCCGTCATAGGTCACAAAAAGATGCGTCCACTGATTCATCGGGATCGTCTGTTTGGAGTTGAGGCGAATCGCGTTGCTGTCCCAAGTGCTGATAAGATGGACATACACTTTGCCGTCGCCGAGATAGAGATCATAGCCGCGAACGCCGTTTGCCGCGTCCATTTTCGAGAGGACAGTCATGTGGCTGTTGTCGGCGGGATTGACCCAAGCCCCATACGCGAACTTATCCGTTCGCTCGAATGCGGGACTGTTTCCGAGTTCGGCATAGTTCGTGCCGTCGAGACGCAACGCCCCGCCCGACTTGCCCGTGTCCCATTGGGCTTTGCCGCGCACCGTTCCGGCAGAGTTCGCACCGCCATTCGTGACAAACGATTCGCCGGTTTTCTCCTCGAAGCCGATCCACGCCGCAAGTTCCGCCGTCACTTCGCCCTTTTGCTGCTCGGCAAGGAGGCGCGGTTCCCATTCGGCGCGGTTCGGCGTAATCAAGGCGGCGCGGGCTTTCAGTGCGGTTTCCGACTCGGACGCATGCTTGCCAAACTCCTGTAACTGTTCGCTCTGACCGGGCAGGGGAGCCTTGATAAACGGCGCGGCATTGCCCCGTGTTCCATCCAGTCCAACCTCTTTGATCGTGTTGAAAAAGGCATAAAACTGATAGTATTCTTTGTGGGTCAGCGGATCATACTTATGGCTATGACACTGAGCGCACTTCGCCGTCAGACCGAGAAAGGTAGTCGCCGTCGTATCCACGCGATCAATGACATACGCCGTCTGATACTCTTCGGGAATGGCTCCGCCCTCGAAATTGATCGGATGATTACGATTAAAACCCGTCGCAATTTTCTGTTCAAGGGTTGCATTCGGAAGGAGGTCACCGGCGATTTGATAGAGCGTGAACTTGTCATACGGCAGATTTTTGTTGTACGCTTCGATGACCCAATCGCGCCAACGCCACATATCGCGGTGGCTGTCAATATGGAAGCCGTGCGTGTCGGCATAGCGGGCGGCATCGAGCCACTTCAACGCCATGCGTTCACCATAGCGCGGCGAGGCGAGCAGCCGATCCACTTGGTTCTCGTAGGCATTCGGACTGGTATCGCGCACAAACGCCCGAATCTCGGCGAGTGTCGGCGGCAGTCCGGTGAGGTCGAGTGAAAGGCGGCGCAGGAGAGTCGCTTTGCTGGCTTCCAGCGACGGCTTGAGCTTTTCTTGCTCCATGCGGGCAAGCAGGAAATTATCAATAGGATTTTTGACCCAATTCGCCGTTTTGACCTTCGGGACTGCCGGACGTTTCGGAGAAACAAATGCCCAGTGCGTGCCGTATTTCGCGCCCTGCGTAATCCAAGCGCGAAGAACGGCGATCTGTTTGGGCGAGAGGATTTTGCCGGAACTTGCGGGCGGCATTTGCAGCGCATCTTTCGCCAACATCCGTTGCATGATGCCGCTATGATCGGGCTTTCCGGCGACCACAGCAAACGCTCCGGACGGCAGTTTCTGTATCGCGCCATCACCGTTATCGAGGCGCAGTCCCGCCTGCCGCTTGTTTTCATCGAACCCGTGACAGTTGAAACAGTTGTCCGCCAAAATCGGGCGCACATCGCGATCAAAGTCAACGGGCATGACTTTCGCCGTCTGTGCGTTTGCGGTCAAACCCGCCGCGAACGTACAGACTATGGCAAACAAAATTTTATAGGAAAGCATTCGCTTTAATGGCATTGTTTTTACTCACTCTTTTCTCACATCAAGAGGCTTTCGCCATCTCGGTCAATTTTGCGGCAGAACACTTGGCAAGACGCCCTGCACCAGCTCGAATCGCACTCCATGATTGCCGCGATAGGGCAGACGATGATCATGGCGTCCGCTTTCAATTTCATCGGGAATGCCTTGCGGAAACGCCGCGCAAAAATGCCGCTCCGCCTCGTGATAATGAACACACAGGACAATGGTAATCATGGCATTCTGCCCCCGCCGTCCTGCATTATCCTGTGGCGTCCTTAGAATTTGCGTTTGTGATTTACCAGTAAATATCCGTCTCGTTTTTGAGAGTATTGTCAGAATGATTTGATGTCTCTGATCACTATACCTTTAGTTTTCGGTAAAATCTTGTTGACTTTTGTCTGTGTGACACTCTGTCAGACACTTTGAGAGCCTCTCACTCTCAAAACGACTTGCGGCATTTCTCCCAGTTGTCCTGATAAGCAGGGAAAGAGGGGAAAAGAATCGCTCTTGGGTCACTGCGAGGGCAAATGTCTGACGTTTGCTCTTCTCGAAGGCTCATCGGCAATACCATTTATCGGAAACTAAAGAAGTAATAAATATGTAAAAGAATGTGTTTAGGGATAACCTGTGAAGGAGAAACAAACGGATGCGGTTAGATAAATTAACGATTAAGGCGCAAGAGGCGGTTCAGAATGCCAAAACTCTGGCGGAAAAGGCTGCAAACCCGCAGATCGAATTGGAGCATTTGCTGCTTTCTCTTCTGAATCAAGCAGACAGCGTGACCATGCCGCTCCTGCAAAAATTGGGCGTCAATGTGCCGCTTCTGACTCAGCAGGTGCAGAGTGAAATCGAGCGGTTTCCAAAGATAGGTGGAGCGGCTGAACTCGCCAATAGCCTTTCGCCACGAATGCGTATGGCAATGAATGCCGCGTTCGCCGAAGCAGAACGGATGAAAGACGAGTATGTTTCGACAGAACATCTCGTGCTTGGGATTGTAGCGGATACACAGGGCGCGGCGGGGCGATTGCTGAAAGCGCAGGGCGCAAACCCCGACAATATCCTACAAGCTTTAAAGGAAGTTCGGGGCGGGCAGCGCGTTACGGACCAGAATCCTGAAGAGAAGTACGGGGCATTGGATCGGTATGGGCGCGACCTGACCGACAGCGCACGTCAGCAGAAACTCGACCCGGTGATCGGGCGCGATGAGGAGATTCGGCGCGTGATTCAGGTTCTTTCGCGAAGGACGAAGAACAATCCGGTGCTGATCGGCGAACCGGGAGTCGGCAAAACGGCGATTGTCGAAGGGTTGGCACAGCGGATCGTCGAAGGCGATGTTCCTGAAGGCTTGAAAGGCAAGCGTGTCATTTCGCTGGACTTGGGCAGTCTGATTGCCGGCGCAAAGTATCGCGGCGAATTCGAGGACAGATTGAAGGCGGTTCTCAAAGACATTAATGACAGTCAAGGGCAGATCATTCTCTTTATCGATGAACTGCATACAATTGTTGGAGCCGGAGCCGCAGAGGGAACAATGGATGCCTCCAATATTTTAAAGCCGATGCTGGCACGCGGCGAACTGCGTTGTGTCGGGGCGACGACGCTGGATGAATATCGTAAGCATATCGAAAAAGATGCGGCGTTGGAGCGGCGGTTTCAGCCGGTTTTCGTTGGGGAGCCGAGCGTCGAAGATACAATTGCGATTCTGCGCGGATTGAAGGAACGCTACGAAGTCCACCATAAGGTACGGATTACCGACTCGGCACTGGTGGCGGCATCTGTGCTGTCGAATCGCTATATTGCGGATCGCTTCCTGCCGGATAAGGCGATTGATTTGATGGACGAGGCGGCATCGCGATTGCGTATGGAGATTGACAGTGTTCCGACGGAGATCGATGAGGTTCAGCGGCGACTGGTTGCTCTGAAGACGCAGCGCGTGCAGTTGGAAAAAGAGACGGATAAGGCGGCACAGGAGCGATTGCAGAAGATCGATGCGGACATTGTGGAGGGCGAGAAGGAGCTTCAAGACCTGAAACGCCTTTGGGAGTTTGAGAAGTCGGGCATTATGGATGTGGATTCGCTGCGGAACAAGACACTGGAGTTGGAGAAGCAGTACAGTGACCTGTACGCGGCGATCCGGCATAAGGACAGTACGGAAGAGCGGGTTGATGAGGCGGATTACAGGCGGCTCTCTGAGGTGCAGCGTCAGGTGGAGGAGAGCCGTACCCAAATCAAGGAGATGGAGGCACGGGGCAAACAGGCGGACAACGCTCCCAAAGCGCGACGGCTGCTGCGGGAGGAAGTGACGGCGGACGATATTGCGGAGGTTGTCGGGAAGTGGACGGGCATTCCGGTGTCGCGTTTGCTTGAGGGCGAGATGCAGAAATTGCTCCAGATGGAGGACAGACTGCACGCTCGCGTTGTGGGGCAGGACGAGGCAGTCGTCGCGGTGTCGAATGCGGTGCGGCGTTCGCGTTCGGGGCTATCCGATCCGAACCGTCCGATTGGCTCGTTTATCTTCTTGGGTCCGACGGGCGTTGGCAAGACGGAGTTGGCGCGGGCTTTGGCGCAGTATTTGTTCGATGATGAGCGGGCGATGGTGCGGATTGATATGTCGGAGTATATGGAGAAGCACACGGTTTCGCGGCTGATTGGTGCGCCTCCGGGCTATGTGGGCTATGAGGAGGGCGGGCAGTTGACGGAGGCGGTGCGTCGGCGTCCGTACAGTGTGGTTCTCTTCGATGAGATTGAGAAGGCGCATCCCGACGTGTTCAATATTCTGCTGCAACTCTTAGATGATGGACGCCTGACGGACGGACAGGGGCGGACGGTGGATTTCCGCAATGTGGTGGTGATTATGACGAGCAATCTCGGCAGTCACATCATTGGGGAGATGGCGTTGACGGGGGAGCGGGAGGAGATGAAGCGGCGGGTGATGGAGCAGGTGCAGGAGCATTTCCGCCCGGAGTTTCTCAACCGTGTGGACGAGACGATTGTGTTCCAAAGTCTGTCGGTTGACCAGATCAAGGGGATTGTGGACATTCAGCTCGAACTGCTGAAGGCGCGTCTCTTGGAGCGGAAACTCGGTCTTGTGTTGACGGATGCGGCGAAACGGGCGATTGCGCTGGCGGGGTATGATCCGGTGTATGGGGCGCGACCCTTGAAGCGTGCCATTCAGCGGATGATTACCGACCCGTTGGCGCAGCAGTTGCTGAGCGGGCAGTTCCGGGAGGGGGAGACGATTGTTGCCGATGCCGATGCCAACGGGGTGCTGACATTTGAGAAGAAAACGGGGGAGTAGGACACTTCACTCATCCCCAAGTTTTGGGGGAACCGCTTCATTTGCCTCTCTCCCACGCAAGCGCGGGAGAGGGGCGACTATAAAACGAAATCAACAATTCTAAACAAGAGGAAAATTTTTCAGTTGATTTTGGGCATAAAATAGGGTTTGCTCTGCCCAAGTGCTGATGCTATTCCAATCACCATAAACTCCTTTTTGCCAACATTTGATACCGTCACCTGTAAATTCCCAACCTGCCATACCAAGATGAATGCCTGACATCGATTTACCTAATTCGGCAAGTTCCCAATCGATATGCCAATGTGGTGTTGCTGCATTATTAGAACCATGAGAAGGCTCAACCCATTCAGCTCGAAATATTTGATCTATTGACTGTGCTACTCTGCCCCAAAAGAATGTTAACGAAGCTGTTTTGAATTCAAATTCTCCACGGTTGTATGTAGAGGGAAGCCACTCTTCATACCACCCAACCCAAGGGACTTCACCAAGTATTATATTTTCCAATCTCACTACAGGACATGGTAAGCGTTCGCCTTTACGCGGTGCAATAGTTTGTCCAATATCTGACTGCTTATCCCACATCCAGAAGCGTATAGGCTCATCCGTAGGTGCTGCCCTTTTCCAATTGTCATAATTATTTCGGTCAGTTCCTATTATGACTTCGTCTGGAAGGTACTTCAGAAACTTTGATGCAATACTGGTATGAAGGCGAGTAATTTTTTGGGCTGAAGTTGTGTGAGGTCTTGTTTGCGAAATATGATTTCTACTCACGGCTTCTTTACTCACTTCAACGACCATTCAGACAAAGGAATGCCGTAAGCATTGGCTACAGTTTCAGAGAGCAATTGCGCTCCAACAAGAGTACCTTGTCCAATCATGCGTCCGAATTGTGATAACTGCTCAACAACCTGCCCTGAGACTTGGTTGTTATCCGATAAGTCAGGCAAGTAGATATTGTTAACATACCTAATTGACAAGTCAAATTGTCCTCCACTTACTCTTGGGCAATTTAACGACAGTAGTTGTCTGAACGGTTGGCTATTTAACAGAGCAACGTATGCCCAGGGCAAATCCGTGTCATAAAAGTCGATAGAAATTTCATCTCTATTGGCGGTATCTGTTATTATGTCCTTATTTTGATCATACAAATTTGATGTTCGCCAAAGCCACGCAAACCCCTGCCCAATAATGTATTGTCCATTGTCGTCATAAGCAAAACTGCCAGCATCACCGAAATACTTGCTCACCATTTTGGGCAATCGGGTTCTTTGCCAAGTACGTTCTGACGCCAAACGCCACCACTCATCAACATTGATTCCAGAACGGCTAATAAGTTTTTCTTTATAGGGTAATAAGTAAGAATTGTAATATTGTGGTGCGGCTTCCTTAACAAGTTTTTCGAGTGTTAAAATTAACCCTGTATTATTATAAGGGTAAAATACGTACTGTCCTGCAATTATTCTGCCAGCGATAATGGTTTTAGTACCTGCCAGAGGTCTAAAGAACTTGCGTTCTTCAATTGGCAGTTCGTTTAACGCCTGAGTTGATAACACAAAGGCATCTTTTTGACCTGCAATTATCCCACGCCGGACAGTAAATAAGTCTTTCACTTGAGGTAAGTTGCATTCACTGAATTTTCGCAGGAGTTCTACTTGATCTCTCGTTTTTGGCGACCATTTTGCTGCGTCGATGTTAATAACAGGCTCATGTAAAATCTCTACACCCGATGCTGGCGAAAGTTCCTCATAGCCACGTCGTAGTAAACGAAGTGAGAGATCCTCTGTTCCCTCTTGTGCAGTTAGCATTTTAACTGTTTGTTCTGTACTGTGACTACTTTGACTTCTCATAACTATAAAGGCTGGTTCAACCATAGCTCCAGGAAAATAATTGTAGCCCTTGAAACTGCCAATCAGCACAAGATTCATTTCGTGCAAGATGGCTTCACGCAATTTAGTCGCACTGTCACTACTCAAGAGTGGATTTGGTAAAATAGAACCAAGTAAGCCGTTGCGGGTAAGTGATTGAACAGACTGCCAAAGAAACGCCATTGCAATATCCGTATGCCTATACGCAAGGTCTTTAAGTATCGCAGTAGTAGCATCACGCTCTTGGGGAGTCATACGTTGCCAATTCAGGAATGGAGGATTCATAAAAATAAAATCGTGCTTACCCCAATTTCCAATGAGTGCATCACGTTGCTCAATATGAATTGAAACATCAATACCAAATTGTTTGGCGTCTTCAGCCGCTCTATCAAGACAAAATTTTGTAATGACACAAGAAATTTCTGATGTATCAAAACCATGCAGGGCAACCTTGCCTCTATATTGTTGGCTTAGTAATTCGCGAATGGCTTCTTGTAGGAAGATGCCTGAACCACAGGCAGGGTCAAGAATAGAAAGGGATTGCGGCAATGTATTGGAATTGGTGAGTGCTTTGATTGCTTGCTGCACTATGGTACGAGCAAGCGAGGGAGGGGTAAAGCGAGCATCGCGTTTGTTAACTCCTTTATAGAGCGTATCGTCTGCTATTCCAGGCAAAGTGGGTTGCCGAATAGCTTCTCTTTCGATCTCAAAATGCGCTTCTTGATAAAGTTGTCCTGCTGCATGGCGAATGAGCAAATCCGGTTCTAAAATGTAGTTTGTATTTGGATCGGGATTGATGAAAAAGTCAAGCAATGCTCCAACAGGTAAATTGCCTATATTGACAGAAAGTTCGTCAGAATGAAATGCATCTGATAGTGTAATCGCTTGGGCGATAGTATCGCAACGGCTCCATTGATCCAAGTCAAGTTTGCCGAGACGGGCTTGCTCTGAACCAAGCAAGAGAGCATTGAACACACGTATAGCCTCGACTGCCCCACCCGAATAAGGAGCAATTGCTGTTCTTATAGCCCTAAATGCCTTGAGCATACGAGAAATAACGTCGGGCAAGCGATTAGTTCGGGCTGCCTCAATCTCGCTTAAAAGTTCAAATGCACCTGCAGGTGAGCTTGGGAGGGGCTTGGAAATAACAGAGTCAGGTGAATCCCACCGCTTCACTACAACTTTTTTTTCTGTGACAAAAACAGTGTGTCTCATATTCGACGACCAAGACCATTCCAAAGGAACCTGATCGAAAATTAATTCATCGGCGTGTGTTGATAGAGCGAAACTTCCCTTCAAACCGTCAAGCAAAACTGAATGATTCCCTTGATGATGATCTGAACGCTCCCCACTAAACATAGGGACGTATACTAATCCGAGCGTTTGCGCCCAACTTTCAGGTGATGATGGGTCCCAATTGTTACGCCCCAAATAATTCGCCATTTAATGACCAATCCTCGTCTATCTGACTGTTGTTAAAGAGATATTTTGCTTGCTTATCGAACAATCTTGTAATCGTTCGACTAAATCTGTGTGCATTTTCCCGACAGGCAAAACCATCAAACGCTGTCCTGGATAATGGAGCGCACTCATTGGTAGATCGGCAAGTTCATCGGCATTCTTCCAAGCAATATCATTTCCACAGACTACTAAGGTAAGTTGAGCCAGCGGACGCTCGTGTCCAGTTAATTCTCGAAGATTATCTACTGCACGACGGATTTCTTGCAAGGAAAAACCTGCCTGCCTGAGTTCGGAAACGGCAACAAGTTCCATCAAACCAGCCATTCCGATTGAATGCCCGCCGCGCCCTCTACCTACTTGTTCAGGATTAACTAAACCACCATCAATCCAATGGAGCAATGTAGGTATTTTTATCCCTGTCATTCGAGATAATTCTCTTGCTGACCAACCAACCATAATGTATCTCCTATTAATGATCATTGTACTATCTATTGATCATTTATGGAATGCTTAGAAGAGATTTTTGACATTTTCTTTCAGCGTAGTTGAAAAATAGGATATGTAAAGATACTTTATCGCTGTATTAAGCAGACGAATGTATATTATTTTAAGAGTCTGTCGGTTGACCAGATCAAGGGGATTGTGGACATTCAGCTCGAACTGCTGAAGGCGCGTCTCTTGGAGCGGAAACTCGGTCTTGTGTTGACGGATGCGGCGAAACGGGCGATTGCGCTGGCGGGGTATGATCCGGTGTATGGGGCGCGACCCTTGAAGCGTGCCATTCAGCGGATGATTACCGACCCGTTGGCGCAGCAACTCCTGAGCGGGCAGTTCCGGGAGGGCGAGACGATTGTCGCTGATGCGAATGTGGAGGGCGTGCTGAGGTTTGAGAAACAGTGACCTCCCTCACCCCCAACCCCTCTCTCACGCAAGCGTGGGAGAGGGGAGTTTTTTGTTTCGGTTTGCAGAGAGGTTACCACTCGATGGTCATACTCGATTCCGGCATATCGTCACGCGAATAGCCGAAGGAGAGTTCTTCACGAGTATAGCCAAGTGACAGTTCTGGACGTACCGCTCTGCCCTGCGTTTCCTGTGAAGGAGACGGCTCCGCAACACTCGGCTCTGCTCTCGTTTCAATGACGGACAACGCCGCCGCTTTGCCCTGTTTCTGCGTTTTCTGATAATGCTCGGTGGCGCGATACTCCTCCACGCTGTCTTCATGCACAAACCACGGACGCCGCTTCTCCCAATGTCCTGTAAACTGTTCGCACAGAATGCGTCCGCGCCGCCGCAGACAATGGGCACAACTGTAACTGATGTCGAGCCGTTCCGCCATTTCCCAAATCGTGATCCAGCCGAGCGGAATATCTTTGTAG
>Ga0163148_10003694_pt1 | contig 16670 bp, 9 predicted proteins | sample OliLakLV19MP7P2_FD_148606 | JGI IMG/M metagenome (GOLD analysis project Ga0163148, IMG submission 148606) | Freshwater microbial mat bacterial communities from Lake Vanda, McMurdo Dry Valleys, Antarctica- Oligotrophic Lake LV.19.MP7.P2 | ecosystem: Environmental > Aquatic > Freshwater > Lake >...
CCCCCGCCGACTGCCCGCATTACAGCGCGCGCATCATCCGCGGCGTTGACGCCGCGGATGATGCGCGCGCTGTAATGCGGGCAGTCGGCGGGGGCATCCAGTCTGATGGCCATGACGTCGGCAATGGCAGACGCCACCGGTGCCGGTGTTTGCCACTTGAGTTTGGTGCCGCTAAGTGCCGCTACTTCACGCGCCATGCCCAGCACGCTCAGGCAGTCACCGCGGTTCGGCGTCGGCTTGGTGGTCAGCACCTGGTCGTCGAGATCCAGCAGATCGCGCACCGCCTGACCGATGGTGGCGTCAGGTGCCAGCTCCAGCAGGCCGGAGGCTTCGTCGCTGAGGCCAAGTTCTTTCGCCGAGCACAGCATGCCCTGCGACTCGACACCGCGTACCTTGGCCAGCTTGATTTCGGTACCGGGAAGTTTCGCGCCAACCAGTGCTGCCGGCACGCGCATTCCGGCACGCACATTCGGTGCGCCGCAGACGATGGTCAGCGGCGCGGTGCCGGCATTGACCTGACACACATTGAGCCGGTCAGCCTGCGGATGTTTTTCAACGCTGAGGACCTCGGCAACCACCACCCGGTCAAACGGCGGCGCAGCCGGCTCGATGGCTTCGACTTCGATGCCGCCGAAAGTCAGCAGATCGGCCAATTCGGCCGTCGACAGTGCAGGATCAACCAGTTCGCGCAGCCAGTGTTCGGAAATTTTCATCGCGCGCTCTGGTCTCAGACGAACTGTTTCAGGAAACGCAGGTCGTTCTCGTAGAACAGCCGCAGGTCGTTGACACCATACCGCAGCATGGTCAGCCGGTCAGGGCCGAGGCCGAAGGCAAAGCCCTGGTAACGCTCGCTGTCGATGCCGACGTTACGGAGCACGTTGGGATGCACCATGCCGCAACCGCCGACTTCCAGCCAGCCGTCGCCAAAACTCATGTCGATTTCCGCAGACGGCTCGGTGAACGGAAAAAACGACGGGCGGAAACGCACCTTGAGATTATCGCTCTCGAAAAACCGCCGGAAGAAATCGATCAGCACGCCTTTCAGGTTTGCAAAACTGATCTGCTCATCAATCCACAAACCTTCGACCTGGTGAAACATCGGAGAATGCGTGGCATCGGAATCGACGCGATAGACGCGGCCCGGCGCAATGATGCGGATCGGCGGCTGGTGTTGCTCCATGTAGCGAATCTGAATCGGCGAGGTGTGGGTGCGCAGCAGGTGTTTGCCGTCAGCCAGGTAAAACGTGTCGTGCATCGAACGCGCGGGATGGTTCTCCGGCTGGTTCAATGCGGTGAAGTTGTAAAAGTCGGTTTCGATTTCCGGACCGTCGGCCACTTCAAAACCGACGGAGCGGAACAACTGCTCGATGCGCTCCATGGTGCGGCTGACCGGATGCAGCCCGCCGGTGTTCCTGCCGCGGCCCGGCAGCGTGACATCGACCGACTCTTCGGCGAGGCGTGCTTCGAGCGCGCGGCCGGCGATCAGCTCGCGCTGGGCATGCAGCGCTTCTTCGAGCTTCTGTTTGGCAACGTTGATACGGGCGCCGGCCGCAGGACGCTCCTCCGCCGGCAGTTTGCCCAGCCCCTTGAGCAGTTCGGTCAGCGCGCCGGATTTACCGAGATAACGCGCCTTGGCCTGCTCCAGCGCGTCAGCATCGCTGATGCCGGCGAACAGCGCAGCCGCTTCTGCCACAAGCTTGTCGAGTTCCTGCATAGGCGAATGTTAGCGGAATTCAGTGAAAAAAAAGGAGGCTCTCGTCGAGCCTCCTTTTCCGGCTGCCGTTGCTCAGGCGCCGAGGCTCGCCCTGGCCTGCTCCACAAACCGCTGAAATGCGGGCTTGTCGGCAATCGCGATGTCGGACAGCACCTTGCGGTCGACCTCGATGGCTGCCTTTTTCAGGCCGTTCATGAATACGCTGTAGGTCATGCCGTGCTCACGGGCCGCGGCATTGATACGGGCGATCCACAACGCCCGGAACTCGCGCTTTTTGGTGCGGCGGTCGCGGTAGGCATACTGCCCGGCACGCATCACCGCTTCATTGGCAATACGGAATACGTTGTTGCGACGACCGCGGAAACCTTTGGCGGCCTTCAGGACTTTCTTGTGCGCCTTGCGGGCGATTACTCCACGTTTGACTCTAGGCATGGCTCATCTCCCCGATCAGTAAGGCAACATCGCCCGGACAGAGCGCTGGTCGGAAGCATGCACCATGGTCGTGCCGCGCAGATGACGCTTGCGCTTGGTGCTCTTCTTGGTGAGGATATGGCGCAGGTGCGAACTGCTGCGCTTGAACAGCCCGCTGCCCAGCTTTTTGAATCGCTTGGCCGCGCCGCTCTTGCTCTTCATTTTCGGCATGGTAATAACTCCTGTTCCTGTTTTAGCCTAGCGTCGGGCGCCTGCGTTGCCGCGGGACTTGAGGCCCGATCACTACTTCTTTTCAACGACCGCGGCGTCTTGCGCTATCGCGCCAGCTGCCTCGGCCAACTTGCCCGGCATTTCCGCCGGTTTCACTCCCGCAACCTTGACTTCGGCCCTGGGGGAACTCTTGGGCACAGCCGCCTTCGGCTGCACCTTCTTCGGCGCCAGCACCATTACCAGCTGGCGACCTTCCATTTTCGGGAACTGCTCGACTACCGCCAGTTCCAGCAAATCCGTCTTGACCCGCTCCAGCAGGCGGAAACCGAACTCCTGATGCGCCATTTCGCGCCCCCTGAAACGAAGCGTGATTTTCGCCTTGTCGCCTTCTTCAAGAAACCGGGTCAGGTTGCGCAGCTTGATCTTGTAATCGCCTTCGTCCGTACCGGGACGAAACTTCACTTCCTTGACGACGATCTGTTTCTGCTTGAGCCGCGCCTCATGCTGCTTTTTACTTTCGCGATATTTGAACTTGCCGTAGTCCATCACGCGACAAACCGGCGGAACTGCCGTCGGCGCGATCTCTACCAGATCCAGTTCTGCCTCTTCCGCCAGTTTATTGGCAGCGGCTATGCTGATCACGCCGATCTGAGAACCGTCGGCCCCGATGACCCGCACTTCCGGAGAGGTGATTTCACCGTTGATCCGGGCTTCTTTTTCCTGAGCTATGCGACAAACTCCTTAAATTCGTGACTCTCAGACCGCACGCCCTTTTTTTGCAATATCGCTTTTCAACAGCGATAAAAAGGCATCCAGAGTCATTTGCCCCAGATCCTCGCCTTTACGGGAACGCACAGCCACCAGTTGTGCCGCCACTTCCTTGTCTCCGACCACGAGCTGGAAAGGCAGCTTTTGCAGACTATGTTCTCGGATTTTATAGGAAATTTTCTCATTCCTCAAGTCGGCTTCGACCCGGAAACCGGCCTTTTTCAGGGTTTCAGCAACCTCTGCCGCGTACCTGGACTGGGCCTCGGAAATGTTGATGACGACGGCCTGTACGGGCGCCAGCCAGGCCGGCATCGCCCCGGCGTAGTGTTCAATCAGAATGCCGATGAAACGCTCCAGTGACCCCAGGATGGCCCGGTGCAGCATTACCGGTGTGCGCCGGGTGTTGTCCTCGGCTACATATTCGGCGCCCAAGCGCTCAGGCAGCGCAAAATCCAGTTGCAGCGTGCCGCATTGCCAGACCCGGCCCAGAGAATCTTTCAGTGAAAACTCGATTTTGGGGCCGTAAAATGCGCCCTCTCCCGGATTCAGGTCCCAATCCAGCCCTTTGGCGTCCAAAGTAGCCTTCAACGCCGCTTCAGCCCGATCCCAAACCGCGTCGTCGCCGATCCGCTTCGGCGGCCGCGTCGACAGCTTGACCAGAATCTGCTCAAAACCAAAATCGGCATAAACCCTGCGCAGCAGGTCGACAAAGTCGCCAGCCTCGACCTGTATCTGGTCTTCGGTACAGAAAATATGCGCGTCATCCTGCACAAAGCCGCGCACTCGCATCAGACCGTGCAGAGCGCCCGACGGTTCATTGCGATGGCAGGAACCGAATTCAGCGATGCGCAGCGGCAGGTCACGATAACTTTTGACACCCTGGTTGAAGATCTGTACGTGACCCGGGCAGTTCATCGGCTTCACCGCGTAATCGCGCTTTTCCGATTCCGTGGTGAACATGTATTCGCGATAGTTTTCCCAGTGACCGGAGCGTTCCCACAGCACGCGATCCATGACCTGAGGTGTGCGGACTTCGCGGTAATTCGCCTCGGTCAGCAGCTGGCGCATGTACTGCTCGATGGCCTGCCAGATCACCCAGCCGTTGGCATGCCAGAACACCATGCCCGGCGCTTCGTCCTGCATGTGGAACAGATCCAACTGGCGGCCGAGTTTGCGGTGGTCGCGTTTCTCCGCCTCCTCCAGCCGGTGCAGGTAGGCGTCCTGCTCTTCCTTCTTCGCCCAGGCCGTGCCGTAAATCCGCTGCAGCATTTCGTTTTTCGAGTCGCCGCGCCAGTACGCACCGGCCACCTTCATCAGCTTGAACACTTTCAGCCTGGCGGTGGACGGCACGTGCGGGCCGCGGCAGAGGTCGATGAAATTGTCCTGGCGGTACAGTGAAATCGGTTCATTCGTCGGAATCGACGCAATGATCTCCGCTTTGTATTTTTCGCCCATGCCGGAGAAAAACTGCACGGCTTCGTCACGCGGCATTTCCTGTCGCTCGACCTTGATATCGCGTTTGACGATTTCCGCCATGCGTTTTTCAATCGCGGCCAGATCTTCAGGTGTAAAAGGCCGCTTGTAGGCGAAATCATAAAAAAATCCGTCTTCCGTCACCGGGCCGATGGTGACCTGCGCGTCCGGAAACAACTCCTTCACCGCATGTGCCAGCAAATGCGCCGTCGAATGGCGCAGAATTTCGAGGCCGTCGGCGTTCTTGTCAGTGATGACAGCCAGTTCGGCATCGGCTTCAATGCGATGCGAGGTATCGACCAGCTTGCCGTCGACGCGGGCAGCCAGCGCGGCCTTCGCCAGACCGGCGCCGATAGCAGCTGCGACCTCCGCCACCGTTACCGGGTGATCGTAGGATCTGACCGAGCCATCAGGTAATTTGACGTTAACCATGTTGTGCATTCCAGGATTACCAATAAAAAAAGTGCGGGCCAGCCGCACTTTTTTTCTTCGCTACCAAAGAAATGACGCAGCTATTGCCCGAATGCAATCGCAGTGCAAGTTGGCAATGTCATAACGCTCGTTTCCTGTAGCACTCAGCAAAAACTGGCAAACCTCGGAAACGAGGCTTACCCTCATCGCCTGCCTTGAAATAAAATTCAGCAGTTAAGGCGAATAATATCATGGACTTAACGAATTGCAGCAAGTATGCCTACTTCAACAAATGCCAGACTGCCCCCTGCTGCGCAGAACATCTGGTCGCCGTTCATTTTCCTGCGGAATCAAGAAACTGTTCCGGGCTGACGCGCAACGCCGCCCCCGTCGGACATGCCCGCACGCATGCCGGCCCCCCTGACAGATCCTTGCACATATCGCACTTCACGGCTTTTTTTGGCTGCTCCTTGTCCACGGCACGGCGCCCACGCCCCGGTTCATCCCCAACGCCCAGCAGCAACCAACTCCACAAGCTTGAAGGTGGCGGCCGGGAATCAGCCGGCCCCATCTGGATCACCCCGTAGGGGCAGTTCCGCTCGCAGTTGCCGCAACCGATGCAGGTATTATTGTCAATGTATACCTCGCCATTGGCATTGCGGTGCAGGGCATCGGGCGGACAGTCCGTCATGCAGCGAGGGTTTTCGCAATGCCGACACGAAGTCGGCACGTGGATGTTCGCGAAAGTGGGGCCGGCCTGCCGATCGAGACGAGACGTTCCGTCATGGGTGTCAGCACAGGCCTTTTCGCATTGGTCGCAGCGGATGCACAACCCCTCGTCGATCAGCAAAACATCAGTGGCTTCACCCAGACCCTGGTTGATCAGGAAACTGATCAGGTTCCCCGGATCAGGCTCAGCCTCACGCTTGACGTTTTGCGACAATCGCTCGAACACGCGTGCCTGAACGCCGCCGCGCAGGGTCGGATTACGACTGAGCACACCATTGAATACCTTGGCCTGCAGCAGTATGGTCTCCGTGTTCACAGCGGCGCGCACGGTCGCGGTCCGCGGCACGTCAGACAGCAGCGCCATTTCGCCCACGTAGTTGCCGGCCGCCAGGTACGACAGCACGACCTCCTTGCCGCCGATCTGGTGTGAAATCGTCACCGACCCACGGCGAATGAGATGCAGGCCGTCGGCAGCATCGCCTTCCATGAACAGCGCCGTTCCTGCCGAAAAATTCCGGATTTGGGCGCCATCAACCATTTCATGCAAGTCATCATCGGCGATCCATGGCGCCACATACGTCCGCACCGTCCGCCGCAGGGAAGTCTGGTCGATCTGCAACCGCACCGAATCAACACTGCTGATCAGTTTGAGCATCGAGCGGCGCGGCGTTTCGATCAGCACGCATTGGTCGCCAGCACGCACGGTATTGGCGCGGCGTCGACCTGACAGCAGCCCCATCTCGCCGAAAAATTCGCCCTTCCCAAGCTTGCGCTGCTTCTTGCCAGTCTTATCTTCGGTTTCGATGAACACTTCGCCATGCACAATCGAATAGAAGCTGTTGCTGTAGTCGTTCGCCAGGAAGATAACTTCACCCGGTCGGCGCACAATGACTTCGCTGTCCAGCAGGAATTCCCGCAATTGCAGGGCCGACATGTCGGCATATAGCGGCACGTTACGCTGCACCAGTGCCAGCATGTCTGATACCGTGGCGCGGGGGGCCACTTGCACAAACTTTTTCTTCAGCAACGGCTCGTCGGCAGGCTCCACCGGATTGCCGGTGATGTACTCCACAACCTCGTAGCCCTGATTCATCGCCTGCTTGATCAACGGATACCCGCCGAGGGCGCCAATGATGAAAAGACCCGGAACATTCGATTCGTAAGTCGCAGAAAGTTGCGGCAGTGCGCCGGGTGCCGCGCTCGAGAAGCTGACACCGAATCCCTCAACCAGTTTGCGCGGTGGTGTCGCACCGAGGCGCGCGATGATCCGGTCGCAGGCTATCGTTTCCACGCTCTGCGGCGTCTGCACGACAAAACCGCAAGGCTTGCCATCGGTCTCGGCAGCTTTCACCTCAATGGCAGTCGTCCCGAATCGACACTCAACCCTGCCCTCACGAATCGCAGCCAGAATCAAGTCCAGATTGCCCTGCTTCAGCCGCGCGAATTCGTCATTGCGATTGATAATGATGACCCGGCTACCCTGTGCCAGGGCCAGCGCATTCTCTACGGCAGCGTCTCCTGCGCCCACCACCACGATGGTCTCGCCGCCGTAGGCGTCCGGGTCATCCAGTTGATACTGAACACAACCCAGATCCTCTCCCGGCACACCCAGCTTACGCAGGTTGCCCTGAACCCCGATGCTCAGCACGACATGCTCCGCAACCAGGGTCTCGCCGCCGTCAACCTTGATTTCGAAAGCACCTTTTGCACCGGAAATGGCAGTGACGCGCGAACGATGGCGGATGTTTACCTGGTGCTTGCGCAGGTCTTCCTGCCACTGCGACAGCACGGCCTCGCGCCTGGCCGCCACGAAGCCCATTGGGCTGCGCAGAGGCAATACGCCCGGCTCCGCCATGACATGCTTGCCTTTCTGGTACTGATGAATCGTGTGCGAGACATGGTCTTCGGCTTCCAGCAGAACATGGGAAATACCGCGCTCCGCAGCGCGCCCGGCGCAGGACAGACCGCCAGGGCCTGATCCGATTATTGCGATGTGGAATGCGGACTTCACCGGTTTGCTCCTTTTTCAATGCTGGATCGCAATTCCTGCAGTGCTTTTGCAAACGCAGCAGCCGAGTAATTTTCATCCTTGTCGAGCAGGGTGATGAGTCGCCGCATGGACGGTGCAACTGCAGCAGCATGCAGCGCGCCGCGGCGAGCCATGAAATCGGAAACCGCCTGCAATGCCATTACGGCCTGTTCCGCACCCTGATAGTCACCATACTGACCCGCGAGGCCATCATCGATCAAGCCCATCAGTATGTCTCGCATATCCTTGTCCGTGAACCGGTGAGCACTGATCCGCGGCACCAGCTGGGCAAGAGTAGCCTGCACAGACCGCGCATGTACAAGCGCATCGTCCCCGGCAGCAACCGCGCGGTGCAGGCCCATGACCTGCTGCGCCAGCCGTTGCTGGCCTGCCGCATCAACGCTACGCGCAATCTGCAACACCATCAGCAGGCTGGAATCGTTGAGCCGCACTACACCGGGTCCCACGCCCAGACGCAGTCCCGCATAACGGCCATCCGACATCTTGCGGTGGCAGGCGTGGCAATCAAACAGCACCAACTCTGGAAACAGGCCGGCACGGCCGCGCTGCGGATCGTTAAGGATCTCGAGCAGTTCATGCGCCGCCAGTGCCTGGCCGATAGCCCAGATTCGCACACTGTCCCAAACCTGCCTGTCTTTCGCGCGAAAATGAGCCGGCTGGATCTGCGTGAACGTGTCCAGTTCAAAACTCATCCGGGGGTGTCCCGCCGCCATCAGCTTGTGGGTAACCAACTTGTCCTTGGTACCGAAATGGCAGCTGAGGCAGAGCCGTGCCCGCGCCACATGATCGGATGCTGGATACAGGCCTTTTGCCAGATTGTCTTCATGACGCGCATCCCGTTCAACGTGGCTGCGCAACCAGAGTTCCGCGGCACCGTGGCACGATTCGCAGGTGACGCCGTCAGCAAGGACAAAGCCTTCGCCCCGCTGCGGCGCAGGCACATTATGCGCATGGCAGTCGAGACAGAGATTGGCGCGATGAGCAGGTTCGCTCAGTCCCAGCTTGCGCGCGATCTCCTTCGAACGTGCGTTGAGCAGCACTGCATATGCCCGCGCATGCTTGTCGCTACGCGACCAGGTAACGTACTCATTCTGCAGGATGCGCGAATTCGTCCACTTGTCGACTGCACCATGGCACAGGCTGCTCGCGCAACTGCCGACTCCCATCGATTTGTGTGGCGAGTATTGCGGGAGAACTGGAGCGGCCAATGCGCTGGCGGAGACCTGTAATGCCGCCATGAGCACAAGCACCTTGAATGTCATACGGGTAATCATCATCGCCGATACTGGGCCCGGTCAGGCTTATCGCGCACTGTCCATGGAGTTCCGTCGGGCTTCAGGTACAAACGGCGTTGCTCCTCCAAATTCAGTGGGCGTGAACCAACTCGGCCAAACACGGCCACCTGACCGCCGGTTTCGTCCACTGCCCGGTCGCGCTCCAGCCCGCGCGACAAGGCCAGTGCCGGGCTGCGCGTCCGCTTCCAGGCGATAAGCTGTGGCTTCGGCTCCGGGCTGAAGCCGTAGAACTTGGGCTGCGAGTCTGGCGCCGTGAGTTGAATGACTTTAAGTCCATTGCGACCATCGGCAACATACGCAAACAAGGAGGCATTGGTGGAGCCAATGACCACGTCCCGCGCATCGTTGAGCGTCCCGCCTGCATTAAATTGCATATGCAGCTTCGGTCGTTCAGGATTCTCGACATCAATGATGGCGAGTCCGTCCGCACCGGCCGCGACGTAGGCGTAGGTCCTGGCCACAAACACGCGGTGCGCAGCCGCCAGCGGGACGCGGGCTGTCTCGACAAGCCGTGCGCGCTCCGGATTCGTCACGTCAATCACCCCCAATCCGGCTTTGTCGGCGACGAACAGGTAGCGGAACTGCAACACAGTCGACTGCGCTCCGGTCATGGGCACCACGCCTGCCAACCGCGGTTTCAGTGGATCGTTAAGATTGACAACCACGACGCCTGCATCGGTGGCGACATAGGCATAGTAGCCGCCGATGGTGATGTGACGTGCCCCTCGCAATACGCCACCGCCGTTCCAGGTGAGCGCACGTTTCAGGAAGTTGTTTCGGGGCTCACCGTCCTGCAATGTGTTGACGTCGACAAGAATCAGCCCCTCTTCGGCATCAGCAATCAGCGCGTAATTGTAAATGGGGTGGAACGGCTGTTCCTGGTTCGTCTTGCGCATCAATTCACCCGTGTTCCGCTCCGGCGCAATGGGCTGGTTGGTCGGCAACGCGACGCAAGTGGCATTTTTAGAAGCGATATGCGTGTCTTGCCCGAGAGGCGAAAAGGGCGCGGTGATGATCCGCTGCGAGATGCCCTTGTTGGCAATTGATGCCACGTCATAAACGCGCATACCCCCTGAACCCTCTGCCACATACAGGTACTCACCGCGCAGTTGCAGGCAGCCAACGCGTCCGCGGACACTGCGATCGTGTGCCTCCGGTAACTCGCGCGCGCGCTTTTCATGCGCCGCATACCAGTCCGGATAAACGTATCGGTGCAGATAGCTGCCGATCACGGTCTGGGGCTCCTCCCACTCGGTGACCTGCACCGCTTCCACATGGCGCTCCTCACCCAACCATGCGTTGAATCCGATGAAATTGACAAAATTCGTGCCGTGCAGCAACAATTGCCCCATGATCGCATTGTTGTCATTGGCCGCTGACAGGTGGCAGTCACTGCAGGTTTTGGTCTCGGTTTTACGCTCGGTATGCGCATAGTGCGGCGCAAACGCCTGGCTTGAGAAACCGCTGGCAGACACCGGCGGTTGCTGGATGTAGATACGCTCCCGGTTGGCATTGGTCGATGACAGCAGCAGCGCCGACGATGAGCGTATCGGCGCGATGCGGTTGCCCTTGACTTCGCCGTGCCGACCGAGCTGGAATACGTCGTCACGCACAATCTGCGGGTTGTAAGTCGCGTAATTGCGCGACGGCCCTCCCTCGTAGTGCAGTCGCTCCGTCTTCCAGTTCGACTCGATGGGCAGGTGGCATCCGGTGCAACTCGTGGTCCACGACGTGTGGCAGGTATAGCAGGTGACCTTGTCATCACCATGTGCCCGCTGATTGGCTGGCACACCCGGGCCCCACTGCTGGGCATAGTTGTCCAGACTCCCCTTGCCCACCAGCTTGGCCCGTGCCGCCTTGATGTTGTAACCCGGGTGCGCCGGATTGACACTGTCCCTGACCAAAGACAGTTGCCATTCCAGTTTAGGATCAAGCGCCGAGCGCTGATAAAGTTTTCCGTCGCGCCATTCGAAGCGACGGCGGCCATCCGCTGTCCTTAACAGGCCGAGATCGGTTCCACCACGCCTGGCGGCTGGTCCCGAGGTAAACAGGGTCGGGTAACGGTCGGCAGTGCCGTGACAGTCCGCACAGTCGATCTCGATGGCGGCTGCAACCTCACGGTAAATATGCCCGTTACCGTGAGCATCCTGTGAGAAGTGGCAATCTACACAATGCATGCCGACTTCGAGATGGACCGATTTCAGGTGTACGGATTTTTTGAACTTTTGCGGATCATCATCTGCAACTGGCTTGCCGTCCTTGTCCAACAGTGTGCCCTTGCGGTCCCGCTTGAATATCGCGCGGAAATTCCAGCCGTGGCCGTGATAATCGGCGAACTGGGTGTCCTTGAGTTGCGGATTGAGTTGCGAAACATCTTTCAGGAACTGCGGATCACCCCATTTCCCGATCACCGCCGCGCCCTCAGGGTTGCGGTCAAGGATACGCCGCCGTTCATCATGACTGGGGTAGCGCTGCTTCTCCGGCCACATGAAGGGCGCATCCGCTTCGTAGTCCCACATGGTGTAACCGTAGTAACTGTTCACAAAAACGTTGGGCTGGTGCATGTGACAGGTCATGCACTGCGACGAAGGAATTGCCCGCGTGAATTCATGTTTCAAAGGGTGGCCCGATCGATCCTTGGGAATCATGGGATCCGCAGTCACGCTCCTGCCGTCGTGTCCATGACGGGCATAGGGCCCGGAGTGGCGGGGTTCGCGATCGTTGGCATACACCACATGACATGAGGCGCATCCCGAAGCCCGGTAGTCACCAGGCTGTTCGTTGGTACCCATGAACCACATCATCGGGTCGTTCAGGCGCGTCTTGGTAATGTTGATCAGGGGCACGGCAATCCGTCCGCCGGTGCCGGGACCGCGATTGGACTGTCTGATGTCAGGGCGACCCGGCTCGTCGAGCAGTTGCAGCCGCCCAAGCACATTGGGCAGTCCGATTTCCGGAAACAGGCTGCCGATTACCCGACCGCCGCGCTCGAACACGCGAAAAATATCAGCGGGAGGCACGGTCTCCCAAGCTGGCAGCGGGAAGAGCTGGGCCAGTATGCCCTTCGCAGTCATCCATGCATCCGGCTCAACCGGATTGCGGATTGAAGCGGGTTCTCCCTCGCGGGTGTACACCTCCCCCAAAATTCCGTGTTTGAACGGCAGTATGCCGTTGTTATATGCGGCCCCGTTCCACAGCATCGCACCAGTCGCCATCAGACTGCGCTCCGCCGCCTGAATGACCGGTAAATGGCAGGCACCGCAGGCCTCACGAGCCACACGGTAATCAGATGGATTGACGAAGCGAACAAATTCGGGACGTTCACGGTTCAATAACGTATAGGTTCGCTCAGGATTGGCCGATGCCGGCGACCGCCATGCCCGCGCAAAACGTGGCTCGACATGGGCTCGTACCATCGCTGCCCGAAAGTCTGTCTCACCGCGCCCACGATATTCACTGCCAGACGGCTTCTCGATGCCGGCATTGCCGCCATGACAGTCAGCACACCCCAGGAGGACCGCCGGGTTCGCGTGCATGGTGTGGCGATCCGTAGTCGTGTGGCAAGTCATGCAACCGGCCGATTTGGCTGTTACCTCGTGCGCGCTCTGCGCGGCAGGGGCTGGCGGCGCACCGTGCGCGGATGCCGCAAGGCACAACAGGATTGCCAGCAGCGCGCGCATCAGAATGTCAGCACCATGTTGACCAGCACCGAGTATTGTTTGCCGTCGAGTGCGTTGCCATATAGTTCGCGCAACGCTGGTCCCGGCCGCAGTATTGCAGCCGAGGCATTAACCACGACATTCTGAATGAACAATGGGCGGTACTGAATCCCCAGCGAAATATCAGTACCGATATCGGCGCTGCGCAACTCCTGATTACGCAGTTGTGCGAGCGATGAAAGGTTGTCGAAAGCGAGGCGGCTGATGTTGCCGATCACGCGTACCTGCGGGCTCACATCGACATCAGCGCCAATGCCGATCAAGCGCAACCCTGGATTGGTAAAGTTGGATTGACCATGTTCACGCGAGCTCCGGAGCGACGGGAGCACTCCGTTGCGGGTAGTCAGCGCTACACCGCCGCCGCCGATCAGCGGCACCGACTGCCGAATCCAGTAACTCGTATCCGCGCCAGCGATCAGCGGATTCTCCACCACGGCGTCGAACCCGGTCGCCCGGTCGTCGAACGGGTCACGGTCGCCAGATGCGTAAAGTCCGGTCGCGCGCAAGCGCAGCCAGTCAAAATCCCAGGACACCTCCAATGCGCCAAAACTCGCGCGGATGCGCTCGGGCTTACCGGAGAACATCCCGCGCCGGTCGTCTCCAGTCGCAAGGTAGCCAGAGGCGCTGATGTTCCAGCGGCCAAAATGACCGTCGCCGTTCAACCCCAGGTAAGTCACGTCGTAGTCATGTGGACGGCCGCTACCAAAAATCGCCGGGCGCTCGAGAAAACCATTGTTATTGAAAAAGCGTTCTCGGTTGCCTTCCCGGTTACGGTTGTGCAGCAAGACGCCTTGAGTGGTAAATCCGATCACCGGCCAGTCCTGCCGGTAGAGATTGAAGACCAGGACATCGTCGTTGCGCAGCGGCTGCCCGATGTCGTTGAAACCACTGTTGGTGTCCTTCTCCAGACGACGGAACCAGGCCGCGTTGTACTGCCACTGATTGTTGTCACGCGTACCAAACACGCGCACGCCGAATGGCTGATCGGCGAACAGAAAGCCACGAAAATCCGCTGTAAACGGCTGGATACCAATGCGCAGGCTGTCAAAATCATAGCGTACCGAAACATCGCGCAAGTGCCGGTCGACGAAGAGTTCCTGCACCCCGACAAAACTGTCGTTGCGGTCGGTGCCCATTGCTGGATTGATATTCACCGCACGGACTTCCTGCGTCGTGGTCCGATTGATATTGACGACCGGCACGAAGCGGAATTCCCAGTCTGGTGGCCGGAACACCGTGTCCCCCTTGAGCAGGGTAAACCCGAATATGCCGGACTCGACGAAGGTACCCTGCCGCCCGCGGCCAAACATGCCATTCGATCCGGGATTCAGCGTTGATTGCGCACCGACCGCCGTGGGCAGGCGGCGGAATTCAAGCAGCGTATCCGAAACGGCCGCAAAATTAAAAAACCAGTCCCGTCCGAGTTCCTCGTGCAACACCGGCAGGTCGCCCTTGATCACGTTGGGATGATAGGGATCCCAGCGGTTATAGGGCAACAGTCCGAGCGACTTCACAATCCGCCATCGGTCGGGCACGGGTAGCGTTTCTCGCCGCACCCAAGGCAGCGGTGGCGGGACCTGCGCCGGATCGATCACGGGCAGCCTGGGCTCCAGTGGCTCGCCCTGCGGTCGTCTGCGCTCGAGGCCTGGCGCATCTCGAACCGTACTCGCCTCCGCTACAATCGGTGACACGATTGTTGGTTCAGCGGCGACCTGCCGGCCTGCCGGGAGCGGCTGGACAGCCAGCGTGTCGCCCTGCGCCAGCGGCGCATTGAATATCCAGCCCCTGCTGCCATCAACACGCTGCACCCGGTACCACCGGCCCATACTCGCATCCGCTTCGAAGTGCGCGCCCTGCCCGGCCTGCGCAACGGCCGGTGCAGTGGCATCCGCCCGTTCACGCACGGCCACCGACAACACCAGCACCTGAATCAGAAATCTACCGGGCTGAAGCTGCGGCTCACGGTCCCGGCCGTCAGTCACGGTGAGCGGCACGGCAACATTGCCTGCCCATGCGGCATGTGGTGATGCCATCACCAAGACCATTGCCCCCAGCGCCATTGCGCGCCAGATGCCACGCAGGTTTTCAGATGCCGGCGCAGGCATTGCTTGCCGTTGAATCGAGAAATGGTGCCACCGGACAGTTCACGTAACGCAACAGCCCTCCGGGCAGGCCACCGATGGTATCCGCACGTTGTGCCGGCGGTGCATTGCCAATGCCGGCGCCCAGTATTGTTCCAGCGTTGGCCAAACCGAGGAACGCGATCATGTCGTCCTGGTCGATGCCATCACCGGATACACCAATGGCACCAACCAACGTAGCACCACGGAAAACCGGAAAGCTGCCTGGAAATATCTGTATGCCGTTTCTCGCCCGCGGCAGACCGACGCAATCGCCTGCCCCGGGCACCGGCAAATTGGCAACCACCTGGTTAATGACAAGATCGAGCGCAAGACCGTTCGAAAAAGGACTCCAGGCTGCGTACGGCTTGGACAGCGGGCCAGGTCCACTGCCGTTGATTCCGTCTGGCAAAAAGGGTCGGGCGAGATTGCCGACAGACCGGTTACTGTAAGCAATGCCATCCGTGAGCGCTGTCGGGATGAAAGCCTGCAGGTTAGCCACATACGTGTTGATAGGGCTTACACTCGCCGGCACCAAATAAATGGCCGGCGGCAGCGCAGCCAGATCTGCTGCCGTACCGGGATGGGAAAAAAGCAGTGCGGTACGTGCCTTTTGCACTGCGACGTCCGTGCCGAAAACCGGGGCATCCGGCGATCGCAAGAGGCCCAGCACGACCCCGTTGGTATCGACAACACTGATGCTGACCTGCGCCGCCGACCCTAATGGCCGGCGGATCTGCGCGCGCGCCCGATTTGCCACCTTCATGGCTTCGACGAGTATTGCCGTGACTTCGGCTTGGGTCATCAGGCCATCGGTCCCGGCCATTGGGGCAAAGCGTGCATTACCAAGGCCGTCATCCAGCACAAACGCATTAAGCCCGGCAAACACTGGGTTGGAGGCCGGGCGATAGCCAGATGCAGCAGTCCCAAACGCGACCCCGGCGGACACCAGCGGCGGGCTGAAGTAACCCGGGACATTGACCAGCGCACCTGGCAGCGCCGCGAACACCGGCGCGGCGGCTGGATTTGAAACAATCGCTTCAGAGTCAAGATAGCGCAGGGTGCGGCCATCCACTGCGATACGCTCACCACGACGGTCTGTCGGCGCATCAAATCCACGTGCACCTGCCACGGCAATCAACTCGTCAAGGTCGGCGTCAATATCATTGATGTTGAGGTCCAGTCCGTAAACCCCGTCCGCGATAACGCCGATGCCGCCAACGACCGTGCCGGCTTTATACAATGGCAGCCCGCCCGGGTCTGCCGCCAATCCAAGCGGTGAACCTTTGGGGCCTGCCGTCACTGTCGGTGCCATGCGCACGATATCGGAACACGACAGCGAAGAAAATTGCACGCCGAAAAGTGGCCCACCCGGTGACCCGAACTCGCCGGGATTAAAATTTTCCTGGATGATCTGCCCGGCAGTGCGTGTGGAAAATGCATTTCCCTCGGAAGACAAGTAGGCCCCGGTAATGGCTTTGCTGATCGCTGCCAGTTCGGCAGGCAGCGTCGCCACGTTTTCCAGGCCACCATTGACGCCCCGTCCGCTGCTGATCGTGAAAGTCGGCGCCGCCCCGGTCATACGGAACACAGCGACCACATTACCAACCCGATCGACGACCGCGATGGTGGCAGCGATGCCGCGCGCCTGTGCCTCGTGTACTGCCTGACGGACAACACGTTCGACGTCGGCGACTGTCAACGCAGTCGGTGCTGACAGCGCGCAGCCGCCGCTACATCCACTGCTGG
>Ga0163148_10003699_pt1 | contig 16643 bp, 13 predicted proteins | sample OliLakLV19MP7P2_FD_148606 | JGI IMG/M metagenome (GOLD analysis project Ga0163148, IMG submission 148606) | Freshwater microbial mat bacterial communities from Lake Vanda, McMurdo Dry Valleys, Antarctica- Oligotrophic Lake LV.19.MP7.P2 | ecosystem: Environmental > Aquatic > Freshwater > Lake >...
GGTGTGGGCGCGGCGGTGGGCTTCGCAGTAGGGATGGCGGTGGGCTTGACAGTTGGGCCAGGTGTGGGCGCGGCCGTGGGCCTGACCGTTGGGCCAGGTGTGGGCTTAGCAGTTGGGCCAGGTGTGGGCGCGGCCGTGGGCTTGACCGTTGGGCCAGGTGTGGGCTTAGCAGTGGGCTTATTCGTGGGCGAAGCGGTTCTGCAAGTACACAACCCAGGAACAGATCTGACCTTGGTTTCAGACATGATGACTTGGTTTTGGATGATGTCACCATCACCATTACCATGGGTATCAGCTGCATCAACTACATAGACCACAGGGATCTCTTCATTGGGATCATTGCAGTCAATTTGGTAATTAGCGCCTTCAGTGTTTGCCCGCCAAGCAATCCACTTGGAAATACAGTCCTTGCGGTTCTTGAAGTACCAGGCACCATTGCCATCCAAGTAGTTACCATCCGCACCGATCTCTCCACCATTCTCAAAGTCAATGGTGTACCAGATACCTCCTTGAAGCTCAGTCCATCGTACCGGACCAGCACAATTCAGATCTCCAGGAAACTTTCCCTTGACAAGAGTATCACCAACGTTGATGTTGTTGATGATCCAGGCAATTTCATCAATCTTGTCAATCTTGTCAACAGCCCTGTTGTGGTCATACTTGGCAACATCTCCCCCATACTTTTGCAGGTCGATATCATAGATGGAGAAGAGATCCATTGTATATGTCTGCTTTTCACCAATGGATCGTGTGTAGTCAATGCAGTAACCAGGGTTGGTGACACAGCCACCTGGTGGGGCCCAAGGCTGATCACACACAGTGATGGAAAAGAGACCCTTACCGCCTTGGATTCCCTGTCCAGCGTAATAACCAGGGAAAGGATCAACCTTGACCTGGATCTCCTCAAGAGACTGGGCGGCGTCATGGTTGATCACCCAATCACAGGTTTGGAGCCTTCTTTCGCCCTCTTCAGCTTTGGGCTTGGCGGTCTCGAGAGTTCGGAATCTGTGGTGGACAAAGAGTCAAGACAGGGCGGCATGAGATGACAGGTTAATTGCCATTCGTTGTTGCCATGGTCTCGAGAACGATTTGGTTGCCATGTTTCGTCCATAAAAAAAGTCAATCCATCCAGCACCAAGACGAAGACGCAGCACTAATACAAGATGTAGTGCAACAACAAGAATGGTGCCGACATTGGTGGTGGTACGGGGCAGAGGTACACCAGAAGGACAAGACAAGCTATCCTCGGCTGCCAACACGCCTCCGCGGAGCAGATCACTACGCCAAGCAACATGAAGCATACTCCAGAGAGCGGCTACTACTACCGCTTAAGTAGTGCCATGAACTTACCCGAAGGTGGATCCAAGTGTAAGAAGAAGGACGGCGCTTGTGTACTTCATTTTTTCGCTGTATTATTAGTAATAATAGAATTTGTTGCTCGTTTAAGAGTGTTTGCGGATAATCACTACTCTGAATGGATTAGAGAGAATTATGAGCTCAAGCGCGGCTGGAGAAGTGGAGATCAGATCTGCTGATAGCCACAATAATGGCCAAATAAACTCTCGGAGTAGCTGACTCTACTGTTAGCTACTAGCTAGCTACCTAGTAGCGGTAGAAGTTGTAGCAAATGTCAGTACCGCGCCTAATAACCAAGATGCGCGAAGTCATGTCAGACTTGTGCAACCCAGCGAGATACGGCACGAGATAGTTGGTTGGGCGCGAAGGTGGCAAGATCAACCGGTTGGTGGTTCATTGGTGGCAAGATCGAACTCAATATACAGGACCAAGCTATAGAGGGCTTATCAAGCATTTTGTACTTTAATATAAGTGGAGTTGGTCAATCTCCAATGACCATGTCCTTCCTTTCATTTAAGCTTTGGCGGAAGGAAGATTTTTAAGGCAGCAAATTCTAAAGCCTCTTCTTGTTTTTGTTGGAGATTGTTATTTTCTTAATATTCCGAGCGCCCAAGGCTGCGATTCTCTCCGTTGTCATTCCGTCTTCTCCTCTTTCTATGCGGTTTGTGTCCCGGTAATACAGGAATTCGAGTTTGTTTCGGGGTGTTGAAGAAGGTGACGCAGACAAGCTGTTTTATTTCTACTGGTCATTGTATAGTAATGACTGATGCTGGCCAGAAGACTCTGATTGCGCACTGAGGTCTTTTTCCCGATTAGTTCGCGGCACCAAAGTGAAGACGGTATAGAATAACTTCATACTGCATCGTGTAGTGGCAAAATAATTCACTAGTACTCTATTGTAATTATTCAAGAAAATTACAATTGAACCAGTCAATCAGTCATCTTTCGCAGGTGGTAGTAGTGAGGGCTTTAATGGAAGGAGCAATCAAGATCAAGCTACTGGTGATATGTACTGAACTTACGGTACGTGCAGTTCTACACCATTCAAACATCCAAGACAGAGACTCTTAGCGAGAGCGTTGCCTCAATCGTCGCTCGCTGTAACACGTATTAACTGGTTCAGTTTCACGTCCTTTTTCACGTCTGCCGGCTACTAGTACAAGTACCGTAATTGTCGGTACTTTAAATCTATAAAAATCGAAATAGCAACCGTTCCACTAACTAGATGACTAGTTGTCACCAGTCAGTTCCTTCCAGAGCGTGTTTATTACTCCGGGGCACTTGACTCTGGGTCAATAAATTGATGTTGGTGCGGAAGCAAACAATGGCTTCACTAGTTCACAAGAAACCAGTCATTTCACATGTCCCTGGAATAGCATAATCAACCCAAGACGGAGTATCGTGCCAGTTACCAGTAGTAGGAAGCAGAAACCTAGCTGCTGGTAGCAGTACGTACAGTACTAGCTAGCTAGATATTTTTCCAAACTTGCCTAACCAGCATTGGTGCGGAAGCAAAAAAAACGGCAATTGATAGTAACCAGGCAGAAATACTCGTCAGCTGTGAAAAGGTCTCTCCATGACTTTTTTTATCAATGAGGACATCACTGTGGCTGATACTGTAGATCGAAACAATTTGTTGCGGAAGCAGAAACATCATTAGTCAACTGTCAACATCATTAGTCAACTGTCAACGTCATAAGAATCCAGTCAATTTGGTCCCAAGAAGTGTAGCCATCCGCTATTCCGTGTATTTGCGGAAGAGCTAATTTTGCCAACACTGAAGTTGAACTCCGAGAATCTACGTGGGCATTACGAGTGACTCTTTGGACATTCTGTGACCTCACGCTTCGTTCATACTGTACGTACAATTCTGCTGTCGTAGTCGAGCAATGTAATCCCCATTCTTATCATTCGTTTTGCAAGAATGACATTCTTTGGGAATCCCGAAAAATGTTGGATGCACATCTACTCACAAAGTCACACATCCGAACGCCCCTACCATGAAGATGACGGTTTGTTTGGTTGGAGTACCGTACCAGGCAACTATTGGTGTAGTATATTCTCATCACTGTCATAGATGCTACAACGACTCGCAGTTTCTGATACGTAATTCTATCCTAGCTTATATAGATAAGAGCTTCGAAAAAATGTATGTTCGGAGCCGGAGCAGTTAGTGGAATCAAGTGCCATGGGTCGACGACTTTCTCCTATACAGAGATATCCATACTACTAAAAGGAAGAACTAGGCAAGATTTTTTGACGCCCATCAGCAGGCTTTACGTGGAATCAGGAGTCTTTGGGGAATTATGCGCCTATCGTCTGTGGAGCTGAGTGGGAAATTGATGCCCATAAATGTACTCTTTCTCTCGTATTTCCTTCTTGTATTCTTCCATTGCTTCTGGGTATTTTGTGATGCATGATCTTTTTTATATAGTCCATTCCATGAAATTATTATCTATTTTTAAAAACACGTTGTGAACGGGACAGTCCATGAGAACCTTAGCACTCTTTCATAGATGTCTTTTTCCTTGGAACTGCATCGTCTGTGGAGTTGATGTGTATTAGCTTTGTCGCCTATCCATTCTTTCCTTTTTTGCTCGTTTCTTTTCCTCGCTTCCTTTTTGCGTTCTTTGTGTGTATTGCGTGAGTGCTCATTTGGGGGGGGGTCCACGCCTTGCCTGGATCCAATTTTATTTAAAAATCTGTACACCGTCCTTTGCGTTCCCAATCTCCAAAGCGTGTGGGTTCCAGCAATCGTCCACCTCGTCGTGGTCCACCCCATTCCCGCGTCTTGTGCTCAAAGGATTCGTGGGGATCGACAAACATTTCCTCTTTCTCCATGTCATCGTCGTCGTCCGAATCCACATCGCCACACGACTCCAACTTGACCTTGGGTTCGTGATGGGTCTCGTCCAAATCTGGTTTTGGTAGAAATGGGAGGAAAACGTAATTAGTAATTAACAAGCCGCAGCAGACGATCATACCATTCACGGTAGCAAATCATCATCATCCCTTGGCAAAAAAACCATCCTCCAACGCAGCTGGTACATACAAGCAAACATATCCAAAACAAAAAGAAAGCCAACCAAAGAACAGAAAAAACAAGACAAAAATACAAGAGAAAAAAAATTAAAAAAAAAACTACTGTCCTCTTACCATTGTTAGCAGCCGTCGTTTTGGACACCAATACAGAGTCCTCCTTATCGGTCAAAGAAGGAAAGGAAACCGCCATCGTAGTAGCGTACGAACGGCCATGTTGTGGACTTGGTGGTGACAGCGCCAAACGTGTCTTGTGCGGATTGTTTGATAACATACACCGGCTTGTAGTAGTAGTAGTGGTCGATGCCATGGTTCGCTCCAAGCGTGTGCTGTTTCGAGAGAGTTCTGCCAACGGGCCCAGTCTCGATCTCCCCGTCATGGCAGTCATGGCACTACGATGGACAGGGTTCAACATCATAATGATGATTGTTTTGCTGATTTTCGTTTTCGATTTCTTTTCTTTTCGTGGAGTGCCCAATCTATTTCACGAGTTCTTGGTTGCTGAATTAAATTTCCTTGCGTTGGTGCGTTGCGTTTACCACTGTATGTGAGTATCGATGGCAAGATCGGTTATACTTTTTTGGTTCTAGTCTCTTTTTTTGGGATTCGTTTGGTCTCCGATTCTTGTATTGTACACGAATCCTTCGAAAATGCAAAAGTGCCGTCCAATCTTTTCTGTTTGCAATAGAATACTAGTCGGAATGTCAAGCCGAAACAGATTTAGCATATACGTTGTAATGATAACGATGAATATCTACTTTGCAGCTACGTGTCGGCTGCTATATATACCTCAAATCCTTCTCTTTTTTATTTGTCGTCGTTATGGTTGATTGTTTGATTCTGTTGTCCTGACTAAGATTTCGGTGCATGCGATACGATACGAAGGAAGTTGGGTTTTGACTGCCCGGGTGAAAGATAGAGGGTGAAAGATAGAGTTGTCAAAATGTTGGATCTTAGGTAAATACTTTGTAAACTCAATTTTTATGACGTAAAACGGGATACATGACTTTTTCATCTTTTTGGACTGCTCCGGTGTTTACTATAGTACAGTACTAATGATATTCGAAAGTTTACACAGTGGGGTAAGCTTTAACAGGTAATTTAGAAGCTGTTACACCGGTGCATCCGCAGCAGCGCCGGTACTATTGCTGCCGACTCAAAGCATACACTGCTTTGCCAATACCTACACTGCTGCACTGGTTGAGAAGCTTCTGCGGTGGTTGAAACCATCCTCCTGTGACAAAATGACGTTTTTGGTATAATTAAAAAAAAAAAATCTAAGTAAAGTAACGGCAAATTCAAAGCCACCAAATGCGCGACCAGTGAGAGCTCGTGGGTGGGTCACTCACTCATCACCGATGCCAGTTTGAGTGGAGTTTTTTTGGATGGCCATGGCGCGGTCGCTCACGACAGAACCACAACGCCATTTATCCCGCATAATCTATAGCTACTACTAGCTAGCTAGTAGCCTACTATTTCCTATTGATTTGGTTTTCTCTCGTAAAGGATTGTTTGGATTTTTGATAGGCTTTGTTACGGCAGCAACTGGAGCCTAATCTACAGTGTACTGGCTTCCACAATCTCCAATTCATTGCTATTGATTTTTTCTCGGCCACAAGGAGACACAAGAATGACTCTTCGCAGCAGCAAAAGTTGGCGCTGGCTTTTATTGGCGTTGGTAGTAACATGTTCCCTGCCCATGTTGGCCGGCGGCCAAGAAGAACCAGCTCCCATTCATGAAAATGGCGACCTCGGAGAGGCTGCCAAAGACACTGCCGGTGGCGGCGATGGATTGCCCGATGCCCTCGCCAAGGACGTCTTTGATTTGTTGGATGCCAATCACGATGGTCGCATGGATCGGACGGAATTTCACAATGCCATTGATCAATTTGAAGATTTTTTACGTCACCATCCTCAAGTGGAACGAGGCCGTTGGTGGGCGAAACCCGGAGCGGACGCCGTCAAACACAAGGATTTGAGTTTTTGGAATGGCTTTACCAGTGCGGTCGGTCTAATTATTGCGACCGAAATTGGGGATAAAACCTTCTTTATTGCGGCCGTCTTGAGTATGAAACAAGATCGGGCGTGTGTCTTTGGGGGTGCCATTGCGGCACTCATTCTGATGACGGTTCTTTCTACGCTGATGGGATTGTTGTTGCCCCAATTTATGGATCGCAAGTACACGCATTTGTTGGCGGGTGCTTTGTTTTGGTATTTTGGTTTGAGGCTGCTATACGACAGTCGTAGTATGGCTTCGAATAAAGTCAGTGAAGAATTGGAAGAAGTCGAAGAAGAATTATTGCATCAACGCAACAAAAAAGGGGATCCCGATATGGACGATTCCTGTGCCAGTGGTGGAGATACTACCGAAGATGATGGCATGTCGGGCAGTACCAGTAAAATGGATTTGGAAAATCCCATGCGAAATCGGGGTGCCAACAGTCGTAGCAACTCTATGCCCGATTCTCCTAGCAAGGGCAAAAAGGCACACCACAAGAAGAAGCATTCCCGTTCGGGTCGACAACCTTGGCACATGATTTTATTGCAGTCCTTTACCTTGACCTTTGTAGCCGAATGGGGGGATCGAAGTCAAATTGCTACCATTGCTTTGGCAGCGGCCAAAAATCCATATGGTGTCACGATTGGTGGATGCCTTGGACATTCGCTTTGTACGGGATTGGCCGTTTTAGGTGGGCGTATGTTGGCAGCCCGCATTAGTGAGAAAACGGTCAGTCAATGGGGCGGCGGTTTGTTCTTGTTGTTTGGCATTCATTCGCTCTTTTTTGAATCATAAACAACGAGGAAAACAAGATGCTGTGCTTCTTTCGTTTCTACTAGCGGCTAGATTTTTACCAAGATTTCATGTATACGTATCGAGCAAACAAAATACATTATTATGATCATCTCTGCACACACCACGAGTCTTCCATCAATCTAAGAAATACAATCAGCGAATTAAATTATACCTATTATTTACTTAACTACCTACGGTACGAGTTGATGTCATTCTGGTCTCTACTTCCCTCTAGCATTATTTTCTTTCTGGGCCAATATAGATTAGAGAGGTTACTAAATGCTAAGGTTGCTGAAAGGCTGTGTGTGTGGTGGAGGTGGTGGTGGTGGTGGTGTTTCTGCTGCTGGTAGTGGTAGTGCTGGTGCTTGTGGTGGGAGGGGGGTTGCCGATGAAATTGTTGGAATGGTTTTCAATCTTTCGCAACTGCAAGCATGCATGCAGACACACTCCATCAACTTCGTGTGAATTAGCAAATAAAATTATAAATATTGCAGTGTTTGTGTAAACAAATAGATCCTGCCGCTCATTCGTGTCTCTACATTCATACATCCATAACATGATGTGGTCGCCACATCCACTAAACTAGTTCGTAGGTAAGAGCGCAGTCTTTCGCAAATGTGGAATCATCCAAAGTTTGATAGATACTCCATAAACTTGGTCAAACTCAACTGTCCTTTCTCTGTGCCTATTGGAAAGTACTTGTCGATCTCACCGCCGCCGGACATTACAATGGAGTGTACTTGGTGTTCATGGTGCATCCAGTTAGCACCGGGATCTGGAAGGCTGAGCTTCATTCCAAATTGATGATTGATAAAGCTGACGGCACAATTTGCCTCCAGCAACCAAGATTCAATCTCACCCAAGAATACCTGGACTGATTTGAGGTGCTCTTTCATAATAGTCAAGAATGGCTTCAAGATGTCGTCTTGCAAATACATGGCTCGACTCAGATATTCCTCGTAGTTGGGCAAAAGCTCGTCCTCAGACTCAGGAATTTCAGGAAGAAGCCCGGGCATAATTTCAAGAAGCACTGACGGGAAAACAGGGAGTTCTGGAAAGGTTTCGTCCTGTGCTTCAAAAGTAGTTCGGAAAACAACCGTCCCATTTCCAAAGGGCGTCGTAGCGTGAACTGAGAAATATCCTAGGCGACGGAAATCAGCTTGCCAGTTTTCATTCACGCTAGCACCAGGCTTGCATCGTTCCCAAATTTCCTTGTTTGTCACAATCAACGCTCGAGTAGTGTCTGTAAGTCGGTCTAAGTCTTCGTCATCCAAAGAATCCGCCTCCGCCTTCATGGCATTGATGGGCGTCTTGCGACGATTCACCCTATACTCTGCTGCCGTCTCCCTCTTGGGCGGCGCTGATCTTCCTCTCGTCCTTTGAGCTCGCGGCATGGTGATTAAGTTGGGCTATAATTAACTTATTACAAGCGCGTCGTCTGTTTTGTTATAGTCTTGTGCAGTTACTATGATAGGTTGTAGCAGACAGCAAAGAAGAGCTCTCATTCATTGAATCTGCATTTGCATCCCGTATCATACTGTACGTAGCACCTCAATCATTTGATTATTCCGTTTCCGTGTCGATCGAAGGCGAACCTTCATGATCGACAGTTCGTCGCTCCTGTTCTGACACATAACAACAATAACTTGCATTGGGGGCTAACCCGAAGGAACGAGTGAACGTCCAATAAAAAGGAACGAGTGTACGTCCAAGATCAAATGGGGGAACACTACCAAATTCCTTACCTGGTATTTCCACCGGGATCCATAACTTATTACATTATTCGAAATCTCTAGTGGTAGCTACTTTAGTTTACATTGGCTACTTTGTTCTTGAGCTATTGTACATTGAGCTCCTTGTGCTGTGCCGAAAGAGAGGAATCGAACCTAGAACGGCTCCTCATGCCACCACTACTGCTGCTGCCGACACTGGTACGACTTGTTGTGATGGAGTCTCTCACAGAGTCAGAGTCGAACATGTCGGAATGGCGGTCTACCAAGGACGATGCCACTGCCACAGCACCCCATGACATCCAGAGCTCAAAGGATCGTTTGAGATACATTTCCGCCAAGTGGACTCGCACATTTTTCCACTTGGAAAATCGAAAACACAAATAGTTGGCCAGAGCGGCATCTTGCAAAAAGCCAGCTCGTGTCGCCGAGACAATGGCTTCATCATAACGATCAAAGATGACATTGTTGTCCTTTTCCTTGCTATTCATAGTGATCCAGCATCCCGGTGCGGACATGTATTCTGCTTCTAGCAACTGCAGTTTGTGTACCAAGTTGATTGCTCCAGCCTTGACGACGGTGCGAAAGTATTTGAGTTGCTTGTCCGCCTCGGCCTTGTCTTTTCTCGTCATTGACACTTTGAGATTGGCAATGGCTACCAGTCCAATAAAAAATCGTCGGGAGCAATACCAGAAAGAGCATTTCATCAGGCCCGGTTTGACGCTACTCGTGAGCTTATCTGACATCTGAGCAGCGACGCAAAAGAAATGCCCTCGAGTGTCAGTAAAAAATACTCCATATAATTGATAACGTGGTTTTGGTCAACTCAGAAGTCAATCAGTCACTTACCTCGCTGGCTTTTGGCAGGTCCCCCAAATAGTACGACATGATCATTTGAAAAGATTGTAGCGTTTGTGCGCCGCTATTGTTAGGGTTGGGCATGGCCTTGCGCTTTTCAATGATGATCCCTTCCATGACATTTGCTGGATTATCGGATCTGCCCGTCAAATTCAGCAAGAATTGCCACAGTGGCGAGCCCATGAGGAAAAATAAGGGCTGATTGTATTCAAGGTACTGGTTGCAATATCGTTCAATGTCTTGTAGTAGAGGCTCCAGCGGAAGCCCCGAGTAGAAATAGTTGATTCCATAACCAACAGTAATACTGAAGGCGCTGCCGATTTGACCAGCTTTCATGGCCACCTTGTGAGCATTTATAAAAATGTCCAAGCCATTCGTTGCAGGTTCAAGCCACCATTTCGTCAGTTGAGCTCTCAATACCATATCTTGTGCATTGTTGCCATTCATGCCACCATTTCTCTCAACTAGTGTCGCAGCTAGCTTCCCGAGTCTGTATCCTTCCCTGACGTCATGAGACTGTGCAATAAGGTTGCTAGCGGCCATGACGAGGGCAATTGGAGTTAGCCTGTTGGAATAGCCATGATCAAGTGTAATGTTTATCATCCGACACGTAGTCAATGTACTGAGGAGCTGCTGCTCCATCTGATACAGTGGCAGGACAAGTCGGTGAATAAATTGAACTTTGAGTTCCTCTGTCGCATTCGTCATGGGTGGAAGAGCCAAAATGTCCTCGTCCGTCAAGCTCTTGATTCGATGCTTCATCTTTTGATATTCCACCTGCACATGTACTGCGTTGGGTTTTCGCGGAAACTTCTCTCCCATTGTTTCCAACGTTGTCAAACAGTAATCCAGGAGTTCGGCAGGCTTATTTTTGGCCACCATGCAATCCAGTAACACTGGCATGACGGGTATTTTTTCCGCACACGATGCGGCATGCGTCATGATTTGCTGGGCCGCATTCATGCTGGCATCAATGTCCCCGCCTACATATTCTGTGGTCGCCGCCAATTTGTACACCTTATACGCCAATTGGTAATCGGTCTCGAAGGGTTTGTCTTTTCCGAGACTGACAATGGCAGCTTCCAAGTAACGAGACGCCGGAAAAAAGGCCGACAAGGCTGCTGCTCGACACCCCGCCTGATAATTCAGTTCAGCCAATCGACGTCGCATGCCACACTCCTTTTCCAAACAACCTTCATTCCCGTCTACGCCCGTGGCGGCATTGTTCAAAAGATCCACAGTGGCAAATAGAATGGCATCCTCGTTTAACAATTCCTTGTTTTCCAAAAGGCGACATCCCATCTTCCAGTGCATTTGGCCACACTCCACATCTTCGGGCAGTAATCCGTAGGCTGTCAATTGAATCATTTCGTGTGCGAATTTGTATCGTGTATTGCTGAGTGGAATGATAAAGCCTTGTTCCTCTGCCACTTTCAAGGCGTCGTGGACATTGATTGTAACAGTAGTACCGTTGTTATTATCGTCGCTCCCGGCTGTCGTTGTTGACAATGATAGCCCAATTTCGGGCAAGATGGATTTGGATGCTTCTACGGCCCGTGCATCAAAGGTGGATCCAAAACATGCGGCCAATAAGAGAACCTGTTGTACTTGCGGCGGCAATTTATAAATCCGTTTGGCCACGGTATGGACCACATTTTCCGATAGAGACGAGTGTCGTCGAATCTTGTCCAGATCATACTTCCACTGAAAGCTGGACAAATAATCAAAAAACAACAAAGCGTCGTCTTGAAGTTGTTCCAAGAAATGTTTCAAAAAGAACCCATTGCCATCAGTAAAGCCATATATGGTCAAAGCCAAATCGTGGACTTCGTCAATTTCTCGATGCATGGCATCTGCCAGCAGTTGTTGAACTTGCAATTGTGTAAAGTTTCCGACGTGAATGATTTGAAATTTACTGGAAGTCGAATGAGTACTCGTAGGATCAGTTGTGGTTGTATCGGTTGCTGCATCGATGGCTGTATCACTTATTGTGGTGGCTTCGTCTGCTGGCAATAATTGTTGCTGTAAATTATCTTTCCATTGATGAAATCCTGGAGAAGTGGCAGAATCTTCTTCAAGCGTCCGATACGTTCCACATAGGAGTACATTGTGAAGGGAAGGATCGGTGAGGATGGTAGTCAAGACTTGCAACGTCAAAGGACAGGCCCATTGTAGGTCGTCCAAGGTCAAAATGACGGTGGAAACACTGGAAATGGCTCGCAGACACATTTTGAGAGCCGTCGTCAAGACACTCAAACTATCTTTATTGACATTGGCTCCATCTGCCGTTGCTGCTCCTCCATCTTGATTTCCAATCGTAGAAAAGGCTTCATCAAATTCTCGTGAAAGAGCTTCCACATCCTCTTTTTCCTCCTCTGCCGATTGTAGTTCTTTGGATTCTTCTTTGGATTCTTCTTCTTGTAAATGCTCATTATCACTAGTAGTACTGCTGCTCAATTGACTGATACTTCGTAACACACCCTTGTCGTGAGCGGCAATCGTCATGGACGAAAAGGTTTGCAAAATTTGATATTGTCTACTGTCGAGTTGTTGGTACAAGGCCTTGCTGGAGAGGGAACATTGTTGCGACAAAGTGGCACGAAGTAGTTCGGCCACCAAGGTGCGCAAATTCATGAGGGGAGCCGCATCATTATAACCAATCGAATTGGTGGCGTTGGTGCGAGCATCAAATTTGGTACCCGCGAACCAATATTCCGAAGAACAAGAAGAAGAGGTTGGCTTTAAGACCGTGGCAGCAAGAGTAGATTTTCCCGTTCCACTGGGACCCCCCAATAATACCACACGAACATCGTGATGCTCCTTCACAGCCTTGAGGGCTTGACGAAGAATGGCTTCTTCCTCGTAACGAGGAAGCGTGGGCAAAATCAATCTCTTGTTGTCCATTCTTACGAGAAAATATACAAAAGGCAATCTGTTCTTTCTTATCTGATCATCAAAAGCTATGTAGAACTTCTTAACTCAATGATCTGTTTGATTGCAGACAAGGTAGAGTCAGTGAATGGTGTGTCTGTTGTCGTTGATGAATGAACTTATACTGTACTAGCTAGCTAGTAGGTTGTACTGGTCATTTCACTCTGTTCGAGAGGAGGTTTGGGGGAAGTTGGAGCAGTTCGAAGAAATAAGGTCTTGAAAGTTGTTGGGAACATCATCGATCAACCATGGTCGTAAAAAGCCGCGACAACAAATATTTCTTAAGCGTAGGGAGGAGACAGTGCGCATCTTTGCTCAATGAATCTTTGTGTCCCCGGCAGTTGCTGGGTTATTATCGATAAATTCCAATTTTGCAGGTATCCGATACCCCGTTTTAAACACTTAATGAATTTGTTAACGTTGAGAAATTTATTAAGACAAAAATGCTGTCTTAAAAACGTCTTAAGACTAAGTAAGAATTTTTAAGACGTCTTAAGACGTCTTAAGCTACCATTCACACACACACATGCAGTGACCCAGGGTTGTTATCGATAAATTCCAATTTTGCCCATAAATCACGCAGTAAAATATGACGTTTTACAATATGTCGAAACGATTCTTTTTTATGTCTTAAGAATCTTAAGATTTAACATCTAATGTCGCACAATGTCTCAAAACGTCTTAAGACTTCTTAAGACTTCTTAAGACGTCTTAAAACGTCTTAAATGCATTTTTCCAATTAATCTTTTATTCAAATCGTGGAACGCCGTTTGACTTAAGAATGAACAACGTTGATGTGCATTTGTGTACAACAGTTAACCGTAAGCGAACGATGACAGTCATCCTAGGATGAAACAGCACGTTTCACAGGACAATTTCAGACGATTCCCGTGCGAAATAGCAGTGTGAAGCGCACTGTTTCAACCTAGGATGACTGTCATCGTTCGGTTTCGGTTTCGGCAACCGTTCGGTTTACGGAACGTGCTAGTGCCTAACTGAAAAAAACGCACTTAATTACAGAACGTGCTTTTTGTCTAATTGCCGAAATTCTTAAGACATGTGACACTAAGATTGCTGGAAATGATTGGTTGAGAAAAACAAGAATTGATTGACAAGGTCGCAACGTGATTTTGTTTGCTTCAACTGGAGAGTGTCTTTGTGGCACAGTTGTTGATTCTCATGCTGCTTGGAATGATGGCAACAGCAAAACAAGCAATGTCTTGTATCCATGCAAAAATTGTTTGCACTGACATCAAAGCTTGACTTCAATGCACAATTTGTTTGGGACAACCAACGGAGTGACATTTCTGTCACCCAAGGGGGATGAGCAAAGCAGTGCAAGATGTTCTCTGTGAAAACTGAGAGCCTGACTTCTTTCACTGACTCAACACATCCCATTCTGTAGACCAAGGTCAATTAAGCTGTCTCTTTGACAAACAAATTGTTGGTGGTCATTGCTAAAAATGTTTTGAAGACAGATGAGACTTTTGCACATGTCAGTGATGTTGCAAAACCAATTGGAAATTCCTCAATTTCTCTGGTTGTTGTGGTGGTTGAAGAACATCCAAGTCCCATGCTTGTCAATGTTAGCTCACAATGACAAAGATTTTTTTAATTGATGATGTCTTTGTCTCAAGTCAAACTCCATTGGAACAGCTTTGGGAAGTGTGGCTAACATTCTGTGAGGGGCACGAGTGCACCTGTGGGTCTCTTGCAGACGGAATGAATGTGTCACTGCCACAGAAAGCTCTAGAAGATTTAGCAGCAACAGCAGCCTTTGCAATTGTTAGCAAAGTGATCTTTTGTGCCAAAACAGATCTCTCCAACAAGCTCCATTCAATTCTCTTTTGCCAGCTCTGAGTCATGACAACAAGTTGCATTGTCATCATGCCACCAGTACAAAAATGTTGCAATCAAATGAACAAATAAAACCACAACAAACACATGTTCATTTCATTCAATGTGAACACTCTCCTGGATTGGAGTTGACATGTGACAGTGCTGGTTGTGACAACACACATGCAGCTGCTAACTGGCTGCAGCACTCCAGATGCGAGAAGCTAAACAACTTTGAACTTTTTTTTGCTTTTTTTTTGTGTCATCATGAATCATTTGACATGGAGACCATGCGATGCAATGAATGACAATTTGTCAATGACTCAATTAATAAATCAATTGATGCATTCTGCAGAATCCGTCTAGCATGTCTGGTGCCACTAGCAGGATCATGTCAAATAGCAAAGGGTGACTGATTCACAGCAAATTGTTGAAATTGTTTCTAAGGCTGGTGCTTTGGAAACAAATAGAAAACAGTTTCTTTTTGTTGGTCCTCATAGTGCTTCCAGTTAGACATCAGCTAGGCAAACATTGCACCCAGCAAAATCTGTGGCAACTTCTTGTGTTTCGTGTGTCAGGCTGGCTCTTTGACTCATTGGTGCTGGGGGTGGTCTGCTTCACATGCACATGGAAACATGGTCTGTGTCTACAGGCACAGTAGATTTCATTGTTAGAGTGGATAAGACGTTGTGGGTGGGGTCTTGATTGTTTAAGAATTGCAAGGATGCATCAATGTTGCAATGGACAATGCGGATCCATAATTTTTGAAGACACAGAACAACAAGAAGTGTCACTGTCTGCAAGCACGGTGCATGTAATGTTGACTTGTTCCACAACAAACAGATCTTCATTTTAAAAAATGAAAACTTATGTCACTCACTTTGCCCTGTAGCTTTGTGAAGCAAAGGATTAACATGTCATGCATTTATGTTTCCCCCTTGACTTTAATGCACATATGTTGCACTAAAACTAACCCACTAAGACAAAATGATGGCATGTCTTTTTGTGTTGCTAGACATAACATGAATTGTTTAGCACATCTCCTTATTCTTATCATTGCCTTTCTAAACAAAATGTATCTTATAGTTTGCATTGTGTTGCAGCACCAACGTGTAAGTGAAAATGCTGAAGCTCAAGTTGATGGAACAACATAAAATTTTACGCACTATGGAGCGCATGTCTACATTTGAAAAGGATGAGATTGATAACTTCACATTCATGCTTTGCACAGTAGACACCACAATGTGCACTTCTAAATCCTAGTGAGTAGCTGTGGCTAGACAAATCAAAAAGAGAGTTGCCAACAGAACAGAACGACCCCAAAACATCTATCGAAACAGGGAACTTCTTTCCACACCTGGACACTGAACTAGTCTGGGCAACTAACGGAAACCTACAATTCCGAGTGCACCTCAAACCAAACCAACAACTGAAATATCTAAACGCAGACAGCATCCACACCAAAGCATGCTTCCAAGCCATACCCTCAGGAGTCTACAAAAGACTGTCTAAACTGACAACAATCACGGAAACAAACAAGAACCTACCACTAGACAAAATCTACCCACAACACTTCCAAGCTCTACAACATGCAGGACTAGTCACCAAAAAGGTCCCAACATTGACTGAACAACTACAACACAACGAAGAAGCCAAAGCTGTCAAACAAGCTAAGGACAATTCCAACAACGAACGCAACAGAAGGAGAACAACCTACTTTTGTATTGGACATTCTAACATCTGGTCCAAACCAGTCCACTCAATCATCAAATCCATCAAAGACAAATTCAACCTTCAATGGTTGAGAGTGTCCATGTCTTACCACAGATTCACCAACCTTAGAGAAATATTTCAAGGAGACCTGTCCAGAAAACTTACAATCGGACTGACATCCCAAGACTTCCAACCCCTACCCTGCAACTGCAGAACTAATGGAAACGGTGCCTGTGGCTACAACAACATGTGCAGAAATTCAATAGTAGTCTACAAAGTCCAATGCAACAACACAGGGAAAATGTACATAGGAAACACACAACAAAAGTTCAAAAACAGAATGCAACAACACTTCAATGAAGTCCAAAAACTAGTCAAACTTGGCG
>Ga0163148_10003704_pt1 | contig 16632 bp, 17 predicted proteins | sample OliLakLV19MP7P2_FD_148606 | JGI IMG/M metagenome (GOLD analysis project Ga0163148, IMG submission 148606) | Freshwater microbial mat bacterial communities from Lake Vanda, McMurdo Dry Valleys, Antarctica- Oligotrophic Lake LV.19.MP7.P2 | ecosystem: Environmental > Aquatic > Freshwater > Lake >...
TTGGCACTTCTATCAGCGCGGCGGAGATAAGTTTATTCGGCTCAGGATTGAGCTGAACCGCTGAACAAGAAACTAATAAAGCTAATAATAAAATTTTCACTGCTTACACCCGCTGATAAATGAAAGTAAAGAATCCTTATCCGAGCTTGTGACTAGCGTTCCGTCAGGGGTGAGCGAGGTAATGTCTGCAATTGCTTGATCTAAATTACCTACTTGTAACATATTTTTAATTTCATCATAAGACTTTAAAACTGTTTTGCGTTGTGCGGGCGTTAGGCCCTTAACTGCATTTAGGCGAATCATTTCCGATATAGCTGAATCCCCACAGGCGCGAGATTTTGCAATAGCTTTTCTCTGCATAGTTTTCGTTGCCTCGATTGCTTTATCAGCATTAACTTGACTTAATTTAACTGAATCTACTTTCATTTGTTGCTCTGTTTTCTTGTCATAAGATAAAAACTTTGAGCAATAAATTTCTTTTAAATCAGCATTAAAAATTGGTGATTCATCCGCATCGTCACACTCTAAAGCCCTAAATAAAATTACACAATCATCAGTGCATTGGCTAACTTGATTTTTTGAGTAATTAGGCTTTTTTGTGTCATCTACTTGTACCGGATTTTCTGAAAATGAAACTGAAGGATTATCCCCCACTTCATAACATTTTTCGCCATACCTTAAACAATCTTTTTCAAAAGAGAATCCTTCAGTTGATCCCGCTTTAATCTTTGAATGTCTCATCCAATTTTCTGCGTGGACATTAAAAGAAAAAAGTAAAAATAAAATAAATAAAATTTTCATAAAATTATTCTCCTAAAAATTAATCTTGCCCCATGCACATATAGTTACCTTGTTTATTGCCACCGTTATAGCAGGTCAGTTTAACAACCTGGCCGGCCGGCGCGTGTGTCATTGTACACGTTTCATAAAGCCCCAAAACGTAGGTGGCTCCAACACAAGTAACTTTACTTGTGTTTACCGTTGCGTCAAATGTTATCCAAAAATCACCCGATCCGGTTTGAGCGTCAACATTTGTCACTCTCGTGCCAACTTTTTGAGAGATTAAACAATTTGCAGTAGAGCAATAGTTTCCTAACGCCAGGCCCGAACCATTTGTAAAAACGCCCGATTCCATCCAAGGCTTATTTGCACCCTTTGAAGTGACTTGATCGCCTGATAAAATTGCTCTCGGTTGATTGAATCGACCTTGCATAACTTTAATATGGAAATCTCTACTTCCAAGCGCAGCGTTTCGATCTGCTATAATTGCACCAGATCCCCCACCGTCTGCTTCATACATAAACCGTATAGTTTGTTCTGCAATCGCACTAAAATTAAATTCCGCACAATAGTTTGATAGTTGAAAAGGTGCTGTGTTTGGTGTGCTTGTTTGTGTAGTGACTTTTTCATTGGCAACTTCCAACGCTGTTTGTGAATTATTTGCTGTTCTAACAAATGCGAAAGTTGTTGAACTTGAGGAGTCAAGTCGGCCCCCGCCCACCGCACATATAGTGTGCCATCCGGTTAGTACATTGTTAAATGACAAACCAAATTGTTCGTTAGCAGTACAAGTTAAACCACTCGCTATTTCTGCACCATCACAAGTTATTTTTGCAGGTGCGCTGCCAGTGTTTAAAACTAAATCCAAAGTTGCCGCGCTCGGTGCTGTAAAGTTTGACTGTGTTCCTAAAATTGGTGAAGCACCACCTATGTTAGCACTGATAAACCAATCATTTTGAAGTGTTGTTTGTGCTGGGACAAAACTTTTTGCCGTTGCTTTAATTCTAAAAAAAGCGTGTGAGGTTGTGACGTTAAACCCTGTTCCTGTATGTGGTCTAAGAATGTCACCAGAGTTCAAGGATAAGTGAAACGGTACGCAGGCGTTATCAATGCCGGACACATCGTTGGTAGTGCTTGAACCTCTCTTGCCTTGGGCGTATGTTAGACCGCCTATATCTGTTGTTAGCATTGAAGAGTTTACTGAAAAACCAAAGTTCTTATTCCCACTTGGTTGATCGCAATATTCACCTTCTACTTCAATGTCTCTCAAAGCCACTAACTCAAGCCCCTTGGTTCCGTATGAACCATGGTTGTGAGTGAATAATGAACTGCCAGAGTTTACAGTCAAATTTAAAAATTTTCTTATTTTAGTGTCAGTTGAACCAGCACCGTCAGAAGTTTCTAGTTCTAAAATTTGTGACGGTAGTTGTGTACTGCCAACATTTGTATTTGATCCTAAGTACGTTTTATCAAAGTTAATTGTTCCCGCGCCTGTTGAAACAATTCTTAGTCTAACTTGTGTCCCTGCTACTGGTGCAAAGAATGAATTGGCCACTAGGTCTTGCCAGTTTGCTAAGTTAGTTAAAACTGCTTCACCAAGTAAAACCGCGCTGCTATTTAAAACTTGTAATTTAAAAGCGTCGTTACCGTTTTTATATTTTATTTTATATTGGCCGCCGTCAGTTATAAATTCCGGCCAGGTGATTAAATCAGATTGAACAAATTGAGCAGTGGTTGTAGAAACAAAAGTACCGAATTTTAAATCGCCTTCAAAACCGTTTGTGTACACACCTTGTGTAAATGTCCCACCAGTATTTGACCAATTTAAAACAGGTGAACCAGCATCTTCTAAAGACGGATTTTGTAATAAGTTCACTCCACCTTCGCCACTAGGGCCTGGACCTAATTTTTTTTCTATTGAACCGTTGTTAGAAAAAACCCATGATGTAGTTGCTTCATCCCATTTTAAAAATGGGTTTGAACCGCCACGGTTAACGGTAATCCTTCTAGTAACAGCAGTGCCGTCGCCCAGTATAATGCCGCCCATTGTAACGTCACCTAATAGGTCAGACTCACTTAAAAGTTTTAACCAATTAGTAGACGAGCCGGCGTCATTTTTCCAAAATAAACCTTGATCTCCAGTTAGTAAACTTCCCTTACTGGCAGACCTTGCGGAAGCCTTAGGGCTAACATTCTCAGTATCTACTGAGAGCGTGGTTTTAAATAGTAATCCCTTTTGGTAAGTCTCTACCCGAGTGCCCTTTGGCCACACTGGAGAGGGAGGTAGGGAATAACCTACTCTTGCAATTAGAAATAAAAATAAAATAAAATATTTTTTCATATTAAGCCTCGATATATTTATTAATAGTTAAGTAACCTTCATTTAAAGTGTCGTCCCCTGTGGCCAATTTCATACTAAGTCGGGTGCCTGCAACAACGTCTACGTCTATGTCTCCGCCCCCTGCGAAAAAGAATCCCAATAAAACTTCGGAAGAAGCCGCTCCGGTATAAATTCCCACCTTAGAGCCACTGGTAAGAAACCCAGATAACTTTTTCATCCCCACTGCGGTGGAAGCATCTAGCAGAGTGAAAGCCGCTGCGGTTATATTGTTGGCCGTTAAATCTACTAAGTAAGATCCGTTAACTTTTAGTGGTATCATATCAAATCTCCTCCAAATTGCTGCCCCTGTAGAGGCATCAACGCATATATAAGAATATTTTGTAACTGTGTTCACCCACAAACTTCCCACTGCGTATCCAGCAGTGTTATCACTGCCCACTACAGGGGCCGTGGTGGCGGCGAAATTTCCCTTTTTAATATTGGTGGCAAGTACTTGCCCCAGTACGGTAACGTCGTCGGCGATAGTTACTTTATCTACTGGAGTGGCACTGCCGACATTTGTATTTTTAATTTTTAAAGTGGTTCCCTGAAGTGATCCAGTTATATTCTGGGAGGCGGAAGCGACAATAGAGGCAGTGTTAACTTCCACTCCTCCGCTAGTTCTGGCGTTAAAGTCAATCTCCCCGAGAGTATCTCCTGATTGAGTTTGTCCAGATCCGGCCATACGCTTTTTAAATAATTCAATTACTGGCCCCACGGCACTGTCGCTATTTTTAAATATTCTCAGAAGCCCTTCGGTTTCTGAAAGAACTACCGTTCCAGTAGTTAAATTAATAGTAAAGATAACAATGTCCTGAGTACCGTCGTACATTACATAGTCCCAAGTAGTTGGGTCGTTAGTAATGTCCACCCAATAGCCGCCGGCCTGTAGGTTTGCGGGCCTTGATGAGCCAGACAATCCTGATACCATGGCATCCTTGTAGTCGTTCAACAGGGTGGCCAAAGCGTTTCCAGAAGTGGTCGAAGGGATTATTGCGTTCCATATATCTTGACTCATATTTTAGTCTCCTAAAGTTAAACTACTACAGTATTTCTTCTTCCAAATCCCTTTACGGCCACGTCAAACTGTCTACTAACTACTGTGTTTGTACTATCGTAAAAGGTTATATCGAATCCGTTAAGTGTTTTATTTAGTAATTGGTAGTAGTCTCCAGTTTCCGAATCATCTACCGTTATTTGGATATTGGGCGTGGCCCCGGGACCTTTGAAAGGGAATCCATAGGTCAGAGAGTAAGCCCCCACTCCAGAGACTAAGTTGTTATAGTGGTCGGTTCTATCCGGCATATCTGCACTAATACTCCCGTTAAACACTCGGGGGGTTACATTTATATTGGTGCTCACCAACTTCAATCGAAACTGGAACACTCTTCCCGTGTAGTCACCTATTGTAAATTTTTTCCACGGTGTGAACAGGTCAGCATTACCTTCACTAATCCTTATGATTGAGTTCATATCCGGCCACTCACTAATAACATTATAGGCGTTGGTGTACCTAACTTGAGTCTCCACATCCCACGCACTAGAAAGGGCGTTGGTTAGGGAGAGTACGTCATCGAGACTAAGCCAATTGCTCATAAGGTCATTAGGAGTATATCCCTCCGCTTCAATCCTAGATTGTAATCGCACAGTATAAATATCACCTAAGTCCAATAAATTTTGGTAATAATAATAACCTTCAGCGTGGTATTGCACCGCTGCTGGAACTCCACTCACTGACTCTTGTAAGAGTAAAGATACTCCATCACTGGACACTCTATCTCTATCTCCGCCGAGAGTCGGGAAGTCGTCAATTATCTCCACTACATTTAAATTAAATAGTCCTGGTATGGAGGTGTATGCCTGGGCAGGGCTTGCGGATTCGTTGCCGTTAAAGTCCACCGCCTTGATGAAATAGGTTCCAGTTCTCGATTGAGTAAACGCCATGGAAAGATTTCTATCCACGATCATTAAGGGAATACTCCTCTCCCAAATATCATCTAGCACAGGGCTAAATCTAATCACGTAGTGGTTACAATCTGCATCTATGATTTGTTTCCATTCTAGTTGGATAGTTTCGTTAGTAATATTTAAATAAAGGTGTTCCACATTACTAGGTCTGGCAATTTTTTTCTCTGGAGTGGCGGCTACAAATCCCACTTCTCCCAGTGCCAATTTATTTCCGTTAATCGAAACGGCCAAGACTTTAAATTTGTGCTCCACTCCTAAATTGGCGCTATTCACATCGTAGGTGTATTGACTCAACTTAGTAGATGCGGCCAAGTCGTATCCGTTTCCGTCATCAACATAAATTTCAAACGAGTCGTAAGCCGGGCCTGTAGTTGGAACGTCCCAATCTATTTTTACATAGTGTTGATATTCCCTACTCACTACTCTCCAAGAATTTTCAATTACAGAGAGGAAGTTTACTTCTCCTGGGGCAGACAGCTTGGGGTCAATTTGGGGGAGTAAGTTAGGTTCGTAATCAGGAAAATCCCCAGTGCTTTCATAGGCGAAAATTCCGTCTGCCTTCTCTATTAGGTCTAAGGTGGCAGATAGGTCATCGTTGGGGGTGATAGATTTAACTAAACAATCTAAAGTTATTTGCCCCACTATGCCGATGATAATTAAATCCCCCACGGCGGGTACGGCCCCAGCTACGGTAAAGGTATTTGAATTAACTACCGTTAAAGTGGAAGTCGTAATTATCCCTGCGGGTGATCTGTAGGTGTACCCGTAACTGTAAGGCCCTGTCTCTAGGGCATCATCTATAGTTATAGTAGTCCCCACAACCGTACTAACCCTAGCGGGGGTGCCGCCAACTCTCATAACATCTTGGGTTATTTTAACATAATCCCCACGGGTGCAAACTAAGTGTTCGAAGTCCACCTTGATCTGTATTTGTTCCAGTCTTAGTGTGCTTTGAGCAATCCAGTATCTTCCGTGTCTCCACGCTTGCTCTACGTTGGTAGTGGCAAAGCAATTTATGTCTTCTATTTTATCGGAGTTGTTATAGTCACGCCCGTTTTGATAAACCACTACTTCTTTTAATTGCCACGAGGATGCGGGGTCAGAGTACTTGGCCCTTAGGGCGTGGATAGGCTCCATGTAAACCCTAGCAGATCCGAATCCCCACGAATTTCTGGGGGTGAATATTTGCACAGGTACAGTTTTTAATTTATCTACTAGAACTCCATAAAGCCCGTCTACAACATTTAAATTTGCCTGAGAGGCGCTGGACACTGCCTGTAATGCGGAGTGGAGAGTGGCGTTAAAATCTAGAATAAAATTACAAGAAAATCTTGGGAATAAGTTAATACTATTAACCCCCGGCGCGGTTGGAACTTCGTCACAGAACTCCGCCCACTCTACAAGAGTTGGCATGTGTAGTCTGGACTTATCTATTGCCCTTTTGTTCACTTCGTTAGTCATTAAGTCGCAGAAAACCCAAGCGGGGTTACTAGAAAATTGTTTAGACCAAGTTTGGGTAGTATCGTCGTAAACATCCAGCACACTTGTAACCACCCCCGAGAGGCTATCTAAAGATCCGTTTAATTGGTTAGTGGCGCGAATTCTAAGCTCTATGAATAAATGTCTCTTCTTAGTTAAAATAGGGAGTCTGTCAAACCTGGAAGAAATACTAATGAAAGTGAGGGCATCTTTGTCGCCTACCGAAAAGGGATGGTCTGAAGCTGCTAGTACCCGAGTAACCCTAACTTTATATTCGGCTATTTCGGTAGGTGTGAAGCGGAAGGTAGAGTAAACAGCAGAGGTATCATTCCTGTAAATTCTGGCCCTGCCGGGGCTAGTCCTACTAACGTAGAAATATGTCGAGGGGTTGGAAGCACTCTGGGAGTATTGGGTAAGTGTTAGAATTCCTTCGTACCAAAATTCATCCTTGGTATAGTTAAGTAACTCTAAATAAGGTAGGCCTGCGTCTAGGTTATACCTAGAGTAACCTCCTCCAATAGATGCGACTGAAACCACATTAGCTAGTCTAGTCCCATTACTGTAGTAGATAGTTTCACTTACGTTGGCCCAACCATCTAAAGCATCTAGGTATGTCCGCCCTGCGGGCATGTAAATGTTCCCCGTGGTTGTAACGGACTTAACTCCAGTTTGACCGTGTATTCTACGGTTAATTTGGGTTACAATTGAAGGGTCGCTTAGGGCATAGTTACTCCCCGAAATACCAACTACGGTCCCCCAAACGAAGTCGTACAACTCACTCCCGCCAATTGCTCTAGACGTATCTACATAGTTTGAGTCGGACCACGACCTCCAAACATTCTCGCTGGCCTTGGAGAAGTAAATCTCTAGGTCTATGTACCTTCCTTGCTGGCCGGCATCGGGGGAGTATCTAACTAACCCCTCTGGGCATACGAAATCTAAAACTATTTCTTGCTTAGAGCCGTTAACTAAGGGGGATGCGTTTCTAATAACTTGATATTCTGCCTCTAGCGCTCCGTCATTTCTGTTTTTATTTATTACGCCATTGAAAACCTCTTGCTCCACTTCTCCCTTATATAAAGTAAAAGAATTGTGGGTAACGTCATCCCACACGCCCTCACTAACTAGAGGTTTATTTAAATCTACCAATCTGTATGTAACATCTTGGTACTCAGTAATGGGAGTTTCCCCGATTTTAAGTGATGCCACCGACGCAGGGCCGAACCCAAAATCGTAAATGGCGGTGAAGTATTGAATTAGTTTCCCGTCCACAGGATTAGTTTCTATATCTGTGTACGGGGCGGCGGCCACATTCGGGAACATCTTAAAATTTCCGTAAACTTTTGGAACAAACCCGTATTTGTTTACGGAATTATTTTGACTTTCAAGGGTGAACATTTGCGAGCGGGCATAACCGTTTGAGTCACTACCTGAACCTAAATCCGCTTGTCCAAAATCAGGTTTATTGACCAAACTAAGAGTGGTGTACACCGCGGTGAATACTAGGGCGGCAGCGGGGAGGCCCACTCCAGGGATGAATGAAACTGCAACGGCGGCAGCGAGAGCTACTACGAAGTTGAACGTCCCCCTCCCGCCTCCAGTTCCCTTTAGTAGGGGGTGGATGAGTATGTCGTCCGACTCTCTAACTTCCACAGCACTCCAGAAGTCTTTATCCACCTGATGGCCATTTACAATCACCCCAATTATTCCTAGGGTGTTTTCGTCGGTAGGTATTTTATTTTCTTCCAGTACGCCCTTAACTAAAACGTCTACTGTTTTACCTAGGTAATTAGTATTTTCAATTTCTTTAACTCCGCCGTTAAAGGCGAAGAATTTAAATTTAATTTTACTCACAATGACAACCCCTCAACTCTATAAGCCCCCATAGCATGTAACCCGTTCTTAGCCGTTAGATTTTCTATACAGCTATCCCGCCCCTCTCTGGAGTGAAGGTATTTACCTTTTCCTAGATATACACCTACGTGAGACTCCACCCCGTGAACCTTAAAGGTTATCATATCCCCGAAAACTATCTTGGTTAAACAAATTTTTTTAAATTCTTTTTCTTTTTCTTTTATTATCTTTTCTCTTTCTTCCACTGAGGAGGTGGGAACTTCGTAGTAGGTTTTAAGTTCGTACTTGTAGATAATCTTGTAGAACTCTTTCACTAATCCCCAACAATCTAAAAGCTCATAGGGCACGCCTACTAAATGGGCGTAATCTTTTTCTTTCATTAGAATAACCCGGGGTAGAGATCGGTGCCGTATTTTTCACTAGTCATTTCTGTATTTAAAAAGTCGTCCATAAATAGTGTGGCGCGGATTGAATTTTTATCGTAGGAAATACTTCTTATTTTTAACTCATCATAAGAGACTTGCACTACGTTTGGTAAGCTGGCCAAGATCAACTCTACCTTGACACTCATAGGAGTGGTGACGGCCCTAAGCTCATCTACGAGTTCTAGGGATACGTTATCTAAGGTTAGTTCCGCCTCTCTTCTAGCGTCTTCCGTATCCTTGGGGGGAGTCATTTTAAAGGGGATGGCAACGTAGGTGTCACCTCTAGAAACAATATTTACAATATCGTTTACTAGCCTAACCGTAGTGATACTCGGGTGGGTTATGGTAAGTAATGTTAGTAGTGGGTCGTCACTTACTTGACCGTAAAATTGGGCCATTAATTGCGCTGATATTTGATTGCTCATAATTCCTTAAGTTGGTATTTCTTCCCACGTCATAGAAATGGCAAAGGTTTCCCCTCCCACGTAGTCGGTTTCTGGAGGTGCTTTAAATCTATAAACTTTAGTAGCTTCTGTTATAGGGTCTACAAAATTAAAACTAAGTACTCCTCCGGCCAGAGTGGTATCGTAGAAAGTTTCGAAGTCATTAAATTGACTTTGAGTAACCCAAATACTTACCCTTAATTCGTTAATCCCTTTTGTGTATCTTCGGCGAACTTTAGCTATACCTACTTCCATTTCAGTACGTAGGAGGGTGTCACCTTTCTTTCGTGAGAAACCCGATTCATTTATTTTTGCCTGTAAGGTGCTCGGCCAAGTTTGTGGCATGGTTAATTTCCTTTTCTTCTCAACCCGTAGGTGTCTGAGAATTGTTTATCGTAAGTCCCACTAGCTATTCCCTTTTTTACGGAGCTAGTTATTAATACTTCTATGACTTTATCTCCGCCCTCATTTTGAGTTTCTTTTGTTTCTATACTTGCGCCTGATTGGTTGATGATATTAACAGTTGTATTTCCGCTGGACATTACACCTAACCCACCGTCGCCCATTCTCTTAAGGGGTAGAATCCCTTCCGCTCCGGCCTCTCCCATTAATCCAGTTCCGCCGGCCCCGCCATTGGCGAAGTAAGTAGGAGTGTTCACCACTCCCCCACGGGCAAATTTTTGTAGTTCCCCTCCAGCATAAACCCCACCGTCGGCTTTAGGGATGGCGGTGGCGGCGGCTCCGGCGGCGGGGGCGGCTTCTCCTAACCCTAAAGCCCGCAGGATTCCCCCTAGAATTACAGTTCTAATAATCATTCTATTAATATCGTCAATTATAGACTGGGAGAATTTAGCAAAGTTAAACTCGCCAGTTTTAGTGAATTCAAAAATGGCATCTTCCAAATGGCCAAACGCTTTATCCACGGTGGACGCAACGCCCTGAGCTAAAGTACCCACTCGTTTCAAGTAGGATTCTGCCCCGGCGGCAAATGTATTCGAAGAAACTGTGTTGCTAATTTCTAATAGTTTTCTGTTATACTCCTCCGCAGAGATAGTTAACCTGGCGTAGTCATCTTCTAATTGTCGTAACTTGAGGTTGGCCAAAGCTTTCTCAAATTCTTCTGCGCTTTGCTTAGTAGTATCAAACTCCCTCCTCAAACCTTCCACCTCTAATTTCTGGAGTTCTTCATGGAATTTTCTAGCGGAAATAGTTCCGCCTTTGAGTCTATCGCCCAGGCTTTGTACTTCTAGCTTAGAGAGCTTCGCATTGTAGGCCTCTATTTTTATACCCCCGCCCTCGAAGGCCAGGTTCAAAGCAGTGATTTGTTCTTTTATAGTCCCTAATTTAGGGGCCGTGGTTGGGACTACAATCGTAGTATCCAATCCCGATTTCTTTACTTCGAAAGCTGCTAACTTAGCATCGATTTCCTTCAGTGACTTATCTAACACGCCTATACTATCTCTCGCCCCCTCCGCTAAGTTCGTAAAGAAACCAAGCTTAATCCCATTGAGTTTTTGGAACACACCTATGGAGCTTATATAGACGCCTAAAACTGCTTTTACTATTTCTAGGCCCGCTACTCGGACTTTTAAAGAACTAGTCTCCCACGTCGCTGCCAAGTAACCGACCGCCCCAGCTAATAAACCTAATGCCGCTACATAGGGATTAATAATCAGGAAAGGGGCCAAAGCCAAAACGGCGGATTTCACCGCCACAACTAAGAGGGGTATTGTAGATGCGGCCAAGGCCGTGAGAACTCCTACAAGAATTGGAATGTTATTTAATAATACATCTATAGCTGCGGCGAAGCCTTTATTTAATCCCAAGGAACTATTCACCCCATCTACGGCAGATTTAAAAACATTAAGAGCGACTGTCATGGTTTGCCCAAAAGTAGGCCCCAGTTTTGCGGCCCCACTATTTATTCTTTCTTGATTGGCGGCCAATATTTCTAAAACTTTTGCAGTGGTGAAGTACCCCTTCTCTGCTAATTCTTGGATTGATTTTCCGGTTTTTTTGGCCACCTCTCCGAAGGCCTGAGTTAAAGTACTATTCCCTGCTATGATCGAATTTAATTCCTGACCTCTCAAAGTACCCCTAGACATTGCCTGCGTAAACTGTGTCAAAGCTCCGGCGGTTTCCTCGGCAGTAGAGCCTGATAACCTAAAAGAGTTAGCGAGAACTTCCGTAACTCCCAGTAGAGTTCCAGCACTAAGACCTACGTTTTTAGTAGAGGCGGCTAGACGAGAGTAGGTAGTGGACAATTCTACAATATCTTGTTTGGTGCTGGCCGCTATTTTTTGCAATTCAGAAAATACTATATTGGCGGTTTCTTGATCCCCAGTGAGGATTTTAATTCTATCCCCGACTAGCTGCATGGAGTCTGCAATACCTGTGAGGCTAGAAATTCCCACCCCTAAGAATGAGGCCCCTAAAACTGCGTTGAAGGCATTTTGAAAACTCTTTAATATGTTAGCAGTTTTTTCAGTGGACTTATTTAATCTCCCCATGGATTCGGCAATACGTTTTAACGCAGCAGAAGACTCACCCGCGTCCACCCTTACTACTATTTCTCGGATTTGTGTGTTTGGTGGCATTAGGCTTTGCTCCCTTTTCTTGCTTCTTAGAAGCGAAATCTATGTAGGTTTTATCCATCTCTCGAATCAAATAAATAAAATCCTCAAACTCACCTACATCGTAAATCTTAGAGTATTCGATTATTGAAGTAAATGGTATATAGCCCGTACCGCCCATTCCGCTAGGTCTACAAGTTCCTAACTCTCTAAAGGCTTCTAGGTACGCAGAAAATTCCTCCATACCTTTAGGCTCTTTATCTTCTTCTTTTATAAATCCCTGACCGAGTAATTTGTAGTAGTAACCATTGGAGAGACTCTCCCCCCAACGACTAGACCACTTTACATACCCGACTAGTAGTTTCCCAAGTCTTCCTTAAACGAACTAGTTAACTGGGCGTATTCGTAAACTGCCTTGAATAAGTCTGGCAATTTGCAGAATAGTTCTATGCAATCTTTCTTACTAAACTCTCTAATTTCACCTTCGATTTCGATTCCTTTCCAACCAATAACACTCGCGTCTACAAACACTTCCGAAAGAATTTTCGCTTGTTTCTCCTCAGGTAGTGAATCGTTTTCAATTAGTCTTGCGAATGGTTTATACTTAAGGGCCAAGGCATGTTTAACGGCAGTGGAGTTCTTTCCACCAAATCTTTTTACTAGGAATCCGGCGGTATCTGTAACCATAAACCAAATCCCCTCAACCTCTGCCTTCTCATCCGTCTTAAAAAAAACATCTAAATTTGACTTCACAGAAACCCCTTTAACACACGTTAATTAATAAAAAATAAGGGCCGAATACTCGGCCCTTTAGGTATCTTGTGTGTGTTGGAAATTCTATCTATTAAGATCTCATAATGTAAAGAGTAGATTCTCCCGCTGCTCCTACTTTCCCTACTCCGGCCATAGATAAAACGATATCTTGATCGGCCCCTGCCACGCTTGGGTCTGGGAAAGAAAGTTGTAACGCTGGCATATAGACAGCATACCAACCGTCAGCATTTTTAACTTGGAATCCAATGGCCATAGGAGTTTGGTCTAATTTTTTAGCTAGTAATTCCCAGTTGGAATCTGCTAGGTAAGCGGAGATTGTTATTTCTAATCTAGCTGTACCACTTGAGTAAGCTACTGAAGTTAATTCTCCAATACAATTTTGTGGTGTCATGTTGTTATTCAAAGTAAAGTCTACTGCTTGAATACAGAACCCACTCTCAGATAAAACCCCAGATAAATCCGTCCCGATAAAAGGCATATCTACAGAGCCGTTCAAAGAATTGGTAGTGGCCGGAGCATCAACAGTTCTTAAGTTGGTAATCATTTCAATCGCGGCGTCTGCCTGGAGGTATTTAGTCCCGCTTAATCCGAACGAGCCTTTTAAAATTTCCCCGTATGCTACAGACAATTGCATCTGGTTAACTAACATACCTTTGTAAATTAAGGCCTTGGTAGTTAGATCTTCAAATTTCTTTTCGATTGAAAAAGATTTTTGAGTGGTGCCAATAGCAATTTTATCCGCCTTCTTAAAAGTAGTTCCTGTAGAAGCTGCATCGGTAGTCATTGTGTCCGGGCCTAGATATTTAATCACGGTGGCCGAAGTTACTTCTGCTACCATTACTTGCACGTTATTTTCTGCGCCTGTGAAACCTGCCAAAGTTAGAACATCCCCCACTACTATTCCGTCAGTGGTCCAGCTACCGCTTGCACGAGTAATAGTTTTAGTTGTGGCGTTAGTATCCATATCCACCGAAATTGCTACGTGAGTAGAAAAAGTCGAGTGCATAGCTGATTCAATCAATAGGTCTAAAGTGGTGTCTTTTGCTAATTCAAAAGCAATATCCCCACCTAGTGTAATCCCTGTTAGAACTTGGCCACTCGCCAATCTATCAGATCTAATTTGTTCTGATTCAGTAGTTTCTGGAGATCCAGATAAACTCTCTGAAACATATCTAACTGTTTTAAAATTACCCGCACCTGGAGTAGTACCTAAAACACTTTCAGTAATTAACGCCATTCGAACACGATTGCTTGAGCTAATAAAAACCTCCTGATAGGGAATACGTTATAAGTTTAAGTCTGATTCATATCCAATGTAAATACTTGCTGAGGTGTACTTTCCCTCAAAATTTAAAGTGGCACCGTCACTAAAATTAGGAGGTGAAACTTCTTCAATCCTAATACCTGAGATATTTCGTCCTCTAAATAAATTTCTACATATCTCCGCTCTTAGTAATATTTTGGAGGCCACTCCCACACGGGAAACGTCTACTATATTTAAAATAATCGTCCCCAACTCTCGATAGCATCCGGCGGAATTGTTGGCGTTAAGACTTGTCGTAGTTTCTGAATTACCTATGAATTGAATACCTATCCAATTCATTTGCCCCGTAACTCTATTGTGGGCAAGTAAGTCATTCAAGTGGTCGAACTCTCCGCTTAGGTCTACTAACTTCTCCAGAGGGAGGTTAGTCGTTATGAAAGATTTAATTGTATTTCTCACTATTAATGAACTCATAATATTCCTTTGTTCACGTCACTGTCGGTTAATCCTATATCCTTCAAACTAATCAGTATAGTTGGGTAGAGGTAAGGTTTTCCCTTTAAGGCCCCGCCTTGGTAATGAGTTCCACCGGCACGTCCGGGGAGAGCGGCAGAGAAAGCGCCAATAGCGTCCCCAAATTTAAATTGGAAATAAATCCCAGAATTATATTTATATTTTCTTCTTATCTCTCTCGCGGCAAGTGTATAGGCCCCGTTGGCGAGAGTACTACTAAACTTGGCCCCGCCGTTTGCGCCTAATCTATCTTTCTTTTGAGTTTTCTTCCTGGGGCTTACCTTACCTAACCTAACCCCCAACCTCTCTAGTCTCGCAGCATAAGGGGCGAAATTTATAAATCTTATTCTATCTTGGTATTTAAAATTACTGTTTACTTTAAGCCACGCCTCAAATGAAGGTTTGCTAGTGGCCACTATAGATCCGTTGAAGGCCACCCAATTATATTTTTTGTAGGTGCCTGACACAACTCTAGTTCTCGATTCAATAGCATCGTAGGCGTCTAGTAAAAGTTTACTTGATTGAACTTGGGCAATAAATTGAATCTTACCCACTGGGCTAACTTGCTCTAGAGGCTTAGAGGCGGAGTTATCTACTACTAGTATAGGTTTTTTAGTAAACCCGTTTACCTGGGCTTCGCGTAGTGTTTGATCTGCGATTATTATTAAAGTTTCTTTTAAATGTTTGAATAGGGCTTCTAAAGTTACTTCCCCCGCTAGGTCGGAATTAATGCTGTAAAGGGGAGCGCCTTTTCCTGTTTCTTTCACGCTAACTTTCATCGAGGCAGTGAGCATTTCAACCTCCCTAAGCTATACGAACTCGGTAAGCCAGAATTTCCCCGCCAATTCCCACCATAGGAATTATTTGGTGAATGGACATATCCCCCAAGTCTGGGTCTACTAATAGATCTCCCTTTTTAATTGTGGTGAAGTGATTCGTATTGTCTAAGGTTTGTTTAGAAATTACGAACTCTTTCCCCTCCACTGTAGTTTCTTCTAGCGTAGATAAATTTCTGGCGTAGTTGGAAGTAGAAACTAAAATCTCTTCTGGATTCCAAGCTTCCTCAGAGGGTCTTTGAAGTGTCATAGGTCTGGCACTCAGGGATAGCGCCAAGGCCATTGCCCCGCCTAGATCAATTGACATATTTTATCCTAGGGGAGCCAACCATTCTTCGCTCCGAGCGGTAGATATTTAATACATTTAAGTATCCACTTAGGTACATTCCATAAGTAGATTTTCTGTCGTTGTTTTGAAGTGAATAGTCATAGGCAATACTCATAACCCCAGGGATGGAAATACTTTGCACATCGTTTCCGAAATCTAAAGTAACGCCATTCTTTTTTTTGTTATAGGCCTGTTGAACCAAACTATAAACGACTTGCTTAAGAACTTCTGGGATAGATGCGTAACCGGCTTCGTAAGTTACCTGTACGTTTCCGCCATTAAACCAACCTGTAGTGTTGGTGAGAGTGGCAGAAGGTCGGTGAAGTCGATAGGTCGTATTGGCGGTAGTTTCTGGAGCGGTTCCCTCTAGTACGCTGGTTATTGTAGTTATGGGGTAGTGGTAGAGAGGTAGCTTAGTAGGGTGTTTAGAATCAATATCCATTTCATCTTCGTAAAAAGTTTGGATATAAGTGGCAAGCCCAAATTTTCTCCCGCAGTATCCCTCAATGGCGTTTGATAGGAGAGTTACTTGTTGGGTGAGGAATGAGTCAAACTCAGTCATTGTGAGAGTGATACCTAAATATGCCTTTGTCTCGTTTAGTGTTACTAACATTATAGCTCCTCACATTCGTACAAATATCCAACATTGGAATTTATAGGCTCACACTTTTTCATCACTCGCTTGCTTGAGCAAGAAGCTACTAGTAGAATTAAAATTAAAATTAAAACTCTCATCTATTTGTCTCCAAATATACTAACGCTCTTTCCTCGCAAGCTGCCGCGATTTGGGACTCTATTGGATCGTCAGGTAGTTCGACAGAAAGCGTTTGTCCAGCAACAATAATGACCGCTGTGGTGTTCTCGTAATCTATCTCAACTAATACGTAATTCATAAAACCTCTTTTTTATAGTGCCCGATAACCAGAAGCACTGTAATAAATCCCGCCAGTGACTGCTGTCTCTGTTGCAATTTCCATGAGCGATGCAGAACTACCGCAATGAGGCGTTGGCAGTG
>Ga0163148_10003706_pt1 | contig 16630 bp, 18 predicted proteins | sample OliLakLV19MP7P2_FD_148606 | JGI IMG/M metagenome (GOLD analysis project Ga0163148, IMG submission 148606) | Freshwater microbial mat bacterial communities from Lake Vanda, McMurdo Dry Valleys, Antarctica- Oligotrophic Lake LV.19.MP7.P2 | ecosystem: Environmental > Aquatic > Freshwater > Lake >...
GGAACTTTATTCCTCAGTGCTATCAACTATCATTTTAAGCTCAGCGATGTGTATCTGCAGGTTCCCAATCTGGAAGTATAATTATAAATTAATCATCTTACTAAATAACAATGGTTGCCATTAAAGCAACCATTGTTATTTATAGAACATATCTTTTGCAATTCTTAACTAATCGTCCAAATCTCATTTCCCCTAAGTAATTTATCCAGATCGCCTTTTCCTTTTTTAGCCATTACTTCTTCCATTTGCATGGTAAGCCCATCTTCGTAACAAGCCCTGTCAGTTTCGTAAAACACACCAAAAGGTCTTGGTAAATGTCCGGCCAATCTTGGATCATCAAACATGCGGATAAGTATCTGTGCCTTATAAAAATCTTTATCGTCATGCACCCATAAATCTTCCAGTGAAGCATCTTTACCAATTTCTACAATAACTGGTTTAAAGCCATCCAGCTTAATACCTTTATTTTGTGTAGCGCCAAAAACCAGCGGTTTGCCCTGTTCTAAAAACAACACCTCTTCCGGCTTGCTGCTTTTTTCTGTAAATATCTCAAAAGCGCCATCATTAAAAATATTGCAGTTTTGGTAAATCTCTAAAAACGAAGAGCCTTTATGAGCCTGTGCCCTCAGCAACATGGCCTGAATATGTTTTGGATCTCTATCCATGGTCCTTGCAATAAAGCTGGCATCTGCACCCATAGCCAATGCCAACGGATTAAATGGATGATCAATACTTCCAAAAGGACTGCTTTTGGTTATTTTATTTTCCTCAGAGGTGGGAGAATATTGTCCCTTTGTTAGTCCGTAAATCTGGTTATTAAACAGTAAAATATTTACATCAAAATTTCTACGCAGCAAATGAATGGTATGGTTACCGCCAATGCTAAGGCTGTCGCCATCGCCTGTAACAATCCAAACACTCAGTTCTGGCCGGGCAGCTTTAAGGCCGCTTGCAACCGCAGTTGCCCTGCCATGTATACTGTGCATGCCATAAGTGTTCATGTAATACGGAAAACGGCTGCTACAGCCAATGCCACTAACTATTACAATATTTTCTCTTGGAATGCCAAGGGTAGGCATAATTTTTTGCACCTGTGCTAATATGGAATAATCACCGCAACCAGGGCACCAGCGTACTTCCTGGTCGGTTACAAAATCTTTAGCAGTTAAGGGTACCGGTAATGTTACGGAAGCAATCTCTGACATGTTGATTTTAATTAAGTATTAAAAGTAAGAATAAATTTTTGCTGAAGGATACTACAGCAAAAATTTTCACAAAAGTAGAACAGAATCAGCTAGTAAAATACATAGTCTCAAATTATTTGGGTAAACCAATAAACGCAGGCAAGCGGATTTTTCCAACATTTTCGCAAGCCCCCATCTTAAAAATGTTACTTTATTTTTAAATGGCAATGAGTTTAGTACTGTAATTCCCCTTTAGGAGATAGATCAAAAGCGAAAATTTTAGCCGCACACAGGCAAGCAGCCTGCAATACTTATCTTTGCAAAATGTTAAAAAACACTTTACTAAAAGCTACAGAAGCAGGTGCTAAAGAACTACTTCGTTTTTTTAATACTGATTTTAAAATTACCAACAAAGAAGGCATCAATAACCCCGTTACAGAAGCTGACCATGCAGCTGAAAAGGCTATTTTTGGTATTATTCAAAACGATTATCCCAATCATTTTATTTTAAGTGAAGAGGCAGGTGAAATAAAGATGGACAGCGAATACAAATGGATTATCGATCCAATTGATGGCACTATCAATTTTGCCAATGGTATTCCTATCTGCTGCGTAAGCATTGGGCTGGAACACAATGGTAAAATTGTAATGGGCGCTGTTTACAACCCCTTAATGAATGAATTCTTTTTTGCACAAACAAGTGTTGGCGCTACGTTAAACGACAAAAAACTTTCTGTAAGTAATAAGACGAAAGTAGTTGACAGCTGCCTGGTTACTGGCTTCCCTTATACCTACCTGGATGCACCTAATGGACCATTGCAGGTATTTGAAAAACTAATACGCAAAGGTGTTCCCGTAAGGCGTTTAGGCAGTGCTGCGATAGATCTTTGCTGGGTAGCTGCTGGCAGGTTTGACGGCTTTTATGAACATAAATTGCAGGCATGGGATAGTGCAGCAGGCTATTTAATTGTTGAAGAGGCGGGTGGTAAAGTAACTGATTTTAAAGGCAGCCCTTATTCTGTATATCAACCCGGCATTGTAGCAACCAATGGAAAAATCCATGATGAATTACTGGGCATTATCAATGGAGAAACCATTTAATTCAAATCACTTTTAGTATTTAAAAATTTTAATAAAAATGAGCAACGAAAGAACAGAGATATCCTCACTGGGGGAATTTGGTTTGATAGACCATCTTACAAAAAACAATGAAATAAGAAACGCAAGCACCCTGCTAAGTGTAGGTGATGACGCAGCCGTAATTGATAATTTCGGTAAGCAAACAGTAATATCAACAGATATGCTGGTGGAAGGTATTCACTTTGATTTAATGTACACACCACTAAAGCATTTAGGCTATAAAAGTGTTGTTGTAAATCTAAGTGACATTTACGCCATGAATGCAACTCCTACTCACATTACTTTAAGTATTGCTTTCAGTAACCGATTTAGTCTGGAAGCGTTGGATGAGTTTTATGAAGGCGTATATGCTGCCTGCGAAAAATATGGTGTTGATTTGATTGGTGGTGATACTGCTTCTTCTCAAAAAGGTTTTATTATTTCCGTTACCGCTATTGGTGAAGTTACCCCCGATAAATATGTAAAAAGAAGTACCGCCAATAAAAGTGACTTGCTTTGTGTGAGTGGATTTTTAGGTGCAGCATTTTTAGGACTTACTATTCTGGAAAGAGAAAAGAAAGTTTATTCAGAGACAGGTGTACAACCAGATTTGGAAAACCAGGCTTACATAGTAGGTAAGTTATTAAAACCGGAGGCCCGAAAAGATATCATTGATTTTTTAGGTGATTCAGAAATAATGCCCACTTCAATGATTGACATCAGCGATGGACTTAGCAGTGAAATACTCCACATCTGCAAGCAAAGCAACCTTGGTTGTGTGCTGTATGAAGATAAAATACCGATTAATGAAGAGGCCAGGCAGTATGCCTATAAATTGGAACTTGATCCTACAGCATGTGCCTTAAGTGGTGGCGAAGATTATGAACTGTTGTTCACCATTGCACAGGCAGATTATGACAAACTATTATTAAACGAACAAATAAGTGTAATAGGCTACATGACAGAACCTGAAGAAGGAAGCCTATTAATTACAAGGGGCGGCAACAAACATGCACTTGTTGCGCAAGGCTGGAACCACGCTGGCAAATAAAAAAAGAATACGCTAAGAAGCTATTTGATCAAATTAAAATAGGTATTCGTCAACGTTTACAACGGCTATGTGCTTTTTCAGCGTGTGGATAAATTTTAAAAGTCATTGCTAATACAACCGCCGACAGGGTTTGTAACCGCTGTCGGGCTTGCAAACCGATTTACTCAAACATCTTATTAACTGCCTGAAGCTAATTTTCCAAGGAAACTGGTTGTATCAATTTCGATAACCTTAGCCAACGGACTATGATTTTCAATTTCTGCCAGTAATTGTTTTTTAATCAGATTATCGTGCAGTGAAGCTATATCGCAGGCTTTATCAAAATCAGTATGCATACCGTATTTTTCTAAAACCGGGGACACATTTTTCAATTCGGGAAATACTAAAAATTCCTTAATGAAAAAATAAGCAGTGCCATCTATTACTTTTGTGTAGGCGGTGTAAACATTTTGCATAAAGTTGTATTTACGTGATTAATAAATGAATGGTTTTAAATTATTAATTGGCATTCCTTTGATTGTTAAATCAAATTACAATTTATCAACGCATTGCAAAATCAACACAAAAACATCAACTTGTAAACAGGATATTGAATATTGGAATTCAAAAAAATTAAACAGGATAAGACTTAAAACATGGCAGGCAAAAGGAATATTTGTGGTAGTTGGCTATTTCGCAGGATTGGAAAGTGAATAGGGATTAAGTAACTTAGAAAAACCAATGTACAGGTTTATTTTGAATGGAACGATATTATTATGCTTCGGTAATGTTGTATTTTGCTTGCATTCTATTTTAAAACAGATTAACTAATTGTGAATGAGCTGCATAAGAAACGATAAAAAAAATCCGGATTGTTTGCATCATGGAGCACACAATCCGGAGAATTTTTTATGTTTTAAACACTACACTAAATTTTTCTCCACCAGGTATTCTGCAATCTGCACCGCATTGGTAGCAGCTCCTTTACGCAGGTTGTCGCTTACAATCCAGCAGTTAAGTGTGTTGGGTTGAGTTTCATCTCTTCTTATACGGCCAACAAATGTCTCATCTTTTTCATGCGCTGTAAGCGGCATCGGATAAATGAAGTTGGCAATATCATCCTGCACAATTACACCGGGGGCATTACTCAATAATTCTCTTAATTCAGCCAGGTCAAAATCGTTTTCAAACTCAATATTTACACTTTCGCTGTGGCCGCCCATTACGGGAATTCTTACCGTTGTTGCAGTAACTTTTATAGAATCATCCCCAATAATTTTAGTGGTTTCATTGGTCATCTTCATTTCTTCCTTGGTGTACCCGTTTTCAAGAAACACATCAATCTGTGGAATTGCATTTAAATCAATTGGATATTTATAAGCCATCTCACCTTGTATACCATTACGCTCATTCATTAACTGGTCCACCGCTTTTACACCAGTTCCGGTTACGCTTTGGTAGGTACTAACTACCACCCTTTTTATTTTGTATCTATCATGCAACGGCTTTAACACAACCACCAGTTGTATAGTTGAGCAATTAGGATTGGCAATAATTTTATCTTCAGCAGTCAGCACGTTGGCATTTACTTCTGGTACCACTAACTTTTTTGCAGGGTCCATTCTCCATGCACTGGAGTTATCTATAACTGTAATACCTGCTGCCGCAAATAATGGAGCCAGCTCCAAAGAAGTACCGCCACCAGCAGAAAAAATTGCAATGGCCGGCTTTGCAGCAATAGCATCCTGGTAGCTAACTACCGTATATTCCTTTTCCTTGAACATAACTTTTTTACCAATAGATCGTTCAGAAGCTACGGGTATAATTTCGGTAACCGGAAAATTTCTTTCTGCCAGCACCTGCAACATTTTGCTGCCAACCAGGCCAGTGGCGCCTACTACTGCTACTTTCATTTTGTTGTTTTATTTGTTATTAATAATTGATACTTTTTTTAATTGCTGAATGCTGCTTTGCCTTTTCATCAAATTAATTAGAGCAATGTTTAGGGCAAAATAAAACCTCCCGTTTTTGCGGAAGGTTGAGTATTGTTACAATTCAATAAATCACTCATTAACCTTCCGTTGCCGGAATGTGTTTGGTAATCGTTTTTATTGAAGTGGTTGTATTCATTTGTGCGAAAATAACAGAATATTGCTAATCAACCAAACTGTTGTTTTTAATACAGGTACTAATCTCTGCTACTAAATATTGAACAGGAAATTTAAATTTTCAGGTATAAATACCATCTGAAAGCAAGTTGAGCTTTTTGATTCCTTGTAAATTTTATTTTTTTGATTCCTTTACCAATTTTCTTAAAATAACCCATTGCTTTAAAGCATCCCTTGCATCTACTGCGGGGTAACCCATCACTTTGGCTCCATCAGGCCAATCGTTGATAACACCGGAGTTACCACCTACAGAAACACCATTACCCAATGTTACATGGTCATTAATGCGTGCACCTCCTCCAATAATTACACCATCACCCAATGTAACAGAACCAGCCAATCCGCTGGCACCTGCCATTATACAACTACGCCCCATTTTACTGTTGTGGCCAATTTGTATCAGGTTGTCAATTTTGCAGCCGTCCCCCACAATAGTAGCGCTAAACTTGCCCCTGTCAACACAACTGTTTGCTCCTATTTCTACCCCATTGCCAATAATTACATTTCCAATATGAGGAATTTTAATCAGCCCTTTGCCATCGGGACTTGGTCTAAAACCAAACCCATCTGCGCCAATGGTTACATTGGGATGAATAATACAATAGTTGCCAACTATGGTTCGTTCACGTATCACGGCCCCCGGCCAGATGGATGTGTTGGCACCAATCCTGGTATTATCCAGGACAGTTACATTAGGATACAAAACTGTTTCATTGCCAATTACAACATCTTTTCCTACATAACATCCTGCTCCAATTTTGCAGCTTTTACCAATGGTGGCAGATGGATGTATTACGGCGGTTGGATGAATATCAGTGTCAAAAACCGGCAACTGCGGCACAAACATTTCCAGCAATTCTGCCATGGCGATATCTGCGTTTTTAACCTTAATGATGGCCCTGTTTTCGCCGGGCTCCAGTTCAATAGTATCATTCAAGATAACTGCACAGGCTTTGGAAGTTTCCCACAGCTTTGCATATTTTTTATCCCCAATAAAGGTGATTTGGTCGTTGGCGGCTTGCTCTAATTGTTCCGGACCGGTAATAGCTTGTGTGGTGTTACCGACTAAAACACCTTTTAATGTGTCGTTAATTTCCTGTATTGTAAAACTTTTCATTCCTTATTTTTTAATTGTGTTGGTTGTGTAAATGTATAGATAAACAAATTTTATACGCTTATAATTATTAGATAAAAGTTTATTGCATTTGCCTGACATCATAGCAGGGCGATCTAAATTTTTAGAAATACGGGTGCAGTTTGTTTCAGTTATAAACCCGATAATACCCTGGTCATTTCAAATGCCGGATTAATCGTACGCAGTCTCCAATATTTTTAATCACCCGCTTGCGCTGGTTATTCAGACAATCGTTCACCTGCCTGTCAACGAAAATCCTTAATTTAGGAATTCATTTTAAAATACGTTTATCATCCACATTTAAAACCAGCCATATGCATCGAAGAGAATTTCTTAAAAACACTACAATATCCGGTACTGGATTTGCTATTCTGCCGACAGGCAGTTTACTGGCAGAAAACAAAAAAGTAAAAATTGGTATTATTGGCACAGGCATGCGTGGGCAAAACCACCTGGAATTATTGTTAAAACGTGCAGATACTGAGGTAGTAGCCATTTGCGATGTTGACGAAGGCATGTTAACGATGGCCAAAAAAATATTTACTGATGAAAAAAAGCCATTGCCCCAAATATTCACCGGCAGCAACTTTGCCTACGAAGATTTAATTAAACTTCCCGAAATAGAGGGTATCATTATTGCCACCCCCTGGGAATGGCATACCCCCATGTGTATTGCGGGCCTGGAGGCAGGCAAATACGTAGGTACAGAAGTGGTGCTGGGCATTACTTTACAAGATCATTGGGATGTGGTAAAAGCTGCAGAACATTACAAAGGCCACCTGATGATGCTGGAAAATGTGTGTTACAGAAGAGACGTAATTGCTGTGCTCAACATGGTTCGTAAAGGTTTATTTGGTGAAATGATTCACCTGCAGGGCGGTTACCAGCACGACCTGAGGGGCGTTAAACTAAATGATGGCAAATCGGCTTACGGGAGCGGTGTGGAGTTTGGCGAAAAGGGTTTTTCTGAAGCTAAATGGAGAACCAACCACAGCGTTTTACGCAATGGCGAATTGTATCCAACCCATAGTATCGGCCCCATTGCGCATTATATCAATATCAACCGGGGCAACAGGTTTGTTAACCTGTGCTCGTTTTCTACCAAGGCAAGGGGATTACATGAGTACATTGTAAAAAAAGGAGGTGCAGATCATCCCAATGCAAAAGTGGAATTTAAATTAGGAGATGTAGTAACTACCAATATCAGTACAGCCAATGGTGAATCTATTTTATTGCAACACGATACCAACCTTCCCCGGCCTTATTCATTGGGCTTTAGGGTGCAGGGTACCAATGGTTTATGGATGGATGTAAACAAATCTATTTATTTGGAAGGCTTTAGTAAACCACACCAATGGGATGACGCCAAAACATACCTGGATCAATATGATCATCCGCTGTGGAAGCGGTATGGTAACGATGCAGAAGGTGCAGGCCATGGCGGCATGGACTTTTTTGTAATTAATGCCTTTATTGAATCTGTTAAACGTAAAGTGGCAACGCCAATGGATGTGTATGATGCAGCGGCATGGAGCGCCATTACCCCGCTCAGTGAACAAAGCATTCAATCAGGCAATCAAACAGTTGTTTTTCCCGACTTTACCAATGGCAAATGGATGAACAGAAAACCTGTATTTGCGTTGAATGATGATTTTTAAACCCGCATTTAAAAAATGCTGCAGATACTATGTTTTAACAAGTGCGCTGATCAATTTCTACTAATCAATTGTTGCTGAAACAAAAGAATACAATGAAGTATTTGATAAAAAATAATGGGGCTTGATGGAAATCATGCCCCGTTTTAAATCCAAATCCTTGAAAAACCTACCCCACATACGGAGTTATGGTCCGGTTGGTTTTATATTTATCAGTTTTATTTTTGGATGAATAATTTAAGGTATTTACACAGTGAATTACCTAATAGAAATCCTTCCAAAAAATTATTTTAAAAATAATCAGCCTTTACACAATATCACTAAAAAGTCTGCGTTAATAACTTGGTTTTTCATAGGATATTGGATTTAAAACGGGCTGTATTTCTATACCGGCCTTTTTTTTTGTCTTTTATTCAGCGCAATAGCTCAGCTATCTTTTTAAATAAGTTTAGATACAGCTTAAAATTAAGGTTTTGGTAAATTACGATGACTTCCGTCGCAATAAGGCGGGTTCTTTGTTTGTTTGCATTGGCAAAGCCAAACTTCCTCTTCGTTTTCGCATTGAAACTTTAAACTCTTGTAAGGCATTACTGTTTCTCCCTGCTCATTAATAGTGCTTTCAATTCTTTTGTGACTGCCATCACAAAACGGCTGTTTTTCGCTAAGTCCGCAAGTACACCAGGCATATATTTTTTGGGGTATAGGAATTAAACTGGCAGGGAATGTAGCTGCTACTTTAGGGAGTCCTTCGTTTGGGATCATTTCCATTGTTGATAGTTTTGTATAAATTGATATAAGTTAAAGTTATTGCCTGCGCCTTCAATTTCATTTTTTAATTCCGTCTTTTTAACATCAGCCATCCTCTTTTGTTGAATTAAATAAAAAGCTTTCTCTGCCAGTAACCAGCTACGTCGATTATTGACTGTAGCACCTGCTTCGTTTAATGCTGCAATTTTTTCGTTTACGGCATTAAATAATTCATTAATGCCTTCTTTTTTAGTTGCGACTGTCTTAATTATTGAAACGCATGAAGAACTCCCCTTTAGGAGATGGGGGTTAAGAGCCGGTGCCAGCATCATTCGTAAATTCTTTACAAATACATCAGCATCGGGCCGGTCGCTCTTATTAACCACAAATATATCCCCAATCTCCATCAGGCCGGCTTTCATTGTCTGAACTTCATCGCCGGCTTCCGGCACCAGGGTTACAATGGTAACATCAGCAAGACCGGCTATCTCTATTTCGCTTTGGCCAACACCTACCGTTTCTACTATGATGTAGTCAAAAGGCGCTGCTTTCAGTAAATCTGCTATTTCAATAATTTTTGGGTGCAATCCGCCTAAAGAACCTCGAGTTGCTAAAGACCTGATATAAACATCCGGATTGTTATACCAGTCACTCATTCGTATTCTATCACCCAATAAAGCCCCCAAATTAAAAGGTGAAGATGGATCAATACATAGCACTGCTAATTTTTTTTGTTGCAGCACCATTCGCTCAATCAAGGCATCCACCATTGTACTTTTCCCTGCACCTGGCGGGCCTGTAATACCAATAACCGGCGTGTGTGATGGTGGCAGTGACTGCATCAGTGATTGATATCCGCTCACTTCATTTTCCACCAACGAAATACAACGGGCCAATGCCTTAATATCGCCTTGCTGAATAAGTTGCAGGTATTGTTGCCACATCGAGGGTGAGTATTGTTTAATATGGTTGAAGATAGTTTAAAATGGTTTAAGGTGGTTGAAGATGGTTGAACGTGGTTGAAAATAGTTTAAAGTTGTTGAAGATGGTTGAACGGGGTTGAAGATAGTTGAAGGTGGTTGAAGATAGTTGAAGATAGTTGAAGATAGTTGAAGGTGGTTGAAGATCGTTGAACGTGGTTGAACGTGGTTGAATGGGGTTGAATGGGAGTTAAATGGGGTTGGAGGTGGTTAAGGGAGTTGGATATAATTTAAAGGACTTGCGATGGTTTAATAGATTTTAAAGGACTGCATAATTTTATATTTCTCTATTGCGTATTGTCTATTGCCCATTGCATATTGCTTATTGCCAATTGCCCATTCACCATTCACCTCTCAACGTTGCCAATTGCCCATTGCCCATTCACCCTTGCCCATTCGCCATTCCGTATTATCTTCGAAAAAAATTCAGAAAAAAGCATGACGAACTTTATTCCCATTTTTCCTTTAGGCATTGTGGTGTACCCAGGTGAAGAACTAAACCTGCACATATTTGAGCCCCGGTACAAAGAACTGATTCAGGATTGCAAAAAAAATAAAAAACTTTTTGGGATACCTTCTGTCATCAACAACACACTCAGCGAAATGGGCACGTTGGTAGAATTGGTAGAAATTACAAAAATATATGACACTGGTGAAATGGACATCAAAACAAGGGGGCACAAGCTATTCCTTATTTTAGAAGTTATAAAAACTTTACCCGATAAATTATACAGTGGTGCAATTGTAAGCTATCCGGCAAACGAATTATCTGGCAACTGGGAATTGATGCAGAAAGTGTTGGCCTCTGTAAGGCAATTACACACGGTGCTTAATGTAAGTAAATCCTTTAAAAAACCGGATGAGGAAATTTGGAGTTACGATATTGCACATCATGCAGGCATGTCGTTGCAGGAAGAATACGAACTGTTGCAATTATTACACGAATTGCAACGGCAGGAGTACTTGAAACAGCACCTGCTAAAAGTATTACCGGTAATATCAGAAATGGAGGTGCTTAAAGACAAAATAAAATTGAATGGCCATTTTAAAAACCTGAGTGGGTTTGAATGGTGAGGTGGTGAGTGGGCAATGGTGAATGGTGAATCAATGTCGTTGACTTAAGCCCAGCCGCCGTCAGGGTTTGCAACCGCTAACGGGGTTGGACTAACCCCGACGGCGGCTATCAGCCCCGTCGGCGGTTGATCAGGGGCTAACCAAAACTTAAGTCAACGACATTGAATGGGCAATAGCGAATAGTGAATGGGCAAAGCTATATAAATTGATAGTAGCTACAGAAGGTGAATAATTAAATAGTTTATAAAACAGCTACCCAAATAATTTATTTGTTGAATTTACTGCGCAGGTTATATAGATAGTCGGCTCTAATAATTCAACATCCATAAAAGCGTGTGATAACCAGTTAAAAATAGGGTGTAGTTTAATTTAAAAAAATCTAATTTCTTCCAATGAAAAAGACTCTTTGTTTTGATTTTGGCAATACCCGGCTTAAAGCCGCTTTGTTTGAAGCTGATGTTTTGGCAAATGAACTATTGCTTCCGGATGATAAAGATGAAACCATCGAAAAGCTGATTGCAACCTATCAACCCGATTGCAGCATTCTTTCATCTGTTATCAATCACAACCCTGCAATTGAAGAAATTTTAGTTGCACACACTTCGTTTCACAAACTATCACATCTTACCCAACTTAATTTTACCTCACCCGTGGGTAAGCCGGCAACTATTGGGGCAGACAGGCTGGCACTTGCAGCCGCAGCAGTTCATTTTTACCCTAAACAAAACAATTTGATAATTGCATTGGGTAGCTGCATTACCTATAATTTCATCAACCAGTATCACCAGTTTTTGGGTGGCGCTATTTCGCCGGGTATGCAAATGCGGTATAAATCCATGCATGATCTTACCGCCCAATTACCCTTACTGGAAGAAGGACCGATGGCAAATGGGGGTAATTTTCCCATTATCGGGTACGATACCAAAACTAATTTACAGAGCGGTGTAATTGCAGGTATAACCTTTGAAATGGCCGGTTTCATTGACTTTTACAACAACCGGTATGGCAACTTTAACGTGGTTTTAACCGGGGGAGATGCAGGCTATTTTGCCCGTCACCTTAAAAAGAAGATATTTGCCGACTTAAACTTTTTATTCAAAGGACTTTACGCAATCAGCGAAGTTAATAACTGCTAACATGATGAGATGGATTGGATTGGTTTTAACCTGTATAATTATTAACACAGCATCGGCCCAGGAAAACTCTCCTTATTCCCGTTACGGGTTAGGCGATATGTCTCCCAACCAGAATATTATCAACAGATCAATGGGTGGAATCACCGCCGGATATTCAGATATACAATCCGTAAATTTCACAAACCCTGCAAGCTATGGCAACCTGAGTTATACGGCACCAGGTTATTTACGCAATACTATTTTTGAATTTGGGGCCGAGGTTGACAGCCGAACATTAAAAAGTATTAACCCTTCTGATAAATTTAAATCCACCAACCTGATAGTTTCTTATATTCAATTAGGTATGCCTGTCAGGTTAAAAAAGCTGAATAAAAAAGGCCTTTACCTGGGTATGAGTTTTGGACTAAAACCCGTTTCCAAAATCAATTATAAAATTTTAAAATTAGAAAGAAAGCCCGGCATTGATAGTGTAGCTTCAATATTTGAAGGTAGCGGCGGTGTTAGTGAATTCAACTTTGGATCAGGCATCAGGTATAAAAAGTTTAATATTGGTTTTAATACAGGATACAGGTTTGGAAACAAGGATTATAGCACAAAGCTTACTTTTTTAAACGATACCGTTAATTATTACAATTCCAATTCGGCCAGCGTAACAAACTTTGGAGGTATCTTTTTTAGCTTGGGTACACAATATGAAATTGTTACAAAACGCAAATCTGTTCTGCGGCTGGGTGCTTATGGCAATCTTACCCAAACGATGAAGGGAACCCAAAACACCATCAGAGAAACAGTAAAATATGACGCTTCGGGTACCAGCTTTCGTATAGACAGTGTGTATCAAAAAACGCAGGATGGAACAGTAGCGTATCCATCAAGTTTTGGTGTAGGTTTTACCTACAAAGACAGCAGTAACCGATGGTTGGTGGGAGTAGATTATGAAAAAAGTTTTTGGAGCAAATACAGTTTTTTTGGTCAAAAAGACCAGGTTAAAGATGGATGGAAAATTCGTGCCGGAGCAGAATTCAATCCTGCCGGCTTAAATAATATCAAAAATTATTTTAGTGCAGTAAAGTACAGGGGTGGCTTTTATTATGGAAGTGATTATATAAATGTTGGTAATGAGCTTCCTGAATTTGGCATTTCACTGGGTGCCGGATTTCCACTTAAATTGCGTAGATCTTTTTACGAAACACAGGTTTCCTTCCTCAATACTGCCATAGAATTTGGTAGCCGTGGTAATAATAAATCTAACACCAGGGAAAGTACTTTAAGAATTTCTGTAGGTTTATCGCTAGGTGATTTGTGGTTCAACAGGTCTAAATACTATTAATTAAAAACAGGTAGACTGATGAAAATACCTTTTTATAAAAATATACTTGCAGCCTTAGCCACAGGCTGCTTTTTTTTGTGTAGTTGCGAAAACAAGCTGGCAGATGTAGAAGCAATCAACGCAAAAGGCATTGGTAAAGACGAGGCAAAAAAAGTAGTGATTCATTACACAGTTAATGGAAAAAGAAAAGCAATATTAACCGGCCCAATAATGTACAGGGTGCAGGATACTGTTACGTATGTAGAGTTTCCCAAAGGCATGCACGTAGATTTTTATGGCCTTAACGATAGCGTGGAAAGCAAGGTGGATGCCCGTTATGCTAAGTATAAAGACAGCCAGAGCAAGATGTTTTTAAAAGATAGTGTAAGGGTAATAAATATTTTGGGCGATACACTTTATTGCGATGAACTGTATTGGGACAGAAGTATTACAGGAGCAGAATTTTTTACCGATAAGCCGGTGCGTATAAGGCGCAAGACACAAATTATTGACGGAGTTGGTATGGATGCCAAACAGGATTTTACTGAATGGCACATTGTGCATCCCAAAGGTTTTGTAAATGTTTCCAACACTGAGTTTCCTAATTAAGGAATATTAACACAGCGGTATTAGTTATGGATTTTGGCTGTTGTACCTTCAAACTTCAATACAAAAATAAATTTTATGGATTATAGAAGATTAGGTAAATCAGGCTTGCAGGTAAGTACACTTTCGTTTGGCAGCTGGGTTAGCTTCAGCAAACAAATTAATGATAAAATTGCGGAAGAATTAATGGGCATTGCTTACGATAATGGCATCAACTTTTTTGACAATGCAGAAACCTATGCACTGGGTGAAAGTGAGAAAATGATGGGCAGGGTTATTAAAAAGAAAAAGTGGGACAGAACCTCTTTTATCGTTTCGTCCAAAGCATATTTTGGCTGGCGGGGTAAAGACAATAAACCCAACCAAACCGGTAACAGCCGCAAGCATTTAATTGAAGCTTGTAACGAAGCATTACAACGCCTTCAGGTAGATTATTTAGATTTATATTATTGCCATCGCCCCGATAAAAATACACCAATTGAAGAAACTGTTTGGGCAATGAACCACCTGTTGCAACAAGGTAAAATATTGTACTGGGGCACTAGTGAATGGAGCGGTGTTGAAATAATGGAAGCACACCGCGTTGCTGAAAAATTCAGGTTGATTGGCCCTACCATGGAACAGACACAATACAATTTATTTGAACGCCATAAAATAGAAGTGGAATTTGCAGAAATCTATAAAAATGTTGGTATGGGTACAACTATCTGGAGCCCGCTGGCATCAGGCCTTTTAAGTGGTAAATACAACAATGGCGTACCCAAGGGCAGCAGGCTATCCCTGGAAGGGTTCGACTGGCTGAAAGAAAAAGTTTTACTGGAAGACAGGGTTAAAAAAGTAAAAAAACTAAGTGAATTGGCCGCAAAACTGGGTGCTACCACCGCAGCAGTAAGTATTGCCTGGTGTATTAAAAATCCAAACGTAAGTACTGCAATATTAGGCGCTACCAAAAAACAGCAGTTGCTGGATAATTTAAAAGCATTGGAAGTTGCAGAAAAACTAACACCGGAAGTACTGGAAAAAATTGAAGCCATCATGAAAACCAAACCAGCAGCACCTGAGTTTTAATTATGCGTACCATTACCATCTACGGCATCCCCAATTGCGATACCATTAAAAAAACATTGCAATGGTTTAAACTAAAAAATATTACAATCATTTTTCATGATTACAAAAAAGATGGCATCAGTAAAGAGAAACTTACAGCATGGTGTAAACTTACCGGATGGGAAATATTGCTGAATAAAAAAAGCGCTACCTGGAGAGGATTATCGCCGGAAGAACAAAGCAACATCACCAGCCAGGCTGCAGCTATACAATTAATGAAAACACAAAACAGCATTATAAAAAGACCGGTAATTGAAGTTGATGGAAAGTTATTGGTGGGTTTTGATGAAGAAATTTTAAATAATTTGTTTGGTTAAAAACATACTTTCTTCCACTAATAATGGTAAATTTAAATATGGAAAACAGCCCCGAATTAAAAGCACTCATCCGCAAAAATGCTTCCCTGTTCTGGTATAGTAAAGACAGTGAAAAAGAGAATTTGCCATTGGCGGTGGTAACAGAATTTTTTTTCAATTATGCTGATGAAGCTAATGTAAAGGCATTGATGAACCTGGTAGGTAAACAAAAGTTAGCTGCTGTTTTTTTTGAACAATTAAATACATCTGTACGTGTCGCTGGTAATTACAATGTACTTTCAAGAAATTTCTTCAGCCTTTACCTTGCTAAATATGCACATTGAAATTTTAAATAATAACCAACAGCAATTGCTGCCTTTTATAAAAAAATACAAAAAGAGTTATTACTTAGTGGGCGGCACTGCAATTGCTTTGCACATTGGCCACCGGCATTCTGTTGACTTTGATTTGTTTACAGAAAAAAAAATAAATTTTACTTCGGTAAAAAAAGCAGTAGCTGTTTCAGGTTTTTCATCTAATATCATAGTCGCTTTATCAGATCAGATTCATTTTATCATCAATGATGTGAAGCTTACTTTTTTTGAGTTTCCATTTTTGGTGGAAGCCGATGAAACTTATGAAAATTATTTAAGGATGCCGGATTTAATCAGCCTTGCCGCAATGAAAGCCTTTGCACTTGGCGGAAGGGGAAAATGGAAAGACTATGTGGATCTGTATTTTTTGATTAAGGATTTCTACAGTATCAATCAAATATCAGGCAAGGCAAAAGAAATATTTAAGGACAGCTTTAATCCCATATTGTTCAGAAAGCAACTTTGTTATTTTAGTGATATCAATTATTCTGAACAAGTAGATTTTTTATCAGGTTTTGAAACAGCTGAAAGCACCATCAAGGAATTTTTAACAGAAGCCGCATTAACAGGTTTTTAAAAAAAATTGTATCAGTATAAATTTATTATTCACAAAAGGCCTGACACTCCTTTAGGCAAAACACCCCGCTTGCTAGCGGGGATGGGGCATAAATAATGAAAAGAAACGCAACCGCCGTATGGAACGGCACAGG
>Ga0163148_10003712_pt1 | contig 16613 bp, 20 predicted proteins | sample OliLakLV19MP7P2_FD_148606 | JGI IMG/M metagenome (GOLD analysis project Ga0163148, IMG submission 148606) | Freshwater microbial mat bacterial communities from Lake Vanda, McMurdo Dry Valleys, Antarctica- Oligotrophic Lake LV.19.MP7.P2 | ecosystem: Environmental > Aquatic > Freshwater > Lake >...
CAGGGTAAACAACCTGTTAATCCAATATTTAACAGACTTGTAATGTCAGAAAAGTGTTATAAATGCTAAAAATTGAAGGAATGCAACATATTTATTTGGATGATTTTTGGGAGAGAGATTATGATCCGGGCGGTATGATTTTACTAGGAAGAGTGTGGGTTGCCGGGGATGGAAATTATCGGTTTAGTTTTCAGGGTCAAGAACATGACGATGAGTTTTGGGGAGGTGCAATATCTTTTAATTATAGAGTTGAAGATTCTAGATTAATGCGTTTTTTTAGCGTTGATCCATTAACCAAAAAGTATGCTTACAATAGTCCATATGCATTTAGTGAAAATAGGGTAATAGATGCTATTGAATTGGAAGGCTTAGAGAAATTTCGCATTACTTGCAAACAAGGGTACCTTTGTGTCACCTTGATTGATATTACAACTACTTTTGAAGTAGAAGATATGCGGACTGGAAAATCAACTCCTTATTGGCCTGAAAAAGAAATGGATAAACAATTAAATGGGGCATGGGTTAATCAAGATAAAAGTGCGCTTAATACACCAGATGACAGCAAATTTTATAACCCCAATGGACAAGGACCTATGAGCAACAGAACACCCGCGAATTTTTTATATATATTTTCTCCAAGTGACCCTACAAATGTTACCTATGTCGATGTACCTGGCGGTACTTATTCAGCTTTCAATGTGACTGATATGAGCTCAAAAGTTACAGATATGATATTTGCGATTTCAGGCATGAAGGCTGTTGATCATATATTTTCTGTAGAAGGTGAAGAAACATGGGATTTCGGATTAGTGGATTATGATCGAATTGATATTACTGTTGCAGATGAATTTAAAAGTTCAATTAAAACTCAAATTGGTGAGTGGGGCTTTGATACCGGTAAAATTAATTGGATTACTCCTACCGCGGGTGGGCCAGATTTAGATATTAAATTTAAAACACTAACCGTAGACAGAAGTGATTATGATAAAGATTCGTATTTAAAAGATAAAGACGGTTCAAGAACAGAATGTGAATAATTTTTAATCAATAAACTATGAAGATAACTTTAATTATTTCTATAAATTTATTCATTTTAATTCAATGCTCATTTTCACAATATCCCAGTAATGCTGCTGAAAAAATTGTTTCCAAAGTTACATTTGATACGATATTCTACAAATCAGGGGCAATTTCAAAAATCATACCTTTTCGATATGGTAAAATGGATGGTGAACAAAAATGGTATTGTGAAAATGGGGATATTCTTCAATATATTAACTACAAGGATGACAAAAGAGATGGCCCATGGATAGAATATTATGATTATGGATATTATAAAGAAACCGGCTTCTACTTAAATGATGCTCGTGATAGCATATGGATTGAAAATTATTATAATAAGCAGATAAAGTCATATGGTAGATATTATCCTAACATTAATTATTTAAGTGTAAAGGAAATAGATAGCATGCAATATTTACTCACGTTAGATAAGAATTGGAACGCTATTGATTCAGTAATTTTAACTCCATCTTTGCTGTCTGAGATTCGGGCGAAATATGGAGATAAAGAAACAAGTTACTCATTAGGATTTCCTGTCCAAATTCATTTTAAAGATAAAACATGGCAATATTGGGATAGCAATGGAAAATTAATTAGAGAAGAATTATGGGATAAAGGAAATTTAATATCTGCAACTGAATTTTAAAGTTTTGCAGGGATTAATTATAAATTAGGTTCTATTTGATAGTATTTATTTTTCTCACCTCCCCAACCTATCCTTCAAATCCTCCTTCAAAATAAACGCACTCAGCAAATCTTTCACCGTTTCCTTTTGCCGGTTATTAAGTAGTTGAGTTCTTCTAAAAAGCCCCGCCAGTTCCCGGTCATCAATCATCTGGTCAAGATTATTTTCTTTTTCCTAAATGAAAAAAATAAATTAAGTTTGCACTGAAAATCAACCAACAAATATAAATTCAACTTCTGGTTGAGTGGTCCAGTGGGCCGATAGCGGTCCACAAGGCAAACGGACCACTGCATATAAAAGTAAGCAAAAATTGCAAAAACAAACAAAATTTACAATTTTTTCGTTACTTTTAAATCGTGAGAGAATCATACACCACATATGTTTCAAGCCTATCGGATTATAGTCTCGGCGGTATGCTTTTACTAGGAAGAGAATACATTGCCGGTGCTGAAAATTATCGGTTCGGAATAAATGGTCAGGAACGAGACGACGAAATTTATGGAAACGGTAATTCATATACCGCTGAATTTTGGCAATATGATCCGAGATTGATGAGAAGGTGGAATGTTGACCCGATTGTGAAACCCTGGGAAGCTTCTTATGCTGCATTTAGCAATAATCCAATTTTGAATATTGACCTGAAAGGAGATAATGCAAATCCTGTATATGACACTGAAGGTACTTTATTAGGTACTGATGATAAAGGTTTAAAAGGCGAAGCAATTTTCATGAAGAAGGAAGATTTTGAACAAGGAATGATTCATGATAAAGCAATGGAAAAAAATGTTGGATTTGAAGGGTTAACTGACCTAAATGCACAGATTAAATATAAGGCGAATTACGAATCCTTATATACAAGACCTGATTATGATGGAATTGTATCAATTGATGAAGGTGTTGCGTGGGCAAAATCTCATCCAAATTTAGATGACAACAATAATCCAAAAGATGGGTTTAAATACGCTACATCTTCTGATGCATTATATTATGATGTGTCAAAAATGGATTTTGGGAAATTAAAAAAAGATGATTTTCAAAAAGTTGGTGTGCCGGAATTAATAGATTTAACCTTTAAGGCTACTTTAGCTGAAAATTCACGATTTACAACATATGCTTTAGGTAGAACTTATATTACATTAGTTAAAAATGATGGTGAAGGAATTGTAGAAGTAAAAAATGGCACTTGGAATAATTATGATTGGCACTATGGAGGGAATGGGGCAAGAAATACTGCCTTATATATTGAACGCAAGAGGACTGGACTAAATGATAGCCATGGCTTTCCGCTTTAAGTTTATGGTCAAGGAAAATTAAATGAATAATTAAATGAGAATTATAAAGAGTAGAATAAAAGTAATTATAAGCGGTATTTTTATCCTTATATTTAATTCCTGTAAAATGCCGATAGAGTCACGTGTAAAAGGTGATAAGGATTTGGGAAATGGTTATTATTTTTTTGAAAATGAGGCCTTTTCTTGCATCGTATATGATAATTCACCCAAATATCAAAATAAAGGATTGCAAGTCATACCTTATGAAGTTGTAAAAGCAGAGGCAAATAGTAATTATATATTAGCTATGACATTAAATGATGATAATACAGTTAATAGTTATTGGATTATTGATAAAAAAAATAAAATAAATCTTGATGATTGTTACGGCCAAAAAAGTTGCGACAGTGTTTTAAGGTCTAACGTATTAGGACCCCTTGATTCAATTACCTTTTTTAAAGAGATAGAAAACAAGGATATAAATCTAGAAGGTTTTGAAAAATAATTGGGTTGATGGTTTAATCCGCCCGATTATTTCTCTCACCTCCCCAACCTCTCCTTCAAATCCTCCTTCAAATCCTCCTTCAAAATAAACGCACTTAACAAATCCTTCACTGTTTCTTTTTGCCGTTTATTGAGTAATTGTGTTTTTCTAAAAAGCCTGCCAACTCGCGGTCGTCAATCATCCGGTCAAGATTATTTTCATTTTCACTAATCAAAAAAATAAGCTAAATTTGCACCGAATCATCTTCCAAATATAAATTCAATTTCTAAAAGAGTGGTCCAGTGGACCGGTAGTGGTCCACAAGGCAAACGGACCACTGAAACCCTCGAAAAATAAGGGCTTTTGTGCCTTTGGTGCAGAAAATTCAAAAAAGGCATACCGTAGTAAAAATTATTTTCTAGCCTGCAATGTATTCCACCAATTAATAAAAAAACTACATCAACAAGCCCCAAAGTAAAATCATTAAACCAACTCAGAACTAGCATGATCACGCACTGGTTAAAGATATACAATCTGCGTCAAGCAGAACATTTATGTGGACACCGTTTTGTTAGTTCCACAGAAGGATATTTGGTAAATGACTTAGACGATTTAAGCGAAGAAATAGAAAAATACCATCCTATTTAACGAAGCCTAAACTCCACACAAACCCCTTTTTAAACATAAATTTAGGCTTAACGTAGTTATTTTGTCACTTGAGGGCCACAGGTTTGCCCTGTAATTGAACAATTTTGTCATCCCTAAAAGTGATATTTAGAAATATAAAGTCCAAAAAAGGCGTTACATTAGCCCTTAGGACGTTCTTTGATTTTAGCAAAAGATGCCTTTGGCTGACGAAAAGTTCACTGAAAAAAAGGGTAAGATTATATTACATTCGGGATGATGATGGTGGGAAGGAGTTGGGAGGGTGGAAGTGGATATAGGTATGGCTTCAACGGTAAAGAAGATGATCCCGAAACTTATGGAGATGGAAATATATATGACTATGGATTTAGGATTTACAATCCACGGTTGGGAAAGTTCTTAAGCGTTGATCCATTGACTAGGTCTTATACATGGTATACTCCTTATCAATTTGCAGGAAATATGCCCATTTATGCAATAGATATTGATGGGTTAGAACCGGAATCTGTTGTTTACAAAACTGGCAATTTAACAAAACCAGCACTTTTCATAATAAGTATGGTTACAGGGTTTTCGCAAGAAGATCTTATGAATAGTAAAATTGTATTTAACCAATCTATTCATGATAAATGGACGAAATATGATAAATCAACATTTGGTGCAATAACATTAGGTTACAATATTAATTTTACTTCCGGCTCATCTGAAATTAAATTAGTTGGGAATTGGTTGGAAATGTTATCTCATGAAGAAACCCATGTTTCTCAATTCCTTTACGATTATCATGGAGATTTGCAGAAATACGAACAAGGCTACTTGGTGGACGGTCTTTTCACAATTATAAAGGAAGGGACAACAAATATGGAGGATATTCACGAGGAGCACCCTATGGAAAAAGAAGCTTATAAATATGAAGGTAATATGGCTGATTTCCTAATTTATTTTAATTATAAATCAGAGGATGAAAATGGCAAAAAAATTGATAAAAATAAAATTGTTGATATTTTTGAGAATAATGATTGGGAGATGATCAAAAAATTTTCATGTTAAAATTTAAATATGATGAATATATCAACTCGACAACACCGACAAAAGTATATTATAACGTTGGAACTAAAGAAACACCTGCAGATAATACAAAAACAATTATTTCGGCCCCGGGCACTAGTCCAGAACACTATAATGGCGATGACTAGAACCAAAATAAAAATATGGAGCCTATGTGTATTTCTTTTTTGTTCGAGTTGTAAATCGAATGGTTATTTTTCATTTGATATTATTAATTATTCACTCAGCACCTGTTCGGATTTTACATTTAAGGAAATAGAGATCTACGATCTGGAAAGATCCAATTTATTAGGTAAAATAACTTTAAGAAATGGTCAAATTGGCAGTAAATATGTATCATTATTTCCAAGTAATGATACATATTTTAGAAATTATGACTCAATCGCTTTTATGCCTAATTCAAAGTATATATTATATATAAAACAAAGGTCATTTTATTTGCCCATAGAACTTTTCACAAATGAAGAAGGCAAAATTGATTCAACCTTTATTGTTGATGAATGTAGTAAGAAGAAATGACCTTTTATTGATATATACTTATTCAGAATATTAATTTGAAATCAGAACTAAATAGGGTATTCCTGTAAATGTGAAAGCCTTGCAGTTAAAGATGTACACAATTATTTGTGCAAAAAAAAGCCCCAAATCAATCACAAAGTGATCAAATTTGAGGCATCAAAATTTGCATCACAAATTTATAAAAATATTTTATTTGAATTAAGTCCCACCCTATTTGAGGAAAGATTTTTATCCACCGACGTGGGTCGGCTTTATAAATCGATTCCATTTAATTCTTTAGCGTAACCGCACGTTGAACCACGTCTTCCAAAATTAATCCTCTTGCCTTCTCTTTGCATTATGATTAAAGATAAAGTAGATTATCCGTACAACGTAAATCAATGGAAGGAAGTTGGTGGCACGATGGCCGGCTATTGCAAAGAAAAAGAAATATCCTACCAAACATTTATGTATCATGCAAGCCGCATGAAGAAAAAAGAAACTGCTGCCCAGGAACCCAAAGCATTTATCCGGATCGATGTCCCTAAAAAAAATCCTTCTGGTATTGAATATCATTTTACCAACGGAAGTTATTTTGTTTTCCCTGCAGGGTGTTCGGTGCAAATGATAAAGGCATTGATCGGTTGAAACTTTCAATTTTAAGCAATTAATCCGTATTTTTGTTAGGTGAAAACATCAACTCCTTTAACTGATTCAAGTGGATTAAATTACAATCCCTTTGGGATGACGCTGGTGGGTAGAAATTTCGAGACAGGAAATGGGTATAGGTATGGATTTAATACACAAGAACAAGAAGATGAAATTTATGGAAATGGGAATTTAAATACTGCACAGTTTTGGGAATACGATACAAGGATTGGAAAACGTTGGAATTTGGATCCTATTAAAATCCCTTCCTTAAGTGGATATGCCTGTTTTTTAAATAATCCTATTACTTTTAAAGATATTAATGGGGATAGTGTTGACTTAGGAAATCTATATGATAAAGATGACGATGGGAAGCTCTTCTATGCAGAAAGGGTCATTGAGTTTGAATTATTTGCAAGTAGTAAGGAAGGGAAACAATACCTGTTAGATCATGCTCAACAAGGATTTACTTGGAAAGGGGAATTTTTATCAATCGATTTAGATATTTCAGCAAAAGAAGAAGGAAAAAGCAGTAAGGTAGGAATTGATGTTACCTTCCAAGTTTCAGATAATGTTAATCCCAATGGATTAGCCGAAACTGATGATAGAATCGAAAATGGTAGATTAAAACTAACATTTTCATTTGAAACTTCGAAATACGCAAATGGTAAATTTAGTTATAGAGTAAACCGATTAATGTATGTTGATGCATATGTTCACGAAACCTTCTTACATGGATTTTTGATAGAACAGTCATTTTTAGGACTAAGTACGACTCCAGCATATAGCCATGATCCAATTTCCGTATTTTCCTCCGCTTATGGGAAAAATAATTTTGCAATTCCAAAAAGCATAATTAATCATGCCCAATCTATTGAAATATCTGCAAATCAAAATAAGCATGTTTATTCAACTATGTTTATAGAAATTAAAATAATACGCTCGGGCTTATTTTGGACAGCGGGGAAAACGTTAGATGAAATTCGAAAAAACAATAAAGCAATTGAAGATGAAATTAATATTGCCACTAAAGAATAAAAGTTTTTTTATTTTGTTTTCATGGATTGTATTGTTAGATTGCAATAACATTCATAAAAATTCCATTATTAGAAAATGGGAATACTACCCCATTGAAGAAGCATATAATTTAAAAAATTCAAGCGAATTAACAGACACCGTCATTTCTAAAGGTAAACTACCTCGAGAAATGGGTGAATTTGAAAATATTGGACTAAATAATTTTTTAAAAAATAATAAGGATTCAATTTATTTTGATAGCATCCAAAATATTTATATTAAAATGAAAAATCAAGACAGTATTTTCTTTGACAAAAAACAAACGATTTATTATACCTTACAATTATCCAAAAACAAAAAAACGTTAGATATCGGGATTCAATTAGTGTACTTTGAAGATTTTGGTCCATTAATTATTCTTAGCAAGGGTCTTATTTATAAATTAATCGATATTCAGATAAATCAAGTCAATTACAGTACAGATAATTTGTCCCAGACTATTCTTAATAAACAAAATCTTTTCTATTTTGTCGAACTTTAAAAAGATTACAAATCTGAACCATTTTTTTTTAGTCCAGTTATATAATCAATTTGCAGAATTTAATGACTCCAACTTAACCCTGTCCAAAAAATGAATAGATCACTGCTGCTCGTTTTGCCCCTTCGTATGACACCTATTCTCAAATGCATATTATTATGAAGCTCCGCCAGATGCTTTTATTATGGATTTCAATGACATTCCTTCAGTTTATTCGCTTCAGGATCACATAACATCGATATCAATTTATTCGACTCCGGATTCCTCCTAACGAACTTACAAAATCATGAATTTCGCATGGTTCACCCGAGCCCATATAAAATAAACATACCCGGACAACCCCGTGATCTGGTTCATTTAATTTCAATATTCCGGGAAAATTATAAGCAATTAAATCCGTATTTTTATTAGGTGAAAACATCAAATCTTTGTAACCGCACGTTGAACCACGTCTTCCAAAATTAATCCTCTTGCGTTCTCTTTGCATTATGATTAAATCTAAAGTAGATTATCCGTACCAAGTAAATCAATGGAAGGAAGTTGGTGGCACGATGGCCGGCTATTGCAAAGAAAAAGAAATATCCTACCAAACATTTATGTATCATGCAAGCCGCATGAAGAAAAAAGAAACTGCTGCCCAGGAACCCAAAGCATTTATCCGGATCGATGTCCCTAAAAAAAATCCTTCTGGTATTGAATATCATTTTACCAACGGAAGTTATTTTGTTTTCCCTGCAGGGTGTTCGGTGCAAATGATAAAGGCATTGATCGGTTGAAACTTTCAATTTTAAGCAATTAATCCGTATTTTTGTTAGGTGAAAACATCAACTCCTTTAACTGATTCAAGTGGATTAAATTACAATCCCTTTGGGATGTTATTGGTGGGGAGGAGTTGGGAGGCTGGAAGTGGGTATAGGTTTGGGTTTAATCGCCAGGAACAAACTCACGAAGTGTATGGTGAAGATAATTTATATTCCACTTATTATAGAGATTACGATCCTCGAATATCCAGATGGATTTCGATTGATCCTGAATTCAAAAAATATAGTAATATATCACCTTATTGCAGTTTTATAGGGAACCCTCTATATTATGTAGATATTAAAGGTGATGATATTATAATTTACTGCTCAAGTAATTCGACAACACCTATATTGACAATTGTAACGGACAAATATAAAGGAGAATATACGCTACCAGATTGGATAAATTGTAGTTCAATTGATGGTCTCGATAAGACCTATGAGTTAAAACCGTTTACGAGTGATGCATTTTTAGTAACATTGGATGCATCGTTTTCCTTTGGAGGTGGTGCACTTGGTGGATTTTCTGTAGCCTTTATTAATAGTGGGATTGATGATGGAGGTGTTTTTTTATATGGTCAAGCCGGCCCAACCATCGGTATGGAAGGTGGAGTTGCAGTAGTAGGAGGATCAATTGATTTTAACGAAAATAATTCAAAGAAATTAGAACTAGGTAGGGATACGTTTGAAGGAAAAAGCCAGGGAGCTTCTGGGTCTTTTGGTTGGTTTACAATTACTACAATTAAATCTTATGTAGATGGTGAATGGCATTCTAATTTTGACAAAAGATCAGATATTCTTTATGAAGGAACACTTGTCGGTGGGGGTGTTGGTGGTGGAGGAAACTTTTATTTCTCAAAGGGTGATCTTCTCGCACCGATAATTGAACCTGATAAAGAATAAATTAAAATTTATTAACATGTATAAATATAATATTTTAATAATTAAATTTACTTTGTTAATTTTATTTGCTTCTTGCAGTCGAAAAAACAGCCAGGAGATCATCAAGAATGCTACTAAAATAACTTATTCCAACTTCGAATTAAATCAATACATAAGGATTCAAGGAAGCTCGGATACCGCCTTGATACTAAAGAAATTGTTTTTAGATGTTTATGAGCAGATACCGGTAAAAGATATCTCCTTTCGTGATGCTACTGATCTAAATAAAATAATATTTTATTATGATGGAAAATTTGTAACAACTTGGATTAATTGTTTGCACCAGAATCAAATTGTTTTTGGCATAGAAGATAATAAGTATGTTTTAGACACTATTGCCGAACAGGAAGCAATTCAAAGAGTATCTGAAACCTTAGGTTTAAGCTTAACCTCTAATTAGGCAATCCTTAATAACTCTATAAAATCTTGGTATTATTGAGTTGTTATAAAGAAAAACTTGTAAAATCAGAAATAAAGTTTGCCGGGAAATGAAGAATTTTATTAAAAATTCGGTTTGACGAACAATCCCTTTGATGGAGTATCCGCGTTTTACAAGCCTGTTAATCAGTTTTAATTGATCCATCGTGATTGTTTTAGATCCATGTCTTTTATTTGAAGGACAAAAGACAAGTAATCCGTAAGCCCCCGACTAACCACAGGTATTTAATTTTCAATTATAAAAAAATTATTCCGGCTTTTTCCAGTTATTGGGAAGCAAGGACTTTAAATCGGTAAATTTTGTGTCAGATATTTTGTAACCGCACGTTGAACCACGTCTTCCAAAATTAATCCTCTTGCCTTCTCTTTGCATTATGATTAAAGATAAAGTAGATTATCCGTACCAAGTAAATCAATGGAAGGAAGTTGGCGGCACGATGGCCGGCTATTGCAAAGAAAAAGAAATATCCTACCAAACATTTATGTATCATGCAAGTCGCATGAAGAAAAAAGAAACTGCTCCTGCCCAGAAACCAAATTCATTTATCCGGATCGATGTTCCGGAAAAAAATTCTTCCGGTATTGAATATCATTTTACCAACGGAAGTTATTTTGTTTTCCCTGCAGGGTGTTCGGTGCAAATGATAAAAGCATTAATCGGCTGATGCTTTTAATTTTAAGCAATTAATCCGTATTTTTGTTAGGTGAAAACATCAACTCCTTTAACTGATTCAAGTGGATTAAATTACAATCCCTTTGGGATGACGCTGGTGGGTAGAAATTTCGAGACGGGAAATGGGTATAGGTATGGATTTAATACACAAGAACAAGATGATGAAATTTATGGAAATGGGAATTTAAATACTGCTGAATTTTGGGAATATGATACAAGGTTGGGAAGAAGGTGGAATGTTGATCCTGTATTTTATGCTTGGCAAAGCGGTTATTCATCCTTTGATAATAATCCCATTTTAATTACGGATCTTTTAGGACTTTCCGGAGTTGGTGGCACTAAGAAGATGAGCAAGAGGGCATGGAAATTTGCTCAAAAAGTTGGGGGAACTGTAGATCATGCGGATAAGTACCAGACCGGTAAAATGTATGTTGAATATGCCGTTGCTACATCAAAAGTCGATGCGAATGGGCAAGAAATAATAACATCCATTGGTGTAACTCGACAGGAATTCACATTAACAAAAGGAGAGAAAGCTTTAAACAATATTGGTAGTTGGTTTGGAGGCCGTGATTCGTGGGTTCATTCAGATGAGGGTGAAGAGTTTGGTAGAAGTACAGCTAACATGTTTCCTGCTGTTGGTGCATCAAACATACTTAAAGGAATGGAATCAGGTTCAGACATATATAATATTGAAATGGATGGATGGGATTATGTTGAAAATGGGTTAGCAATTATACCTGGGGAAGGTGCTGTAGGACAAAAAGTTTCTGTAGTTCTGCGGCTTGGGAAATACACTGGGAAAATTCTAACGGCGACACAAGTGGCCAAAAGATTAAATGTTTCAATGGAATATTATCACAGACAAATTAAACCTGAAATGAAAAAGCAATTTTCAAAAGAAGCCAAAGAACTGAACACAACAAATCCTGATTTTACACCAGACGATTTGGGAAATGTAGTGGTTGTAAATCCAGTAACAAAAGAAACTATTTCTACCAATGTACCCTTTAATAGTTTTAAAGATTAATAAATATGATTAAGATGTCCTGTATTTGTATACTTTCCGGCCTTGCCTGGAACCCCGATTTGTTATTATTGCCTGAACAGATTGAGGTGCTACATAAATATAAAATTGGTGATATAATAGCTAGGGGCAGGTATAAGGGAAAAAAATCCGAAGAAGGTCAGTTGGCGATTTCCGGTCAAGTTGATATAATGTTAGATTTGCTACTTTCTATCAAAAGAAAAGAGCTGTGGAAATTGTTTAATTATATAAATGTTAATTTTAACATTGAATTTGAGGGACAGTGCAATTTTGAATTAAGCAATCCACAAATCAATAAAATATCAGAGTTGGGCATAGAATTAGGAATCACCTGTTATGAAAAGACATGACTCCTTTAAATTACCCAAAGTAAGCCCCCGACTAACCACAGGTATTTAATTTTCAATAAAAAAAATTATTCCGGCATTTTCCAGTTATTGGGAAGCAGGGACTTTAAATCGGTAAATTTTGTGTCAGATATTTTAAGCAGGGTATCTTCCAGCCATTCTTCAGGATTAATTCCGCTTATTTTGCAGGAGCCAATAAATGAATACATGATTGCTGATCTTTCGTAAGCCCCCGATAAAGCACGTTCGCTAAGATTAATTCAAAATAAAGTTATTCCGGTTTTTTCCAGTTATTGGGAAGCAAGGACTTTAAATCGGTAAATTTTGTATCAGATATTTTGTAACCGCACGTTGAACCACGTCTTCCAAAATTAATCCTCTTGCGTTCTCTTTGCATTATGATTAAATCTAAAGTAGATTATCCGTACCAAGTAAATCAATGGAAGGAAGTTGGCGGCACGATGGCCGGCTATTGCAAAGAAAAAGAAATATCCTACCAAACATTTATGTATCATGCAAGCCGCATGAAGAAAAAAGAAACTGCTGCTGTCCAGAAACCAAATTCATTTATCCGGATCGATGTTCCTGAAAAGAATACGAGTTGTATTGAATATCATTTTACCAACGGAAGTTATTTTGTTTTTCCTGTAGGGTGTTCGGTGCAAATGATAAAAGCATTAATCGGCTGATGCTTTCAATTTTAAGCAATTAATCCGTACTTTTAATAGGTGAAAACATCTAATCCTTTAACCGATTCAAGCGGATTAAATTACAATCCCTTTGGGATGTTATTGGTGGGGAGGAATTGGGAGAGTGGAACTGGCTACAAATATGGATTTAATGGACAGGAACAGGATGATGAAGTATATGGAAATGGAAATTTAAACACTGCGGAATTTTGGGAGTATGATACAAGGTTAGGTAAACGATGGAACTCTGATCCAATACACGTACCATTTGAAGGAGGTTATAATGTAAATCGTAACAATCCAATTCTTTATGATGACCCACTTGGAGATTGCCCGGATTGTAAGGAAGGAAAGTATACAATACAAAAGGGAGATAATTATTGGAACCTTGAAGGGAAATGGAATATGGACCATGGAACTTTAGGGGAAATGAATAAGGGTGTAGATCCAGCTAAACTTCAAATAGGGCAAGAAATTAGAGTTACGATTAACCAAAGTGATTTAGCTGGGGGAATTACTTTAAATTCTGATAAATCTATGTTTGGAATGGACAATTTCTTTGTCAAAGGTGCAGAAGGTGTCAATAATATTCAGGATTTCACAGATGAAGAATTCAATCTTTTAACTTCTGAGAAATTGTGGGATTACGAAATATATTTAAATTTAATGCGGTTTGCTCCAGAAAAAGCAATGATAAGAGCAAATTCAACAGGAGGTGTCTTAGATATGAAAATGTATATGTTAAACAATCAAACTCAGTATTCGACTGATAACACTTTATGGTTTAAAACACAAAATAGTATTTCCGAACCTGCAACTCGAACATTATATATCTATAAAGGGTATGCTTACAACCTTAATGAGTTTGGAAATTTATTATTTGGCGCAGCTCACGCCCAAAGGGGAACAAGTTTGGTTGCATTGAAATCTTTTGGAAATATTTTTTCATTAATAAAAAATGGGCATAAAGATGAAAGTAATGAAGTTAAGGCTCTGGAAAGAGGTTATGAATATGGTAAAAATTAAATTTTTCTTAATTATATTTTTATCATGTTTTATGTTTTGTAAATCTTCTCTTAACAGACAAGACACTATAGCTGAATTGACAAATAACTTTAAAAGAAATCAACCTTTTTTTTTAAGCTTAGAAGATGGCTTTTCTATAAATACAGACAGTTTAAATACTCACTACAATAGTACGGTGGTATTGAACGAACTAGAAGTAAAAACAGGAATATTTTTTATGAACCTAGATTTTTTGCATGATAAAAAAAGTAATAAAATATATATAGGGACAGGAACAAATGATTGTTCTGGGTATCTTTATTTTTCAGAAACAAAAGAGTTAGAATGTATGATTTCATATTTAGAAACTTTACAACAAGAAAACAAATCCATTGAAATATCTATCCGAAAACTTACAGGCAATTGGGTTGCTTATAATAAAAATCAAGAAGCTCCTTTGGATGTGGTTTTTTATAATAAAATGCCTGATTCGCAAAGATGTTTTGATTTGTGATATTTTTGATAAATTTTAGATATATTTTTCAATTTGATCAGCTTGATGATTTCGTTTTGTTTACGACTGTTAAACAACAAATTGTTTAACTAAAGGAAAAATAATATTGCCATTAATACTAGAGCTATGTAAGCATGCGGTAAAATACCCCTCCTTCAATAAAATTAAACAATTAATTTATTTGTTATCAGTAGTCCAGTTTGCAGGAAGCAAAATGCTGAGCTGAGAAGTTTTAGTATCCTTTATTTTCAATAAAATATCAGCAAGCCATTTTTGGGGATTAATATTATTTAATTTGAAGGTTCCGAAATAAGAATAAACCATTGCAGGACGGTCTGCACCTTCGTATAATCCGGCAAACAAATAATTTATACTTACGAAAAATTGCTCAAAAAAACCTTATTTTTAGAATGTGAATTATCAAACACAGGTACCTATTTATAGCGGCCCGAAGTATGATCCCTTTGGGATGGTGTTGGTTGGGAGGAGTTGGAGTCCTGGAAGTGAATATAGGTATGGCTTCAACGGGAAAGAAGATGATCCCGAAACTTATGGAGATGGAAACATTTATGACTATGGGTTTAGAATTTATAATCCTAGACTATGTAAATTTTTAAGTGTTGACCCTCTTGCAAAATCCTACCCCTGGTATTCGCCATTTCAATTTGCAGGAAATAATCCTATTAAATTTATAGACCTAGATGGGCTAGAACCTTCAGAAAATCCTGAAAATCCTGAAAACCAAGCAGGACGAAATCCGACTGAAATGATTCAATCAATTTATGCTCAATCTGGTGGCGATTTAGCCTTTGAAGCGAATTTTTTAATATTTTTAAAAGGGACATCTGACCCCAATGCAAGCACTAATATGCTAACTAATAAAGATGGATTCACTTCTGATTCTAAAAATGCAGAGCAATACAATCTTTGGGTAAATAATGAAGGAGCTTTTTATGCACAAGATTATACCAATTATGAAAACAAAGATCTTTGTAATTTCTTATTAGGTTGTTTGATTGAAGGAGTAGGACCTGAAAATATTATTTTTCCAACCAATGGAACAGTGAGCAATGAATTAAAGGATGCAGGGATAGTTTCAGATGCTTTAGATTCATGGTATGAATTGAATAAGGGAAGGAGTGAATTGACTGGGGGAATTGCCGAATTTTCGGGGACTAAACATCAGCCCGCGACTATTTTTGGAAATGGTGTTTTTGATCCCGAAACTTTCATGGCATCTGCTTCGGTATTTATATATCCAATGAACGAAAATGAAATAAAAGTTGAAATATATAATATCATGAGTATTACATCGGGTGATTACAACAAGCATTTACCTTCAAACATATATCCACTTTCAGTAGTGCGAGATAATAGCTTGCAGCAAGGTGCCGAGCAGAATAAATTTGGTAATATCAGTCAAACCTTTTCATTTACTATTCCTATAGATTCACAAAGATTAAAAGATTAAAATGAAAAATTTCAGAAGATTTTGTATTGCCATAATTAACATTTTAGTATTAAGTTGGTTATTATATATATACACATCTGACAAACCATCAGATACAGCTGGATTCTTCATTTTAGCTATATTTATTTTCCTAATTGGTTTTAATATATATGCGCTTATATTATATAATGTATTTTCAAGGATGAAGAAATTTCTATTTATAGATGGAATCTATTTAATAATGTTAACTCTTCCAATATTTTTAGTTTTCTTCTATAGTTCTTATTTTATGAATATAATAATAAATTTATTTGCATAATATTATTTTATTATGAGGGTTGGGTAGAACGAACTACAAATAAGAAATATTAACTTTTAATGAAAATTTTGCCTAAGTAGTCAATATGCGAAAAGGGTTTGACAGTTTAGGCAGTCTCATTAACAGATTTCACAAATTTCTCAGCACCCTTCACCAAACACACAAAAAAATAAACAAACCCAAATAACCTGTGATAGAATTTCAACTTAATTTCAGCATTCCCAAACAATGGAATGAATTAAGCAATTAAAACCGTATTTTTAATTGGTGAAACTATTAATTGATTCAAAGGGTTCCGGTGGATTAAATTACAATCCCTTTGGGATGTTATTGGTGGGAAGGAGTTGGAGTGTAGGGAGTGAATATAGATTTGGGTTTAACGGGAAGGAAAACGATAACGAGGTAAAAGGCAATGGGAATCAACAGGACTACGGAATGAGAATATATGATCCGAGGTTAGGAAGGTTCT
>Ga0163148_10003718_pt1 | contig 16585 bp, 28 predicted proteins | sample OliLakLV19MP7P2_FD_148606 | JGI IMG/M metagenome (GOLD analysis project Ga0163148, IMG submission 148606) | Freshwater microbial mat bacterial communities from Lake Vanda, McMurdo Dry Valleys, Antarctica- Oligotrophic Lake LV.19.MP7.P2 | ecosystem: Environmental > Aquatic > Freshwater > Lake >...
AGATCAAGTTCTGTCGGGAAAGTCGATCTATGGCAATCCCAAAGGGCGCAACGTCACGGCAATGTCACCGGGCTGGGAGGCTGCAAACATCGTAGCTATTGAGCCGCCATTCCGGATGACCTATGCCGGTACGCCGATCAAGCGAATGCGCGTACACCGGCTGTGCGCTGAGTCGCTGGCGCGGGTGCTGTGCAGCCTCAAGGACGCAGCCAGGGGCAATCAGGCAATCTTGGACTACTGGGGGGTCAGTATCTTTGGCGGCGTTGTCGCCTACCGGCTGATGCGCGGTGGCAGCAACCTGTCGATCCATAGCTATGGCGCTGCGATTGATCTAGACCCAGCTCGCAATGGCTTGGGCGATACGACGCCGCGCTTTGCACAATTCCCCGAGGTGCTGGCGGCTTTCAAGAAAGAGCGATGGACATGGGGTGCCGATTGGGACGGCGACGGTTCCACTGCCAACGAACGCCGACCTGACGGGATGCACTGGCAAGCGACGAAACCACTTTAACCGCCCCGATGTGGGGCAACCAAAGGAGACTGACTATGGACAACTTCTACAAATTGACTACCCCGGCGCTCGCGCGTCTGGCGACGTACGTACTGCCGTGGTTGCTTGGTCTGGTGTTCGCATGGGTTGCCGCGCAAGGTTGGGGCGTCTACAACGAGGTCGCAGGAACGCTGACGATCACCTTGTCCATCCCGGAAATCCTTGGCATCGCTGTCGTATTCTTGGGTGCACCGGGCCTTGCTATCACGGCGCTTCTCAAGGGGTTCAAGTCGCGTGGCGGCGATCAGCCTGTGGAGGTGCCGAAATGACTGGCCTGCAAGTCTTCGCCATGGCGGGCGTGGCATGCTTCGCCGTGGCGCTGGGTCTCTGGGCACTGGTCCGAGGCGGTGCACTGCGGGGTGAAGCAGAAGCAGAAGCTGTGACCGCCAAGCACGAGGCGGTGCGCACTGCAGAGGTGCTACAAGACGTAGTCAAGGGCCAGACCGCAGCAGCAGAAGTGCGGAAGCGCAAGACTACTGACAAGACGCCGGATCAGATAGTGCGCGCAAACGATGGGCGCTGGCCGTGATACGCGCCCTGATCCTTTGCGTGGCGCTTGGCGGCTGTGCATCAACCCCGGCAGTGGTCGACCGGGGTTGCGCCGCCTATGGCATCCAGCGGGCAGGGATGCCGCCTCTGGCTGACGATGCGCAGTCTTGGTGGATAGCCGAGACCGATACCGCGATGACCGTAACCTGTCTATGACCCGCACCAAGCTGCTTGCCATACTGGTGGTGCTGGTCGCGACAGTGGGGCTGGTGGTTCGTGCCATTCCAGCCGCTGCCCAGGGGCTGCCACAGTGCGGCCCCTGGGATGCTATAGTCAAGAGGCTGACCGAGCAATATACCGAAACCCAGCGGTTCGTCGGTCTCGTTGCAAACAACAACTTGATGGAAGTCTACGCGTCCGACACCGGATCATGGACGATCACCATCAGCACGCCACAAGGCATAACCTGTCTTGTGGCTAGCGGCACGGGGTTCGAAGCGATGCAAGCGTCTCCGCATGGCCAGCCGATTTGACGTCATTCCCACCGGTGTGTCTGAAATGCGGACGTACGCAGGGGTATCGGGAATGACGCTGGCAGCCTACCTCGCGGACAATTACGGCACTTGTTCTGCCGCCAGATGCGAATGCAGGTCTACCGAGTGGCGCGGGGTGATGTGCCCCCATTGGCAGTCATTTTGCGCGCGCAATTACGATGAACTGCGCGTCGCTCAGGATGCTCTAACGGCTTCAATCACCCCTTGCCAAAGTCTGACAGAACGGGATGGCCACGCTCCTCCAAACAGCGGTCCATGATCCGCCGGGGGCCACCCTGCGCCAGTTCGGTGTTCGTGTTCGCCAACCCAGCCGTCGCACCATATATGGCTCCGTCGTTGGTATACCCGGCCCCGTAGGTTGAGCCGATCATTGCCCCCAAGAGGGCACCAGCGATCATGTTTGCGGCCATTTCGTTGGCTTGCTGGGCTTCGTATTTGGCCTGAGCCGCCTTTGCAAGCACACGGCATTCAGCCAGATCGGCGCTGTAGTTGGCATTTGGCCGGTCGACGACCGGCGCGTATGTGTCCAGCGGATTGATCGTCGGGCCACAAGCGGTCATGGCGAGGGTAGCGAGTATAAAGATGCGTTTCATGGTGTTATCCTTGTTGATGGTGGTGTTGATCGTCGGGTTGTCGTTCATGGTAAGTTCACTCATTTTTCTTCGGCAGGTAGCCGTTGGCCTGCCAAGGTGCCAAGGCCATCAGCGCAGCATCACGCTCTTGCGTCAGCCTTTCGATAGTACGCGCCATGGTTTCCCGCCCGCGCAGTTGCCCGGCAAGCTTGCGGTTGGCGTTCTGATGGCCTGCAATATGCTTCAGCATTTCCACCCTTTTCGTTTTATTCTTTTCAGATTGGTTGCGGCAATAGGCAAGGGACGCCTCGCTCTTGGCAAGGGACGCCTCGCTCTTGGCAAGGCGGGCGCGGCAATCGGCAAGGGACGCCTTTAGATCGGCAATGTGGGTGGATACCCCAGTGTCGGTCCTATCAGGGATCGAGATGGCGCGTTGCAAAACATTACCATCATAGTAAATCTCCGCCATCATAAAAAAATTGCCGCTGCTCTGCTGGAGCAACCGATGTTTCCAATCGGCGATAATAAGGGCAGCCTCTTGAAGCCGTTCAGCGTCGGTCATGACCAGAACCCTCCCCAATACATCAATAGCACAAACACAATCCAATCCCCACGAAGTTTAATAGCCTCCCATGCTTTTTCCGGCGTTTCGGCATTCCTCGCCGCACTCACCAAAATTAGCATAGAAAGGATTGCAAAGTAGGCTGCGAGAATTTGCGGAAATGTCACCCCATCCGACCCAAACACGTATGGCGACCACATAACCAGCAGCGCCAAGACGGCGCTTTGCGTGATGATAAACCCGATCCGGATAAAGACATGTCTCATTACGCAGCATCCTTCGAGATGGATCGCATGTCGTTAATCGTTTTCCACATTTGGGCCATCAGATAGTACGTGCCCATGTGCATCCCCAACGGCTGGCCCGGAAGTTGCATCGACTGAAACTGCTCGACCTTCAGTTTCATAGCGGTGAACTCGTGGTCAGTCATGCGTAACTCCTCCTATTTGTTTCGTGGGTCGCAGGCTTTTCGGTGAGGTTTCCCGGCGGCAGGCGCGATCCATTTGCCGCCGGGTCGCCACGGGGTGTGGCTATAAACCGTCGCCATCCAGATCGGGCAGCTTTTCGGACACGCACGACAGCGCAATGATATATGCGCCCTCCAATGCAGCCCAGCCATCGCGGGTGTTTATAATGACCGGTGATGGTTTGGTCATACGATGTTGAAGCAGGTCGCTGGCAATCCGCATTTGGTCGCGGGATGCGAAATATATCACGTCGCGAACGCCACCCTGCAAAATCACCTCTATTCTGTGAAGCCACTTGGCGCTCGGTATAACAGGTTGTGTCATGGTTTTACTCCGGTTTATGTTAGATGGTTCAGTTTCAAATCCCCCGCTGCGCGGCCGCACGCTGGCGGGCCTCGGTGGTGGCGTCGCCGCTCTGGTCGCGGTCTGCCGGTCTGCGGGTGGCCATAAGCCCGAGCAGCAGACCGGTGGCGGTCAAGATCAGCGCGGCAATGATGGCAATGATGGCACAGGCCATGGCGTCACCACCTTGCGCGGGACACCGCTTCGGCAGCGATGCCGGGGGCGGCGAGGATGGTGGCAAGAAAGGCATCGGCCAGCACCACGGCGGCGATGATTACCAGCGCGACAATCAGAGACCGCACTAAAACGGTGGTGAGGGTCGCCACCCTGCTTTCCAGCCGGGCAATCGCCGCGCGGCGGTCGGCGTCGCCGCGCGGGGTGTGAAATTTCATCGTCATTGTGCTTTCCCCCCGGTCGGAGCGCTGTCGTACAGCCACTGGCCTGCTGCGGCCTGCCAGTTTCGCAAAAGCTCAAAGTTTGTTTCGGCATTCCCGGCCCCGGTGATCCCGAACATGGTCAGCCGTTTGGGCGTCTCGCTGATTTTTGCGCAGTCAGACCACGTCAAGTCTTGCAGCAGAGCGGCTGCAGCGATGGCGGGTACGTTGGTGTGGATGGGTGATGTGCGGCGGTCGATCAGGGCAATCTGCCCCTCGACCATCAGCCGTCTGGTGAGCCTGCTTTTACGATCAGCCAGTGCGGTGGCCATGTCTGCCGGGACCGTGAAGTCTTCGTTTGATTGTGCTGCGTTGAGTGGGGTCATGGCGTTTCCTTTCGTGCCGCCATCATGGCATCGGCAAGCGTTGCATTGATCGCGGCCATCACCGCCAGCGCCGCCGCAATCATCGCGGGCGACGATTTGCGGTCCATCAGAGCACGGAGGGCGGGCATGTATCCGGGTGGATGTGGCATCTGTTTCTCCATCAAGGTCAAAGGTCCAGTTTGGCACCGGTCAGGTCGGCACCTCGCAGAACGGCACCGCGCAGACCGCGCAGGTCGGCACCGCGCAGACCGCGCAGGTCGGCATAGCGCAGATCGGCACCGTTCAGTTCCGCGCCGGTCATGACAGCATAGCTCAGGTCGGCACAGCGCATGTCGGCATAGCGCAGATCGGCACCGCTCAGTTCGGCATAGCTCAGGTTGGCATAGCGCAGGTAGGCACCGTTCAGGTAGGCATGGCTCAGGTTGGCATCGCGCAGGTCGACACCGCTCAGGTCGGCTCCGCTCAGGTAGGCTCCGCTCATATCGACGGATGCCGCCAGCGCAGCCCTCACGGCCAGCCCGATACGAGTGGCGGGTCGCTTATTACTGTCAACATCAAGCGAAAAAAACGCCGCGCCGGTCAATCGGTTGTAAAGGTGGACTCGGGTGGTTTGTGCATGCGTCATGGGTATCTCCATCAATCTTCAGGGTTCAGGTTGGTTTAGGTAACTGGCTTACACCTATAGTGTACACCAAACATATGAGTTTGTACACACCAGAAACACCTAACGCGTAAAGTATTTTATAGCCACAGGAAACCTTGGTTTGCCGCTTGGGAATTTCTGGAAAAACCTGAGTGTTGCCTTTCCGCCCTCGTAAGAAACGGCCTGCTCCAATACGGTCTTTAAGTGGGTTTGTGTACCACGACACCCGGCGTCAAACGTGTCTTCACTGTTTTTCATGCAACAAGTTATCGACTTTGCGTAGCCCGCCCACTGGCCTTTACCTTCATTGACTGCTAGGATCGTAAACTCTTCGTCTTGAAATTCTTTAAGCTTAATCAACTGACTAGCTCTTTTGTCCTGCTCATAGCCAACGCCTGACACGCGGACTATTGTTCCCTCGTAACCCTCCTCAACAAACAGTGCGTGCTTGCGGTACAGGTGGTCTAGCCCCTCGACCCGCAACGTTTTTACAATGTCAACAAACTTTGTTTCGGCAAGGAGCTTTTTACCTTGCACAAACCTCTTCACAAACGGATCATTTGAGACAAAGTCATAAACGTGATAGCGTATTGTGTCTTCAACCTCCATAGCTTCAAGCATATTGCTTTGCGTCTTGGTCAAAAGGCTTTGTATTTTTCCAAAGTCAGACTTAAGCTCGTGACTATACAACTCCCCGTCTATAACGAGGCTTGGGTGCTCTATAAACAGTGGCGCCAAAGCTTTTTCAATATGAGGACAGGTTTCAATTTTGCGAAGATTCCGAGTCCATAGGCCCCTGCGATCTGCGAGACAACGAAAGCCGTCAAGTTTTGGTTGAACAAAACAATTTCGACTTGTGATGGCTTTGTTAACTCTTGCAAGTTCTTTTTCAAGGCTTGGCTTTGCAAGCATCGCACGTGGCACGGCCTCCATCTCAACCAGATGCGCTAAAGAAATAGCATAACCCTCATCAAGCTTTGCCTGCATTTTAGACTTGGCCTCGTCAACCGCCGCTTGACTTGAGGTGCGCTCGTTTGACCGACCAATGTTTTTTGGCTTGCAACGCGTAGGGAAAGACACACGGGCTTGTCCCGAGCCATAGTCACAAGTCTCGGTGTACCAATCCTCGCCTATCGTGTAAACTTTCCAGGTTTTCGTCTTCCCAGACGAAGTACGGTGAAAAAGAATTGAAGATGCCCAGTCCGTCATATTATATTTCTCCAGTTGGAAACGATAACCTTGTCGGCGAAGCTTCTCTTTTCTTTAAGCGCAGCAAGTATCTTTGTGTCTACAGTATCTTGCGAAACTAGGTCGATGTATCTTGCGGAACGCAATTGGCCTATGCGGTGTATCCGATCTTCTGACTGAAGACGCCGCTCAAGCGAATAGTCGTTTGAATAATATATGGCCAAGTTTGACGTTGTCAAAGTTATGCCCATGCCGGCGGATTGCGGGTTCGCCACAAAAAACCGTCCTTTGTCTTTTGGGTCTTGAAACCTTTTCACCGCCACTTCTCGGTCTGCTTGCGGTACCCCTCCGTGAAACTCGATAACACTGCTCTGACCATATACCGTAGACAACGAAGAAACAACGTCCCTTAGTGATTGTTTGTAGTTGGACCAAATAACCACCTTCCCGGTCTCAAGCTCGATAAGATCAAGCAACGTTTGAATTCGGTTGTTCTCCACTGACACATACTTATCGCGGCCGTTTTCATCTTGGTACTTGAGCTGTCCGCAAACGATTTGGTGGAGCTTCACCATCATCGTCAGGATATTGGTTACCTCTATCGTCTCCCCCAGACCATCTAACTCAATGATAGCCTCTTGGCGAAGCTTATCGTACATCTCACGTTGAGACTTTGGCATCTCAACCACGACCGTGCTGTAAATCTTTTCAGGCAAGTCAAGAGCGTCTTCCTTTTTTACGATTGACGCAAAGGTTCCGATAAGGCGCGTAAGTTCCTCGGTGTTTTGATAGCCGGTAACCACCTGAAACGACCTATTGCCAAACGTTTTCTTCTCTACTCTGGCAAAGTAGTTGCGAAACGAGATGAACGACTTGTGCCCAAGTATATCCTCAGGCCTAGCTAACGCCATGGCCTGCCCAAAAATCTCAAGAGAACCATTCGTAATCGGCGAGCCAGACATAATTCTCCTGTATTTAGCTGCTCGGCTAAACTTTACCACGGCTTTTGATCTTTGTGAAGTGTGTGTTTTAATGGTGGTGCTCTCGTCCACACCCATGAGAAAATTACTTCCTACCACGCGGTACAGCTCGCGCATCATGTTGGTAAGATTATCGGAACTTGCCGAGTCGACGTTGAATATAAACACCTTGAGCCCGTCAAACTTTAGAAACTCGGACCAATTTGACTTGAATGACTTTAAGCCTACTTTTGCCGAATTATACCTGAAAGTCCGGTACCTAACTTCAGCCGGCATGTGTGTCGGCACCTCAATGAATTCAAAACTTGGGCACATTGCTTTGACTGTGCAGATTACCAGAGCTTTAATTTTCCCGGTCAGGTATAGGTAGGCGCCATTGTCAACAAGTATTTTTGACTTGCCAAGGCCCGGCTCAAGGAAATACGCCCAATATGGCAGGTCAGCGGATATTTCAAAGACGTCACGCTGGTGGCCATAGGGTTTTGTCCCGTATTCGTATTCAACCGGTGTCATTGCTGATATGCTCACTGTATTTGATTATTTGGTATCGAAGAAAAGCCCACGGCGTCAGAGACGCCGTGGTAGTTTGCCAACGCCGTACCAGGGTTGAACAGCGACGTTGGTTTAATTCGCCACCGCCCACGCAGTCCGGTTAGAGCAGACACGCGGGCGGTGACTAGCCAACTAGCGGCATTCTATATCAAAACGGAATTTCGTCATCGCTTGCCTCGGCCACGCGCTCTGACGCAGAGCCGGCGTCAGCCTGCGTTTCTTCAGACAGTTTGATATTCCCAGACTTGACTTGCTCATAGTACGTCTTGGCCTCGTCGTAAACCGGCTTCGAAACTGGGTCCTTCATACGCGTAAACTCCGGCGACCACCACGAGTTTCCATTCTTTTCTTCGAGGAACGTTGTGGCCTGATAGGCAAACATGAACCTTGGCGCCGCGATATTCGGATGGCCTGGAATTTTTGCCGATGTAATGGCGTGGTTGAACTTCCTGTTTGCACGAAGGCCAGTCGACTTCAGACTGATCACCACACGCTCGGTCTCACCGGTGTCAAGGTTTAGCCGAAGGCAAAAGTGTTGGGCGGTTTCGTAAACGATAAGCTTTGTGTTACTTTTGATGACATTTTGGCCTTTGTCGTTCTTGATTGTTTCAGCCATGATCGAATTGTTGTCGTAAACGTCAACAAGGCCACCGCCACTGTCGCGGTCCATCCAAACAAGCCACTGCTTCCGATAGAAGGCTGGCACGACCAGAATACCGGTCTTTCGACCTTCGTAGGTGTTGCCAGTAACGTTGTTGTAGAACATCGACGGACGAGCGCCTTCAATGAAACCCTCTTTCCCTTCCGTTACCTGCGGAGACAGACCTTGCAAAATGCCAATAAATGGTATCGCAATGTCTTCAGCTGAAAGTCCCTCAGACCCAAGCCCGGCGTCAGCAATCAGGGCTTTCAGGTCGTACCCTTCAATGGCAGATACGGTCGATATTTCGTCGCCACTGATAGCGACATCGGTTTTCTTTTTTGTCATGGTATTACCCTCGCTCTTTGCTTCGTGTGATCTTTGCTTCGTTTATGACAAACGTGCTTATGCACTCGGGGATTACATCCCCGTTTTCGTACAACTCGCGAACAAGAGCACGCAAGGTTTGCCAGTGCACGGCAGGTTTGATAGACACATCTACGCCCATAGAGCGCAGTTTCTCAACAGTTTTTTCGGCCTCTTCAAGGTGCCCCTTTGCAAAAGGAAGTGTCACGTTTGGGGTAATCACGCCAGAACGCTTTGTTGACTTAAACCACTCAAGAGCAGCGTCTTCGTTGTCTTTTGAAATGTTGCCGACGTATTTTTTTGAAACAGAAAGCTTTGCGCCATTTTCAAGCACAAACGACTTTACCTCAGCCTTTATCATGGCGTCAGGGAGATATTCCTGTTGAACCTGAAGAAGGCTTTTTGTCGCCGCGCTTGTGATTGATCCAAGCTGAACAATAAAGTCCTCAAGACGCATCTGCTCAATAGCCAAAAGCTTGATGCTTCCTAAGTCGTCGTCGGTTATTTCAAGCTGCGCCCTTTTTTCAAGGTTTTCAACATCAGCAAGAGCGGCGTTAATCACGTCGTTCATTTAAGCCTCCACGTCTTTGTCACTTGGAAAAACAATAGCACGAGTAACGTAAGTCTGGTCGTGCTTGTCCCATTCCAAGATATTTACTTCTGTTTCATGGTTTGGGTACATTGCCTCTGACAGGCACATAGACACAAGGGCCACAACGATTGGGTTCCCAAGGGGGAGGAAATGGTCTTCTTCAAAGTCAAAATCCTCGAACCACACGCAAGCTGACGAAACAATAAGCTCTGTGTTCATAACATTTATGCCCAAAGGAAAAAGAAACTTAACCTTCCCATATCTTTCTGCCTCAGAATAGTCGTGGTTGTTTTGCTTCAGTATTGCGTATACCGTCATACTTTTACCTTTCTTGTATTAGACCATCTTAGTCCGTTTAATTTTTCCTGTGCACCCCTGAAATGTGCTAAGTCAGGTTTCTTTTATCATCCGCAATGCCGAAATTTCCATGTCTCTTACGCCCCAGGGTTTTGTCAACGTGATAAACGGTTCCAGGGCTGTGTTCAATAGTATTCGATTCCACTTTTTATAGGGCTCGCGAGGCGAGTCAATCAGGTCTTTTGCGTGCCAAAATTTAATTTCATTTTGACAGAGAGCAATGACGTATATGCCGCGATCGTCTGTAAAGCGCAGTCTCTTGGCGTAAAATGACAACTGAAAGCGTTCAAAATACAGCCACTCTTTGCCCTCGCCAATTTTTGATACCTTGGTTTCGATTAGAAACTGCTTACCTCCTCCGGCGACTGACACGTCAGGGAACCCGGTTCCCACGGAGCTTTCGATCCGTTCAAGGTGAAGCACACCCGACATTTTACGGATGTGCCTTTGATAGAAGTCTGATTCTTTCATGTAACCCGTTACCTAAACAAGTGAACGGCCCAAAGACCTACCCACAAAAGAAAGAAAATGGACAGAACCCCAAGCAGGTCACCGACTATTTCAAAGAACAGTTTCAGTTTATTTTTCATTTAGAAACCACCCCAGATTTGCCGCATATAAGACGAGGGCATCGAAGACCCTTTCGTCAAGCGCCACAGTCATATTTTCGTGGTGGTTGGCGCCTAGCCACAATTGATAGCCATCGTGACCGACAAAAACCCCGTCACCAAGGTACTGCGTGTCTTGCGTTTTCATGGCAAATATCTCCCGCCGGGCCTGCGTTCGACGTCAGCCGGCACAGGAAGGTTGCGTTTTTTCTTGGGGAACCGAAGGCGATCATCGGCAACTTGTTTTTTGGCTCGTTCCCACAAATAGGCCGCCAGAAGACTGCCTGTGACTTCTCGGTTGTAACCTTCTTCTGCGTACCACTTTTCACGCATACTCTGCTCAACAGGGTCTTGAGACGGTGTTCCCTTGTAACCTGGCATGACTTTTCCTTTGTATCGCGTATGGTTCATATTATATCAGGCTTGACTCGATTGTCATCCCTGAAATAGAGCAGAGGGGCCGAAGCCCCTCTTTTACTTTAGAACAACTTGACGCCTTGGGTTGCTTCGTTGTGACGCGCAACAATCTCGACATCCGCCTCAGTCATGGTGGGAAACATTTTCCCAAGCGAGCGGATTGCATCGCGAAGTTCAACCTGTGTTTTTGGAACTCCGAAGAAGTAGGTTGCGATCATGTCAGCGACGGCTTTGTTTGTAGTGGTCATGCTTGTCATCTGAGTATCTCCAAGTTGGTGTGTGTCCGTAAGAATAGTGTACAACGTTTTTCAGACGTTGTAAACACTTATTTAGCACTCCCCCAGTTGTCAAGCATCTTGGCCACAGCGACAAAAGGTATGCGGAACCCGTAGTGCCGAGCCATAGTTGTCTCCATAACATGCGACAGCAGCTTGGCTTCAGCCTCATTTCCGTAAACCGTTATCTCGTCATGAACAGCCATAGGTGCAACCACGCCATGGTCATAGTACAGGTCAACTAACGCGTGCTTAGTCTGATCACCGGCCGTGCCTTGAACAACGGAGTTAAACACCTTGTGAAGGAAAGCACGCTCATAGTCGCCCCCAAGTTCGCGGATCGCTTCTTCCTCATTCTCGAAGGTATGATTGTAGCCCCATCTCTTGCGAGCTTCCCATGACTTGGATTGAAACTGGTTAAACCTACGTCTGCGGCCTGATGCGGTCTTTATGAACCCGCGGTCGTTGGCCAGCATTTGAAGCGCAAAAACCGCCTCTTCCAAAAACGGCGCACCTTTGAAATACGTCTTCTTTAACTCCTTTGCCTCAGTCAAGGATAGGGCCATGCTTGCAGCAAGTTTTGGGTCGCCCATGCCGTAGAGAATTCCGAAGTTGAGGTTTTTCAATGGTCCGCGCTCGAGATACTGGCCGGTGTTTTCCATAATCATATCTCCCACCATTCTGTGGAAGTCTGTGGACGGGTCGTCAATAAACTTTTTCATCATATCGCCAACCTTGGTTAGCTCACGACCGTCCTTCATGTCAACACGGCCGTCTCGGTCTATCCTTAGCCTCGAGCTGACCTCAACGCTAATCCTGGCCTCCTGGCCAGAAAAGTCGGCATTGCAGAACTTCTTTCCCTCAGGAGCTATAAAACACCCACGAATGATTGGTGTATGCGTCTTATTCCGCCCTGGTATCTGCTGAAGATTGACGCGTCGGCTTGCCATGCGACCAGACTTGGTTCCGCCTTCCTCAGTCGGCAGCTGCATCCAGTTAGGGTGCAAAACACCATTTACGTTTGCCTCAATAAACGTGTCGATGAAGTCCGTTGACATTTTTCTTGACACGCGCAGATCAAGCAGGACTTCGCAAAGAATGTCACCCTCGTGCGCCTCAAGCCACTCGTTACCGACTGACGGACCAAACTGAGTTGTCGGCACATTCTTATACCCAAGCTCTTCCATCATCTGGCCGACACGACTTGAAGCCCAGTAGTTGAGGTCTCGGCGAATTATACTGTGAAGCTCTTCGTACTTGATCTGGATACGTTTGGTGTACCAAGCTTTGGCTGCATGAACCTTTTCCATGTCAATGAGAGCACCTTTTTTGCGCATCTCCCATAAGACTGGCTGTAGGTCTTGCTCGAGCTTGAACACGTTCTCAAGACTATCTCTGTTGATAATGGTCTGTTGCTTCATAAATATCTCAACAGGCATCAGAGCATCGGCTTCAGCATATTCAGCCACGTATTTGGCTGGTATCCAACGCATGTTCTTTTTTGGATCAGCGGAATATGCCGACGCAGCATCTAAGAGAACCTTTTCTTGCTTACCATCTCCAAGATAGCTCAAGGCAATTGATTCTAGCGTGTAGCCGTCCTTGCGCTCTTCGTCGATAAGCGCCTCGGCAACCTGAACGTCGCACCACTTTCCGCGTATGTCAACACCGATTGAGCCAAGGCTTTCAGCATCGTATAGCAGGTTGGCTCCGCACTTCTGCTCTTCACCGCCGAGAACGTGCTTGAGGTATTTCGACACTTGGTCTATGTCGCAATTCTCAGTGTCAACGTGACGGAGAGGTAGATAAAGGCTAAGGCCATCGTCATTAGCTATACTCACGCCGATCAACTGGGCATCACCACGGATAAATCCGGGACCCTTGGTGACCAGATGTGGGTCGTCCGTTTCGGTATCAACACCGATCAAATATGAACCACGAAGATCAGGCCATTCGCTTGGCGATGGCGGAGTCCAGCCAGTATCGTCAAGAAACCCGGGCAGCGGAAGCTGCCCGGGTTGCTTGACTGTTTTTGCTCGACCAAGATTTGGGTATTTTTTCTTCATGCAAAATGCTCTTCAACACAAACACGACCACACTCCTCAACGGTTATACAAAGGCCGAGGACATCACTTTCATATTTGCAGTAGGCCGGTCCGCCTGAAAGGTGGTAGCCGATTTCGTCTTCAAAACTATCGTGCCAGTCGGCATCGACTTCGGTGAAGGTAAAACCAAGGTCAAGAAGGTGGGCGTGAATAGTGTTGGTCATCTAAGTATCTCCAAGTTGATTTGCGTCCGCAAGAATAGAATACAACGTTCTGCAGACGTTGTAAACACTTATTTGCAGATAAAGTGAAACCATTCTCGACCCGCTTCTTCCCACCAGACCTTTGCCATGGCATGAGGATACTCGTCAAGGAAAACAATGCGCTGGCAGCTCGTCATGAGCAAAAGCTTCGTGCAGTCATTGCACGGAGAAGTTGTGATGTACGCCGTGGCAATCTTCATCACATCACTGCAGTGAAGCAGCGCCGCTTGTTCGGCGTGGCTGGCACGGCACAGATGCAACATTGTCCCAGATGGAGCCGTTGCCGCTTCACACGGCACGTCAATGCAGTGAGCCATGCCAGGTGACACGCCATTGAAACCGGTTGACAGAACCCGGTTGGTTTTATCAACAAGAATGCAGCCAACCTTGCGTCTGGCGCATGTTCCACGAGACGCAACCAGCCTTACCATGTCAGCGTAGTATTCATCATTCGTTGGTCGAGTCATGACATCAGACCCATTATTCCCTCTGGTTGGTCAGCGTAGTTTCTAAGCAGTCGAACAATGTCTTTTGGCTCGTTTTCAAACAAGAACAACAACTTCCTTGGGTCTTCGTTACTCACATCACCTTCCTCGTTGGCTTTTATAACGGCGTTTACAGTGTCAAAGTTAGACTCGTACAAATGCTGAGACCCTGCAGTTAATGTTAGATTACCGGGTATAAGGTGCTCTTTATAACCAGCCTTGCGTAGCAGTGACACAACGTATTGCGCAATACAAGAAAAAGTTACTGTGTCATAAATTACTCCAAGCCAAGCGTCAGAAGAGCGCATGGACGCAAGGCAATGCAGCTTGTTGCCTCTGATAAGAAACTGAAGTCCTAAAGTACAGCCAATGTCTTTAGACGAATATGGTCTTTTTCGCCATATATCTATGTAAGCTGATCTTGACATTGGATCATCAATTAATGTTTTTATAATATATGGAAACTGGTCTACAACTGCAGGTCCATAAGCCCCTGAAAGAAATATACCATCGTCAGAAAACTTAACCATTGATGGTGCGTATTTTTTAATGTATTCAAGATCGTTTGAACCGGAAATAATCCAGTGCGCCTCTGCGGCAGCAAACTTATAACTCATTTTGCGCATTGGTATCTGAACAACCGGTTGCATCATGTCAATAGAATACTGGTTACCAATAATTTCGTAAGTAACTAGACCGCGTGGGGCAACTTCCAGTCCGTTTGACATAATGTTTGACAAAAGTTTAAGCCACTCTTTAGATGCGCTAATAGATGAAACACCGTGACGGTTAGAAAAACAGCCACCATCAATTAGGTTTTTACGGTATACATATGCTTCACTCATTTTGTCAAATTTCTTTTGTTTGAATTCCCCATTTATTCTAGCTCCGCCGATGTACCCGCTACCAACGACATACACACCCGTCAATCCGCTTGTGTTGTTTACTGGCTTACATTGATTATGACTGTTATTGAGGTCACTGCTGTCAACAAGGTTGATTAGCCTATTGTCGCGATGGTCACCATTATCGTGGTCAACTACCTCAGGGTCGTAACCATTACCTATCTTAAAGAAAATGCGGTGAGATAAAATAGTTGCGCTGTCAAATCCAGGCAAACGGCACCTGTATCCAAGTTGCTTTCCGTTAAACATGCCGTGCCAACGTTTGTGCTGCCCTGCATGAACAAACATTTCCTGATCACGAGGCTTCCACAGACCAACACCGGTTGAAGGGTCGTAATCTATTAAAGCGATAAGCTCGTCCTGGCTGGGAAGTTTAATTGACAAGACACGAGTCATAGGGTTTTTTCCTTTCTTGGTATGTTGTTTTATCATACATCCGTTTTTGACAGCATGACACTATTGAAAATTACGTCAATTCGCCTGACAGGGTCGTCGACAACATGAGAGCTAGCCATCATTTTAAGCGCATGTTTAAGTATTACACGAGATGCATCGTGCGGGTCAGACTTAAACCGGTCATAGATTAGTGGGGATCGAACCGATTTAAGGTCTTTGATAGCTCTTGCATAAATTTTGTAAACCTCATTCATTTTGTCATACATCTCAACACGCTGCGTCTTAAGCTCGTTAAACGTGTCAAGGTATAGCCGCTCGTTATACGGTTGGCAGTTAACAAAGATCGCCCCAATCATATCTGCAAGTCTATACAAAGGCTCTGTCCAGGTTGGACCTTCTACAGCACCGCGAAAGACGGTGCCATAAACCACTTCGCTCATGCGCCAACGATCGATGACAACCGGTTCAAAGTCTGACAAGATGACAGCCGCTTTCAGCAAGTTTAGGTGGTATTCTATCATGTTCCCTTTTGCGGTGTCGAGGTAACTCGCGTGAAGGTAATGCCCACCAATCGTCTTTGCTAACGTTGTTTTACCCGTTCCGTCACCACCGTCAACGATGATTATGGGGTGCTTGATCTTTGACATATTACGACTCCTTGCTTATGGGCTGGTTAAACCAAATCGTGCAGGTCAGGTGCTTCCCAGCCTTCAGGCTTGACAACGTCCCACACGGAACCACGCGTCCCTTCAACGTTAGAGCGTGCGCGAACCTTGCTCATGTTTGCTTTGTGAACTCGGTTGAATGCCGTGTCGAAAATAAAGCTCTGGTCAATGGCTATTTTTCGACAACCGCAGCAAATGTCCAGGAGTTTGCTCAACTGAGCAAAGTCTGTATCCGTAGAAAGGTGGTAGCCCTCAGACATCTTATACAGGTCAAGAAATTCAAAGTCGTAGGGCTCATGAGTTTCGACATGGTATTGCGTGCCACCAGCAAGGAAGTAAGTGCCCATTGACACGTAGCAAAGGTCCACAAGCCCGTCTAGCGCCGCATGTCGGTCCCTACTGGCAAACGCTTCGTAAGTTTCAGTTGCTTCCTCGACAATGAATTTTTCACGGAATTGGATAAGGTCCATTGGCATGTCAAGCAGGCTTTTGAACGGGTGCAGCTGAAACTTCTCGTGAAACTCAGCGACGCTCAGATATTGTGACAACAGATTCAGGTTTTTCATTGGTTGGTATCCTCGGGTTTGAATTGATCCGGGGTAGCAGACAAGTTCCACCAGTCGTCAGATGACGCCCACGGCTTCGGGACATCGGCCAGCTGTGGGAACTTGCGTTTGTAGTCAGCCTTAGCCGGCTTCAGGTGCCAGATGGAGTTCCGCGAAAGACCAGGAAAGGGGCTGCAGAACATGTTGGCCAAAACGTTTGTATCGTGGTATTTCCGGCAGTCGTCAAAGAAAGCTTTGACACCCGGATAGGTCTTGAACAGCGCTTCTTGATATTCACTGATCGAACCAAACGTGCCGAAGTTGTGCATGACTTCGAAGCCGACGTCTTCAAACACCGCTCCAAGTG
>Ga0163148_10003720_pt1 | contig 16576 bp, 11 predicted proteins | sample OliLakLV19MP7P2_FD_148606 | JGI IMG/M metagenome (GOLD analysis project Ga0163148, IMG submission 148606) | Freshwater microbial mat bacterial communities from Lake Vanda, McMurdo Dry Valleys, Antarctica- Oligotrophic Lake LV.19.MP7.P2 | ecosystem: Environmental > Aquatic > Freshwater > Lake >...
TTCTCTACTAGTTCGAAACTGTCTTCTTCTACCAATACGTGATTGGGTCGGAAACGGGAATGCAAGGTTAGGGTTAGGGCATTACCCATGCCGTTATTGGTCATTGGTATCTGGGATAGCCTCATGCAACTGCTTGGTTCCCCATAGGACAACGATCTCCATTAAGGAAGCGGAAGTTGATGACTAATATCTTATTCAAACTCATGGAAGGAAGCTAGCTATGTGTAGTAAGAGAGCAAGATGAGGACTGGTCTAGCTAGGTCTAGCTAGCAAGTAGCTAGTATTGTAGATTTGCTTTGTTGCTAGCCGTTCATGCGACCAAGTCCAATACATTTAAAGAACTTAGGCCACTGACACAAGCCAGACGCGGCACCCAGAATTTCCCAAACACCACTTTGCCAACTAGCTAGCTAGCTTGGTCCATCCTCACGGGCGCCAACAAAACAAATACCATTTCGACCATCATGGCTGATATCATCAAGCCCCAAGCGTACAGCACTTGTGATCCAGTACGTAGTCTTTCCCCGGGTCTGATCGGATTCCTTGTGCTTCCAGTACTCATCTTGTAGCTCCTTTGGGGCCTAGTAGTAGAGTGGAATAGAGAGTTTCAATGGCAATGATAATGATAAGCTCGCCAGATCACTAAAATGACTACAACACACAGAAATACTAGCGCTACCCAAAAACCACATCCACAACAACCACATCAAACGCAAGTGCTTTGTACCCATTTACAGACACGAAAATGAATCCGTTGCCACGTCATCACAGACCGGTACAAATCTTGCAAACTCTTTGGGTAAAAGCTACACATGGTCGTTCCAGACCGATCCTTGCGGGGCAAGTGACTGCAAAATACACAACGCAAACCAACCCGACCGGGTTTGCCCTTTTTCTTTTGGGGTGGCAATTCAAAAACTTCCAACAAGTTTTTGCGCACAAAGCAATGCAACGAATTCAGTTCGTTGGGATCTTCGGGCATGGCCAGTCTCTTGGGGCATAAAGAAGAAGCAGTACTGCTGTTTACTGTGGCTTTCGATGATTGTACAGCGGCAGTCATTTCTTCCAATGGCATACTGGTAGTTATTATCGATGTCGAAGTTGCCGTTGTCGCTACAGATGTCTCTGACTCCATGGACACGTGTCTTTTGTGAGATGTCGTCGTCCTCTCCCTCTTGATGGGCCCTACAGATGAGGACGGCTGCTTCTTTGGATTTGTTGTCGTCGCCATGGCAGACAATTTTGGTTGTCGTTCCCCGTCGTCCTGGGCAGCAAGATGGATATAGCTGGGAGAGGAAGTAGTATTACTACTGCTTGCCAGACAATCCAGGGCTTGTTCGCTGACCGCATATCGCATCAAGAGAAGGACGGAAGCTGCTGTAGTGACAACAACACTACTAGGCGGGATATCATTATTCTTCGGAGTCGGTTGGGCCGTGGTGGCTGCTGTAGCTGATGATGATGAAGGCAACCCCCTGTCTTGAGCTACCTTATCACCAATGCTACTACTAGTAGAGGCTGTTGTCGTCGTTTCATTGGGATTCATTGCAGCAAAGTCGTCACAAGACATATGCTGAAGGATCGAGCATTGCGGCTGTGACTCGGTGCGTTTCTCTTCTTTTCCCCAATTGCCTTTGCCCTTCTCTAACGACTTTTTGTGTATCAAGTCTTGGGTTGTAGTTATATTTGGCCTCCATGACGACGGAACATGTCGAGGCTTTGCAGTGCTACTTCCATCTTCCTCCAGCAATATCACTTTGGCTGTTCGATATTCATTGCATTGACTTGATCGATCCATAGACGACGAAGAAGGAGGAGACGAGGGTGATGATGATGATGATGACCCAGCTGGTAGAAAAGATGAGGATGGTCTGCTGGACTCTCTGTCATTGGTAACCCATCCCGTCGCAGGATCCAGTATGGCTGGACGTGATTGTCGCCAAAGAAATCGTTTCTTGACAGTTCCACTTGGTCGTTCCTCCATGGTCTCTTACTAGCTATATCGAGAGTTTCGCCGTTACTGTTTCATGAAAATGACTTGGATTCTTACGCCTCCTCTTGACGAAATTTGGTGTTATTATGTGGAAATCATGTGATCAAGTTTGGGTCAGAACGAGGAACGACGACGAGAAAGTGGCGGAAACCAGTATCTTCTCGGGTCATCTGAAAAAGAAAAAGATACTACTAATAGCTAGCTACTAGCTAGCTAGCTAGTGTACAATATGTATAGCTTTCATCCGTGATTCAAAGTGTTCGTGGCTGCTTTTAGAGAGAATGTGTGTGCGTCTGCAGTAAATCACAGGATCGCACATATTCTCCTTGAGACGACTGGTAGCCACAAACACAAAGACAACCAAAGCAATCAATGAATCCAAACCAAACCTTTACACACCAACCAGAAGATAGATGAAACAATTATCACAATACCTGCATATAATCCAGCTTGTATTGTTGTACAAAGCACCACGCAAGAAAACAGAAGAAAAAAATGCCAAAAGCAATACCATCGATTTTTTATTCCACGTCCTACAATGTACCAGAATATGTAGCCGTTATTCTGGCGTCCTCGACGGGATCGCGGCTGTTTCCAGTCACCTCGCACGACATGCCCAAGCACATGATGCCCATTTGCGGTACTCCTGTATTGCAACGATTATTGGTAGCAGTAGAAGCTAGTGGATTTTTAGAATGTGTCATTGTGTTGGCGCACGATGATGTCGTGACCATTCCATTTTTGAAGCAGGAATTGTTGGCACCCGAAAGCAATCAAGACAAAGTCGTTCCTTCGTCCGACAACGATCCCTTGGCAGGATCGTATCAAATCACGGGTAGCAAACCGCATTTAGTCTTGGAGTCCACCAAGGATGCCATGAAGATTACGGTCTTGGTGGTACCGGAAGATTGTCAAGGTTCGATTGGTGCTCTGCGACAAGTGGAAGAAGCGGCGATCGTCCCGGATAGTAGCAATATGGTGGTCCTTCCTGGAGATTTGGTCGTCTTTGGGAAATCGGTCTTGTGCGATTTGTGCGATAAGCATCGACAAGGAGGTGAGATTACTCCATCTTTACGAGCTTTACGAAAGGGTGAGACCATCAAAACTGCTTGTACGGTGCTTTTGACCGATGTAGGAGAACAAGATGAACATGGAGTACCCCTAAAAGAATCTGCTAAGGTAAAATCCGGACGAATGAAAACTTGTGCGCAAAAACAATTTTATTTATTTTGATTTGCTCATCTCATGCGCATGCTTTTTTTCTTGTCGTTTCTATGAGTAGGCAAAGAAAGGAGGATTGGCACGAGACGAAGAAGACATTGAATATATTGCTTTGTCCTACGGATCTTCATCACCGGATTCGAAATCTGCGGCCCCACGTTTGATTTTGAAACAATTAAAGTTTGATGTACATGAGAAAACTGGCATGACGGCAGAGACTCCAAAATTGTCCCTTCCCAAACCCCTTATTCGAGTAGGTGGGATCACCCGCGTCCGAACGGATTGGAACGATGTGCACGTATATGTTCTATCGCCGTGGGTCCGTCGTTTGGTGGTCGAGCGAAAGTCCCTCGTGACAGTCCAAAGCGATTTGATACCACTTTTGGTATCACGACAATTTAAAGGCGTGGTAGCAACCTTTGGAAGCACAGCCGATCCAGAAGTTGTAGATGACATCCTTGCGACGAGTCCAGATCTTGTCAAAGAGGATTTAGCGGGTCCTATGTTGGACGGCGACAACAGTATGCGGCAGCGACCACGCAGTAGCGGTAGTTCGGACAAGTCCGTCCAGAGTGATCAGGAATATACCGTCCGCGCGCATGTGCAGAAGGAAGCGGTTCGTGCAAGCACGATTGCATCCTATTTGCATGCCAGCCGAGAGGTATTGACACGAGCCTCGGCTGCAAGCGATGATCCCAAAAGCCCCTGTCTAAATCTTCCTCCAGACACTCAAGTGAGGAGCAAGTTTAATTCCATTTTATTGCCTGGATTTAGAACTGGGGAAAAGGTGACGCTCAAGTCGACAAGTGTCGGGCGCAACTGCAAACTCGGGGCAAAGTGTCGCCTCAACAACGTGGTTGTCATGGATGGTGCTATAATCGGAGATAATGTCATCTTGCAGAACTCCATCGTCGGTTCGGGGTGCCGCATTGGCGACAACTGCAACTTCAACGACTGCCAATTCGCCCCGGGCAAAGAGATCCCATCAGGAGAGAAGGCGAAGGGAGATGCATTTTCTTAGTTCATCTAAACTATAACTGAGAGTTTGTGGCGACTCACTTATCGTCATCAACATGCCAGAAAACAGCTCGGGTTAGCGATATCGTGCAGTTTGGATCCGGCCGTGAGAGTTGGTGCAACTCGTTGTAATGCTAGCATACCTTTGTACAGTTATTTAGTTGACTAAAGATTTGACAATAATCGTACTGGAATTGAAGTACAGGTATCTCAACTACTGGTGCAATGTTTGTACCATGATGTCCACACAATGTATGCATAATGAGCACTTTTGGCCTACGCGCCCCTCCAATAGCTAATGATAACTTCTTCGTGTTCCTTGCTTGTAAGTGACGATGATGCTGTCCAAAGCATATGAAAAGAATACTATAGTCTACAAAACTGTCAGCAACTCCACTTTTCACTGTGAAGCATTGGCGTGCATCAGAGATCATTGATAGCATGAAATCTGTATTTCTTAATTGTTAAGCATGCATGAAAAATTGTGACATAATTAAAGCATTTGATGGAAATGAACTTCATAGAAAATGTTTGATTGAAATTAAAAACAATGTGGCTCACATAACGAATTGCTCTTGACCTATGTGTCATTAATTCTTGGTGGCAACGAGGGGCAAGAACAGGAGGGGACATTTCTATTTGTTGTTGTCCATGAGACAATCTTCTCCCATTGGCACTGCTGCCTCAGAGTTAAAACCGACTCAACACAAGTGTAACTTTAACTGTTGAACCCAACACTATTTTCTAAGAGTTGTTTGAAGATACAAAACATTTTTCAAATGCATTCAATAGCTACAGCATCAATATTCCACTGGCTCATATTTTGATGAGTCTCAGCTGTCCACATTCATCAATGCAGCTACTTGCAATGGCCACACTGTTAGACACATTTGAAGCAAACCAACATCATGGTAGCAATTGGTATCATTTTTGTAGCCATCATCTTTAATGAGTCAGGTCATGTGCTTATATTTCTTTGCCCGTGACTTCCTCAGAAGATAGAATTTATCAGCTGTTTCATAAAATCATTCTTCCTTCCTGCCAGCTCTTAAAATTACAATATTTTTGGTTTAGTAAACATGCATCTGTAGGCATGTCATCCTCAGCCCCACCGTTGTCCCAACAATAATCTACTGTTGTATCACATTTCTAAAATAACTATGAACAGGCTATAGCAAAATGACATTGTAAAGTCAAAATAAACAATTGAATTTTTCAACATTTCAAGTTTTGATTCAAGTGCTACAGCTTGTCTCCACAGAAATGAGTGGCATTGGTGAGCTTGTCATCATCAGTAATTCCCCTCTCATTAAAACATGTGTGTGTGTGTGCTTGTCGAACAAAATTGTGATAGTTGATTGACTGCAATCATGATCACTTTGAGACTTGATGGAAAACATATCACATGACTATAAAATTCTTTAATTGTGCTGTAATCTCATTCAGTTAACCTAACACTGTTAAGCAGAGCCAAGTCTTGCTTTTTCACAAATGAAATGTTCTATTTATATCACCAACAACTCGTCAACAAGAACGCAATTGTCAGTAATTAATTAGGTTTTGGGGTAAAGTGTCCAACTACAATATTTCACCAAATTACTTGTCTGTGTATGTCACAAATAAGAAACTTATAAGAAATTAAACGGAGGTGCATTTTTGATGAAATTGACTGGTCCCTCAGGAAAATCAACTACAAGCTTCTGACAATTCACTGCCACCGTTCCTAGAGATGCGCATAACATGTCTTCTTGGAAGATGCAAAATGACCGCTTTCTTCGACAGGGACATTGAAATCATCGATGCAACATATTGTCAGTACCGGAGGAACTAAGTAGCACACTGCGTAACATCGTATAACCTAGTGCACAATTTCACAGAAAAGTGCGGGATTGACTTTGCCCTGTGACAGGAACCATCTGTCTGGCCAATTTGCGTCAGAATGACGTGATTTGCCATTGTAACTCCGATTGAATCTTGGTTAAAATTGTCCATCTATCACAAAGAATGAAGACTCTTTCAAACAAAAATAGGAATTATTTTGACAATATTTTCAGTAACAGATGCTTCAATGTTAGGCAGAAACATTACTTAAGCAGACCATAATTCTACGTGTTATTTACAACAGACAACCAACTGAAGCCTTTTGGTACGGTTACTATCAAATTCTTCACCTTTTCAACAAACAATGTGCTTTCTTGAATTGCTAAAGTTCTGTCCTGTGCAATATCTCCTTACAATATTTTTGCTGCGACAGTGCACAAAGCTGAAGACCAACTACAGAACATGTTGCTGTTGATCTCACCCATCCCGAATGACAATGTTGCTGCATGGAATGTGCTGATATTTTAGTTGCAATGGCCCCTCTTGCTAACAAAAACTATGTATGGCTGTTTTAACCTGATTAGTTTAGACATCAGAAATTCTGTGCAAATGTTAGCATCACTCCTAAACTGAAACAGAATGACACACTAAACCTTTCTCACACCACAGTTCCAAAGATGGACTTCCTGGAAGCCCCTAGTGTGCCCTCAACTTTGCTAAACACAGCAAAAAATCTAAACTTGTTTACTATCCACAATCTTCCAAGCTCCAACCAACATTCCAGTGGAGACCTCTAACTCCGTTCACTACTGGAAGGAGATCGATTTGCAGATGCCACCACCAGGATGAGCCACGTGAGAAGGGATGGGTCAGGTATACTATTTCTATGGCTATGGACAACCTATTCCTTCGTAGCCAATATTGGAAAGCATATCCTTGCTTCTGGAGATCGAATACTCATTAACTTAAAATGGGGATAAAAGATACTTAATTAATTGCTAAATAGACCTACGATGCCAGAAGGCGTATCTACTGAAGAATTTGTGTGAAAAAGTGGAGGACTAGCGTTGTTCAGGTTATATCTTACAGTTTGGGTTATCATTTCAGCAGATTTGAGCCGGTACAAAACAATTCCTATTCTATCACATGCTCACTACATCAGATTGATATTTCTTTCCTAATATTGGGCTAAGATCCGCGCTTAGTTCCACCATCCCTTGCCTCCAGTACGGAAATCAGTTTCAGTCCAGGTGGAGAAGATGATCTTGCCAGACTCATCAACATCACAGTGGGCAAGGGCAAGTGGAAGAGGAGCAGGTCCACGAACGACGGCACCATCGGGTGCGTACTGGGATCCGTGGCAAGGGCACATGAACTTGTTGGAGGTTACAGACCATGGGACGACGCATCCCAAGTGAGTGCACACGGCGTTAAGACCGTAAGATTCGAGGCTCTTGTCATCCTTGACGATGAGGTATCTGTGAATCCATAGTTAAGAAGGGAGGCAAAATACGATTAGAAACAAAGATACAGGATTTATATCAAAAAGGTTTGTCCTGAATCGAGCTCTTCACAAGACAAGAGCAAGCATTTCACATCACTTCACCGATAAGAACCTTTTTGGTGCAACTAGAGTAGTAACAAATCCCTTACTTACGTAGCATCTCCCTTCAAACCCTGTGCAAGAGAACGGTCTCCAGCAGGCTTTGCGGCAACGTATTCCTTGTACATGATATCATTACCCAAAGCATCCTTGGCAGAAACTCCACCAGAGCCGCCTCCAGCACCTGGGGGGAAGAAGAAGGCAATGTATGGGATGCCGAAAGCTCCGACAGTGACAGTAGCGGAACCAACAACGATCAAGTTCATCAAGAATCGACGTTCGTCATCGATGTACAATTCCTCGGACGCGGCCATTTTACTAGTAGTGGCAACACGTCCTTGTGCTCCCATGGGACTGGGTGCAAAGGCACTGGCCGAAGCGGCAGCGACAAGCGCAAGGGCGACTGACAGAAGCTTCATGGTGAGTGGATATTAATTAATTGAGCAACTTGGGGAAAAATTGTGGTTATTTTCAGCCGCAGCGCTGGATTACCTGTTGGTGCAGCAGTCTGTTACGTACCGCCCTTCCATGCATGGGAACCACTACTCCCTATCCAATCCAAGCAACTGAAAAAAGCAGCGAATGCTTTACCAACACGTACGTGGATGGTTTCGTGGTGTGGTGTGTTGTTGCATGACGTGCGTGGGAAATTTAAACCGCTTTATTTGGTGGGGTCGTAGAGAAAGCCGTGCGTCGTAGCAGTTCAAGGTAAAAGATCGGCGCCGTCCTTCATTCGCACGTACACGCATGACGTCAGTACTTTGGAGACGCACAACGGAACTCACAATTCACGTGGTCGTGATTCACTCTTAATTCGAGACTCAATTTCTATTGCGATGACGTCAGTCATGAATCAAAAGTGGGTCCTGAGCTCCTGATCACAAAATTTCAAACATCTTTCGACGATGATGATCATCTCCATGCAGCGGCCTGATGTGTATCTGACAAAATGAAGCTTCTGTGATTACACTCACTTTGCATATTGCGTGAAAGTCCGTATTAGAAATTGCGCTGAATCTAAAAACAAACTCAAACAGCAAACTCAAACACAACTTTCAAAATGCTTCCAAGGCGCTCATTTGTCATCCTTGTTGCTTTTTTGGCTTTGGCTTTTGGTGGGGTGGATGTCAAGGCGTTTTCACTTAGCACTGGCACCAGTGCTCGTAATGCCTGGATGGCGGGTGGAGCTTCCTTTGATTTCAAGTTGCATCAATCCAGTTCCTCTAGCGATGATGATGCCGGTACTTGTTCAAGGCGCGCTTTTGCTTCTGCAACCACTACGTTGCTCTTTTCAGTGGCCTTGCCAACAGCTCCTTCCTTTGCTGCTCCCACCACTGACGACGACAGTAACAATGCCTTTATCCAGGAACTCAAGGCTCGATCCGATGCCAATCGGGATCGCTACACTCAGCAAGCGCGCCTCCAAGAAAAGTTGGATAGCACCCAATTTTCAAGTCAATACAAGCGCCCCACATATAGCGCCGTGCGCCGCATGGATGGGTCTTTTAGAATGGTGACATCTGAGGTAGCTGACGATTGGCAAGCCAAGGGACTAGTCATTGCCGAGTACGACAACATGGAAGGTAAGGATGGAGAAATAAAACCTGATTATCGCAAGGGAAAGATTCTCCAATTCCCCAATGAATCGGCGCAAGCCAAAGCAGACGGCACTACTAGCAAGCCAACGGAGCCGCCACCGGCACCTCCAACAGCACCACCTGCACCAGAGATAAATGAAGCTGCACCAGAGGTAAATGAAGCAGCTAGCTAGCCAGCTTCACAGAGGTTAGAGAGATGCGTCTTGGCGCTACAAGTCGATTGGTTAGTGCTTGCTGTGTTTGTCTTAAAACCAATAAAAAAAATTATCAAATAGAGTTCGCTAGCATTTATTATTCCTTGTGAATTTCTTAACCTATTAGATATGCAGATCTCTCTGCTACTAAACAGAATGAGTTTTTGCCAACATGATTGGAATCGCCAGTGGCTTGGAGTATGGGCTTTGGGGGGTCATGGGGCTAAATGAGACAGATGGTTGAACAGATGTGTTGTCGTACGTGAAAAGCACAGCAGCTGGAGAGCCTTGCCATACAGAATCCGCTTCGATCACCTCTCCTGTCATGGCTAGGCTTTTTTCGAGAAGCATAGAACCGGACTCCATCTGGACACCTTGTTGTATTCGAGAGTAACTTCGCAGAGTCACGTGATTGCCAAGTGTGATCTTGGCCAACTCAAAATTGCCTCTTGTGTTGAGATGGCACACGACAGAGGAACAGTCAATGACGCATCGATCTCCCATGTACACAAGATCAGGCTCAGGCATGAAGGGGTCAGCTCCTGATGGGTACAGGCAACAATCCTTTCCAACGCGGGAGCCAAGAAGCCGGAAAAAGGTAGCAAGGAAAGGAGTCCCAGAGATGAAGTCTAGGAAATTCGTTCTCCCCGGATTTCGAACACGAGAAGCAATTTGGTAGAGCTCCCACTTTTGACCGTAATCGGATGTGTCATAATTGTACCGCCCTTCTTCTCTTCGTCCCATCAAACCCCACTTGGCGCCGAGCTCTACCACTAGCCACAGGATGATTCGTGCGATGTTCGTAAAAAAGAAGAAGAAAAGAAGAGTCAAATAAAGCTCTCCTTGAGTGTAACTCATTTGGTCATATTGCCGCTCTGCCACTGGAAAGCCGTACAAATATGCAGCTCCCAGATGGAGCGATCCCAGAATTGGAAATGTGTGGACACAAGCAAAGACGAGCTTGCTGAAAAATGTGATGAAAATTATAAGAGGCACAGGATAGACAAAGTAATCGGCTCCACCTTCGTAAATTGCCTTCCCGAATGGTCGGAGTGTGCTCTCATCGCCTTCAAATTGCAGGTCTTCATATTTGACGTCATTAGCCATGACCATGCCGTCGGAATCAAGGTCCACGCCCCTTTCGAGCATCAGTGGTTCACCACCTCGAGACCCTAACCAGATGCTTGACTCTGGGAGATATCTACCCATGGGGCAGACCGAATTCGATCCTAAGACAGCATTTTTGCCAATAGTGCTTCCAGGTAGAACAACTGTATTATCGGACACATTTGCACCTGCGCAAAGAGTCACCTTCTCGCAAGAATCATCTGTAGTACACAGAATAACAGATCTGGAACCAAAGACAACGTCGTCACCGATGTCGAGCAGGTCGAATTCACCGGTGAAGACGGGAAGATGCCCAGGCCAAAATACTCGCTTGCCAACTTTCGCCCCCAAGAGGCGATACAATATGCTGACTAGTTCGTAGTGACGCCCGATCAACTCGGTCACTTCAGACATGTTTTCTCTAGAGAACAGTGTCGCTGCCAGCCAATGGCGCAAAAGCTGCCAGTCCGAAGTAGTATCTCGTGGCCCAGGTGTGAATTTTCCAATAACTGTCCACTTGACCACAATAGCTGCTGCCATGTACAATATTGGGGCTAAACATGCACGGGCAACACGAATTCCAATGTAGAATGGGATTCGTCGAACATCGCATAGCCACTCCATAAGGTCTCCGACAGTTGAAAAGGGTTCGTCGTGGTGCCAAGGCATGGTCACCATCCAGTACAGCATCAATGCAGCTGGGATATGGGAAATCATGTCCACAACGAAAGTAATGGGGTTACCAACTAGCAGGCGAACCCACAGTGCTGGCTCAGGCATACATGCTCTATTGTATCGCGCATGATTTGTAACGTTGTTGCTACTGTTCACTTCATAGCTGGAACAGGCAGGGCCTAAGTGAAAGCCGTCAGGGATACAAGTGAATGGGGCCACAACAGATCGAACGCCCACACTTGAGTGGCTACCAACTACAACTTGCCCAAGGATAATGCAGCCGTTGTCGACACCGAAGGCCCTGACCAAGGAGTATTCGATGCAGGCATGTTGGCCAATAGTGACTAGGTCATATTCAGCAATCTCTGCTTGAGCGCTGATTTTGGCGCCTTCTCCGATGGTTGCTCCAAGGAGGCGATAATAGAAAGCAAGGAGCTCTTCGCTTGAACCATAAATGCCTTTGCCAAACAGCTTTCGAAGCACGTCGACGAACCACCATCGCAAATAGTAGTTGCCCCAGATTGCATATCTTCCTTCTTGATACTTGCCAATAACAATCCACTTTATCAGCACAAAAATGAGTGGCGTGATAACAACCCATGCAAAATGAAACAGTATAGCTGTGACAATGAAGGAGACCAGGTTATTATCAGAGGGCACCTTGCCCAGAGCCCAAAGCAGACACAGGAAGAAAAGGAAGAATCTTGTCATTTGCCAAATGGGAAAAACGACGCAAATGGGAAGAAGCTGGAATAACGATCTGAAAAAGCCCGTTTCAGGCTCCAATCTCGCAGATTTGAATTCAGCTCGTTGTGTATCAACGTGCCGTTCTTGGTAGACCGAGGATGAATACGATGAGTTCGAATGGTGAGACTCGTGTGTGGCGTCTGAATGCTGAGATCCTCCACTTTTACCTCGTCGACTCTTGACCATGCCCGCAATGCCTTTGCAAGTAGCATGGTGGAAAACTTCCGCCCCGCCAAACGAAATGTGAAATGTCTTTCGAACCTTACTGGCCAACTGCGAAGCAAGCATTGAGCTTCCCCCGAGATTGAAAAAGTTCGTATCTGGTGCCGGGACGCAGTCTAAGTCAAGTAAATCACGAAACAGTTCTTGAATCTTTTCGACGACAGGATCTTGGGGGCCTGCGACAACGCCAAGGGCCTCTTGTAATATAGCAGAGATGGCGTCGGTGGGTTTTGGTGGTGGTAGATCGTGATCTGTGGTGATAGGACGGTTCATCAAACAGACATGGCTTGGGACGGTGTAGCAGTCAAGAATTTCCTGTGCCTTAGAAACAACTTTTTTTCTGTCCAAATTGTAAACGTACAACACAATTGCGCCTATTCGCGTTGGGTGGCGAACAGCAACAAGTTCTTCTGACTCAGAAAGGTCCATTGCAGACCGTAGCTCTGCTTGAACAAAAGCAGGGTGCACGGAGATTCGTTCACAGGGGATTTTTACTTTAACCGCTGTACCTTGAGGCGGGCACTTGGCAGTGAAAGTTCGCTCAATTGGGAGCATGTTGTCGTTTAGCTCTGGAATTGCCATACGTTGTCCTAGCTTCACACGTAGAAGCTTGTTGGTATGCGATTTCGGAAGGGCACTCATATATACCAGGCATTGGGGCCACTTTGGGGCAGCCAGACGGCCGGCGCCCAGATACTCATGCAAAGCGTGGAGGTCGACCTTTGGCTTACCCTCTTCAGGCACAACGACGATACCAACGACTTCTTGCATGACGTTATGTGGCGCTGAAAATGCTGCACAGGACTGCACGGAAGGATGACTTCCCACTGCTTCTTCAACTTCCATGGGACTGATGATCTCGCCTCCACGGTTGATAACTTCCTTGGAGCGTCCTGTAATGTAAAGGAAGCCATCGGAGTCCATGTACCCCAAATCTCCAGTATCAAACCAACCGCCTGCTAGGAAACTGCTTGTGGGATTATCGCTTTGCAAATGATTGACGCCATATCCTCGAAAGCATGGCTCGCCCCTAACACAAATAGGACCTTCAGTACCAAAGGGAAGGGGCTGAGTGGTATTTCTATTCAGGATGGCTAATTCAGGGCCGACTGCAACCCCGCTAGTTCCAGGCTTTTCCAATTGATAAGCAGCCGGTGGGGACGATATCGGCATGCATTCCGTCATTCCATATGAAGGAAGCACGTTAGCTTTGAAAACATCTCGCAATTCTCTGGCAAGCGATGGCAGTAGACCACCGGCAGCGTTTGCAATCATTCTCAGAGGTGGTGCCGAGGAGCTCATGGTTGCATTTTGTTTCTTGGATATGTATCCCTTGCGCTTTCCTGTTTCGAGGATCAGTTGATGCATGGTTGGTGCAGCATAGTACCACGTAAAGGCCTGCTGTTGTACCAAGAGCGTCCAGAAGAGAGATGGATCGAATGATGGACAGCAAATAACACAGCCTCCGGACAGAATTGGGGAAAAGACTTGTCGTATGATACCTCCAACATGAAATAAAGGCATGAGGTTGCAGTTCACATCCGATGGCGAAAGCTTCCAACTAACACTGATGCAGGCCGTAGCGATCAAAACATCTCCCAGCTTATGAGGGACAACCTTCTTCTGTCCAGTTGTCCCAGAAGTGAAGAGGACAAGGACTTCGTCTTGATGTGAGTTCGGTTGAAACTTCTGGTTGTCAGCCACTTCTTCCGGAACTGGTGGGGTAAACTCCAACTGCTGATGATGGGCCGCAAAATGTCTCATGTCGGGGGGTATCAACTGGAATATACCCGCTTCGACGGGGCTTGCCACTAACCCACAAAAGGGGATGCCTACTTTGAACGCGATATTAGCAATGGAGTTCGGACTGTTGACCTCTTCTTCCATTCCAATAACAATCTTAGCATTGCAAGCTTTCAGATCGGATTCCAATTCATCGTGGGCTCCATTTGCGTTTAATGGTACGCAAGAAGCCCAATTGGAAACAGCTAGGATAGCCACAGCAAGTTCAGGTCCATTAGGAAGTACTAAAGCCACTCTTTGGCCTCTCCCAATTTTCATGTGGTGTAAAGCTTGCCCAACTTCATGCACAATGAAGTCATGAATGCGACGGGAAGTAATGGGAGTCTTTCTGTCAATACTTTTGAGAGCCGCTCCAGCTGACATGTTCAATCGCTTTACTGGTATTGCCGAAGCAAGAGTTGGAAATTGCGGTAGGATCGCCTGAGAAACCTCAGACCCAAGGATACTTCCATTGGGCTGAAGCAGGTGCTCGCACGAGCTGACAAGTGGCGATGAAAGTGGCACATTTTCATCCGTCTCGTGGATTGCTGATCTTGCGTTACAAATCATGGGCATGCCGTACTACTAAATATTTGTTGGGTACTACGGTATGGTATGAATTAATAGGGGATATATGCAATGATTGTTTCTGGTACGAAGCAGAGTAGTTAGATAAACCTAGCCTCCTATTCCAAGACAGTCTGGTTAACCTTGAGGTACCGGTAGACCAACAAGCTGGTCCCTTCGAAATCTCAGAGAGATTCGCTTCAAAATAGGAAAGATGTGGCAGTTAACATGTGCCAATAGAAGGCAGCTTTGAACGTGGCCTCGCTACTAATTCCTCAAAATACAATATTAGCAACAGAAAACAACTGCATGTGAAAATGTGAGAATGAGGTGAGTCGTCACAGTACTGTTCCGTTATACATAGCCAACAAAAAACCGACGTTACCCGAGCTGGCGTGAGAAGCGAATTTGTATCTAAAGAGAGGAGGGGGAGCCATCCTTACCATCTTTAACCGCAACCCAAAACACGGAAGACTGACACTTGTGTACCGGTTCGTACGTAAGCAGCCTGCCAATGGTGAGAAAGCCTTGTCGCCACTCCGAGTACCACCAATCAACTCTATGAAACTGTGCGCTGAGACGCTCACCTCCCAACATGCTTTAGGATGATCAAGCTGTGTCCTTTTGCTACCAATTGCAGCCCAAAAACCCAAAAAACATATAGCAAAGAAATGACACAGAACAACAGGAGATTGTCTTTGCTTTCATCTCATTTGTGTTGAGCTGGAAAACTCCCATGTTTCAGATCCAACCAAAATGGAGAAAACAAATCAAAACGGATGTGACATTGCGCCCCAATTTAGCAAATTAGCGACAACACCATGTCTTCTAGGAAGGAAATTCAGTGTCTTCAATGGATGCACGTGTTCTATCCATTGACCCACAACATGCACCGTCATCAATTTTTCGTGGGTTTGTGCTAATTTCATCTGCTTGTTTGTGCGTGCAAGGGTGCACATGTGTCCGTTGCTTGCCTGACGACCATGTCAGACAGAGTGACAACATTGCACTATGTGTGCACAACAAAAGGCCTGTTAGCCAAGGATAATTTATTTATATTAACCTTGACATTAATTATAGTCAGAACAGTGCATTCTCTCCCATGATTTTGCTGTGTTTTCGCACCAAGTTGAATTATTTTTGGAGCATTTGTGCTGCTTTTCGTGGGCATTTCGCGCAGGGACTAGGTTGTCAATTTTTGGCAGGCCCTTGTTGTGTAAAAAAACAGCACACACCAGGTAATTTGACAAATTCAAGAGGGAACCAAAAATGTCACATTTGAAACCATGTTAAAGCATGTCAGTGCAAATGTGCACAAAATGTCAGTTAAAAAGACATTTCCAACTGGTGCTTCAAGTTCTCACTGAAACAGAATGATCATTTGATGGACGGCAAAGAAGTCGTTTCATGTCTCCATGCTTGAGGTGCAAAGTTCAGGGGGGGGCGACAAGCGAAGCGAGGAGTGAGCCGACGGGCCATGCCACACAACTAGTTCTCCATCCAAATCGAACTGCTTTGCGGACAATCAATGATCAAGTGTGGGTCGCGAGGGTCTGGATCTAGAAGTTGATGTCTCACGGATCGCACGCTACGTACTACTACTAGACTACTACTAGTACTATTACGTACTCAACTGTGTCGCTGCGTGTCCTTCCATGTTTTGTGCTTCTTTGCATTCATTATTGTTGACCTACAGTTGATGTAGAATTGGAATGCCGATATCCAAATTGTTGGATGTTTCAAGCTATCATCTCGTTTATTAGAGTTGGTAGGGAGTCTGACTGAATAGCATTTCGTTTCTCCCTCAGCATGAATCTCAAACGCCTTCTTCTGGGATCCTTTAACTTACAAGCGATGTCCACTCAGCTGTTGGCATCATCATCATCAGCCCCCCACGCAGCGACCAATACTTTCCCTTGCGTCGTTGTCTTTGGTCGACCTGGCGCAGGGAAAACCACCGTTGCGGATACTGCAGTCGCCAAAGTTGAAAAGGAGCAACTCTGCTGCTGTCTCGGCTTGGATTTAGATG
>Ga0163148_10003722_pt1 | contig 16575 bp, 13 predicted proteins | sample OliLakLV19MP7P2_FD_148606 | JGI IMG/M metagenome (GOLD analysis project Ga0163148, IMG submission 148606) | Freshwater microbial mat bacterial communities from Lake Vanda, McMurdo Dry Valleys, Antarctica- Oligotrophic Lake LV.19.MP7.P2 | ecosystem: Environmental > Aquatic > Freshwater > Lake >...
GGTGGACACACCGGATGGTCTGATGGTGCCGGTGATCCGCAACTGCGATCAAAAGGGTCTGTTGCAGTTGGCCGCTGAGCTTGGCGAGATTTCCAAGAAGGCGCGCGACAAGAAGCTGGGGCCGGCGGACATGAGCGGCGGATGTTTTTCGATATCGAGCTTGGGCGGCATCGGCGGCACCAGCTTTACGCCGATCATCAACGCGCCGGAAGTGGCCATTCTCGGCGTATCCAAAGCATCGATCCAGCCGGTGTGGAACGGCAAAGAGTTTGCACCACGCCTGCTGCTTCCGCTGTCGCTGTCTTACGATCATCGGGTCATCGATGGCGCGGAGGCGGCGCGCTTTGCGCGCTACTTTGCCGATCAATTGGGCGACATCCGGCGACTGCTGCTGTAAGCGGTCAGCGGGTAATCTGACTGACTTCGCCGCCGTCATCGGCGCGCGTCCATCACTCGTTTAGGGCTGGCTCGATCAGGGCTGGTTCGTTCAGGGACTGAAAGCATGGCGACCATCGATTGCAACGTGCCGGACATCGGCGACTACAAGAACATTCCGGTTATCGAGCTGCTGGTAAAAGTCGGCGACAGCGTGGTCAAGGATCAGGGCCTGGTGACCTTGGAATCCGACAAGGCCACCCTGGAGGTGCCCAGCGCTGCTGCGGGTGTGGTGGTCGAGCTGAAGGTGAAGCTGGGGGATTTGTTGTCGGAAGGGAGTGTGGTGGCGGTGTTGGAGAGTGCGGCGAGCAGCGCGACGACTGCTGCTTCGCCCCCTTCTCCTTCGGATCAGCTTCCCTCCCCCCTCGGGAGAGGGGCCGGGGGTGAGGGGTCGCGCTTGCCAGAGACTCTTGCCTCGCCGGTGAGCAACGCTTCCGACAAGTCCGACCCCTCACCCCAACCCCTCTCCCCAGGGGAGAGGGGCTCAACTGCAGCCTCCCCCAGCTCCGGCCGCAAAGCCGACATCGAATGCCGGATGCTGGTGCTCGGAGCAGGTCCCGGTGGTTACACGGCGGCGTTTCGTAGCGCCGATCTGGGCATGGACACGGTGCTGGTCGAGCGCTATCCCAATCTCGGTGGGGTCTGCTTGAACGTCGGCTGCATCCCCTCCAAGGCGCTGCTGCACGCTGCCGCAGTGATCGATGAAGCCGCGCACGCCAAGGACTATGGCGTCAGTTTCGGTGCACCATCCATCAATCTTGACGCCCTGCGCGCGTACAAGGAAAAAGTGGTCGGCCAGCTCACCAAGGGCTTGGCCGGTATGGCTAAGCAGCGCAAGGTGCGTACCGTCACCGGCGTTGCCAAGTTCGTTTCCGCCAACGAGGTGGAAGTGAGTGCCGATGGCAAACAGACGCTGATCCGTTTCCAGAATTGCATCATCGCCGCCGGCTCGCAGCCGGTGAAATTGCCGGGCTTTCCTTGGGATGACCCGCGGGTCATGGACTCTACCGATGCGCTGATGCTGGCCGATATTCCCGCGTCGCTGCTGGTCGTCGGTGGCGGCATCATCGGCTTGGAAATGGCTACCGTGTATCGCGCGCTGGGCAGCCAGGTCACCGTCGTCGAGCTGCTGGATCAGTTGATGCCGGGCGCTGATCTGGATCTGGTCAAACCTTTGGCGGATCGTCTGAAAAAACTCGGTGTGGCGGTGCATCTGAAGGTCAAAGCGAGCTCGATCATTGCCGAGAAGCAAGGCATCAAAGTCAGTTTTGAGGGCGACAAACCGCCGGCCGTGGGACTGTTTGATCGCGTGCTGGTGTCGGTAGGTCGCACGCCCAATGGCGGCAAGCTGGATGCTGGCAAAGCCGGCGTCAATGTCTCAGATCGCGGCTTCATCGCCGTCGACAAGCAGATGCGCAGCAATGTGCCGCACATTTTTGCGATTGGTGATCTGGTCGGCCAGCCAATGCTGGCGCACAAGGCCACGCACGAAGGCAAGTTGGCAGCTGAAGTCGCGTTTGGTGAAGGTGAGTTTTATAAGAATCGGGAATGGGTGGCCCGGGTGATTCCGTCTGTCGCCTACACCGATCCAGAAATCGCCTGGGTGGGCGTCACCGAAAACGAAGCCAAGGCCAAGGGCATGCAGGTTGGCGTCGGCAAGTTTCCGTGGGCGGCATCGGGCCGAGCGATTGGCATCGGGCGTACCGAAGGCTTCACCAAGCTGATTTTCGATGAAGCGACGCATCGCATCATCGGTGGCGGCATCGTCGGCGTGCACGCCGGTGACTTGATCGCTGAAGTTGGGCTCGCCATTGAAATGGGCTGCGAAGTCGCCGACATCGGCCACACCATCCACCCACACCCGACCTTGAGCGAATCCGTAGGCATGGCGGCAGAAGTGTTCGATGGCACGATTACCGATCTCTATATTCCGAAGAAGAAGGGTTAGCGGGCGGCCGATGGCTCGCCAGTACCTCAATCGCGTTGCACAGCGAACCCTACCCATGAACCCAAGCCACAGGCTTCAGTCAAAGCGCGATTTTAGGAATGTGTTCGGCCCGAGGCATCGAAGGCCACCTTCAAACTGCCAGCGAGAGGAAGCCCCCTTCGGTACCTCGGGACAGGCTTTTATACCTCAGGCCGAACGGAATTTTTGAGACTCGCAATGCCCTTGAGTTCATGGGCAATACCCGGCGCGTTTTCGCGCAGTTTTCTCAGGCCGAACGGGTTGCCGGCTTGATCGCTGAACGCTACAAGAACTGAAGCAAGAACTCTGCACGCTCTCTGCACAGTCTTGACGGAAGGTCGTCGTCGTTGATCCGACTATGAGCCCGTCGCCATGCGTCCATTGCCTGCTTTCTATGCCTCGTTTGCCCTGTTGATCGTGCTGGCCTTGCCGGTGTTCGCGCAGGCGCCGCCGCCACCGCCGCCTTTGGCTGCTCTCGGCGCTCCGCCCATTCCCGCCGAGAATCCACAAACCGCCGCCAAGATCGCGCTGGGGCAGGCCTTGTTCTGGGATGAGCAACTCTCGGTCACCGGAACCATTGCTTGCGGCACCTGCCATGCGCCGACGGCGGGCGGTTCGGATCCACGGGTGTCGGTGGATATGGTCGATAGCACCCATCCGGGGCCGGATGGCGTCTTCGCGACAGCAGATGATGTGATTGGCGCGGCCGGTGTGCCCCTGCATGCGGCCGACGGCAGCTATCAGACATCCGCCAGTTTCGGCATGCGGCCGCAGGTCGGGAATCGGCAGTCGATCTCTGCCATCAACGCGGCGTACCCGCCGACCTTGTTCTGGGATGGCCGTGCGCGCAGCAACTTCATCGATCCAGACACCCAGCAGACGTTGATTGCCGCCGGCGGAGCGCTGGAAAACCAAGCCCTGGGGCCCTTGGTCAACAGCGCTGAAATGGCCCACGCCGGCGGCAGCTTGGCGGATATGCGCACTCGCATTGCTGCTATCGAGCCGCTGCGCTTGGCGGCGGCGGTGCCGGCGGCTCTGGCCAGTTGGATCAATGGGAGACGGTATCCGGCATTGTTCGCCGAAGTGTTTGGCAGCGAGACCATCACTTCAGCGCGAATCGCGATGGCGATTGCCAGTTACGAGCGTTCGCTGATCGCCAACCAGACCCCGCATGACGCCGAACAGTCCGGCACGCCCTCTCTCACGCCACTCGAGCGCCAAGGTCGTACCGCCTACAACCAGGCCGGCTGCCAACGTTGTCATGGCGGTGCGCTGCTTAGCGACAACAACTTTCATTTCACCGGCGTGCGCCCGCAGGCCGCCGATCCCGGTCGTTTTGCGGTGACCGGTCTCAACCCGGATCGTGGTCGCATGCGCACGCCCGGCTTGCGCAACATCGAGTTGACCGCGCCCTACATGGCTGATGGCAGCATCGCGACGCTGGAAGCAGTGATTGCGTTCTATGAGCGTGGCGGCGATTTCACCGCGCCCAACCTGGCCCCGCAGATGACGCCCTTCGTGCTCACGCCAGCACAACGTACTGCCTTGGTTGCCTTCTTGCGGCGGCCGTTGACTGACCTGCGGCTGCTCAGCCAATCCGGTCCGTTTGCGCGACCGACGTTGTACAGCGAGTCTGCCGCCGTTCCGCAGCCGATGGGTGTTGGCGTTGCGGGTCAGGCGGGAGTGATTCCGCGCCTGCTCGCGATCGAGCCGCCAATGGCCGGGGCCAGCAACTTCACCATCGCCATCGAGGGTGCCGCTGCGGGTGCCGCGGCGCGAGCGATTCTTGATCTGAATGAGCCCGCCAACGCGAATGTGGCGGGCGTCAGTGTGCAGACCTTTACCGTCTCGGCGCAGGGCGATGCGTCTCTGCACATGCAGCTGCCGAGTGCGCCCTTGGCCAGCAACATCGACCTGTACCTGCGCGTGTTTATCGCCGATGCTGCCGCCGCAGGCGGCTTCAGCGCCACTCCGAGCGTGCGCTTCCGCCTGTTGGGTGGTGAGTCCGATGTGTTTGTGAATGGGTTTGAGCAGTGAGCAATTGAGCCGGTCGCGCGACCGGAACGTAGCCGGATGCAGCGCCCACGGAATCAAGCCACCAGACATCCGCGCTGCTCAGCTATGTCAATCTCGGCTGTCATTCCTGCGTTGAACTCCAGAAAGTCGGCTTCGATGCCATCGCTGAAGATCACTCCATAGCCGGCCATCTGCGAAACGATGCGCAACGGGCGGCCGCGCTGGACTTTTCCAAACACCAGTTCGGTGCGCGATTGTCGGCTCGGAAAAGGCTCGCGCACGGTGAAGTACAGATGCTCGGCGTCCCATGCGAATCCGTGATCGCGTAGCTGCTCGAAATTTGCATCGCCCGACTCACCCGCAATTCCGCTGGCACCGGTCAACAAGCTACGGAACCAACCGGTCGAGCCCAGGCCAGTCGACACGATAACGCCACTCGATGAGTGCGCTTCGTGGCGGCCTTCCCAGGCAATCTCATAGCGCGCCGAGGTGTGCGTGCGGGGGCCGATGAACAGGTCGTTTACGCCTAACAGTTCTTGCCCGTCACTCAAGCGCACCCGCGCGAAGGTGACTCCGCGCTGCGTGCAATGGCCGGCGAGCAGCTCGGGCAACAACCCGGCCAGAGTATCGGCGGTGTAGGGCAACAACATGCCATCCCAACGCGCGGGGTCAGGGTTGACGCCGATGACCGGCTGACCGCGCAAATACTTCAGAGTGTTGGCGACCAGGCCGTCTTGGCCAAGTACGACCACGATGGCATCGGGTGGGAACAGGAAATTGGGCAGGAAGCTGCGATCCAAACGCTGCACGCGGGCATACACGGACAAGGCCGCATCGGCTGTCTTCAACGCCTGTTGATAGGTGCGGTGTTCGGCTTCGTAATCTGCAAAATCCGCGCCCAGATGCTGGATGTAGAAGCGCGCCTGCTCGATGGTGTTGAAGCGCGTGATCAGATCGTCCAGGCGCGAGTGGCGGGTGACGAGGACGATGCGCGGGGCCACCCGCTCAGCCCTTGGTCTTGTTCGCCGAGGATTGACCGGCACGGGTCAGGCTTTGCAGCAAATCAGGCGAGATATTCAACTCGCCGATGCGGCTGGCGTTCTCCGCCAATCCCTGGAAAGCCAGCGCGATGAGTGTGCTCGGCTCAGCGCCGCTCATGGTCAGCGCCTGCAGCACGCGCGGCTCGACGCCGGCCACGGCGGCCATCAAGCCGCGCACGGCGTCGGCTTTGGCTTCGGCCTCTTTGCGGGTGTTGCCAAGACGCAGATCAACCAAGGCGATATTGGCGTCTTCCAGCGAAATTTGGCCAGCCATTTCCTGGGCTTCGATCTGCTGGCGCTTTTCCAACACCGCGCGCTCGGCGTCCAGTTGTGCTTCGCGAATCTGCCGTTTCTTGGCTTCCACCGCGATCTCGGTTTCCAACTCGTTCTGCTTGATCGCGCGCTCTTGTTCAATGGCTGAATTGCGCCGCGCGTAGGTCGCATCGTCGGCGCGCTTCAGGATTTGTTCGCGCACTTCGGCCTCCAAGGCGCGCCCGGTTTCCGGCGTCGGCTTGATCGCCAGGATGGCGATGTCGACCAAGCCGACGCCCAGCTCGCTGAGCGATTCGGCGCCACGCAAACGCTCGCGCACCGCCGCCTCGATGCGGTCGCCTTGGGTCAGCAGCGCTTGCAGACTCGATGCCTGCAACAAGCTGCGCAGTTGTACTTGCACCGCGTTGAGCAAGCGATTGCTCAGCTTCAACGGATCTTCCGAGGCATAGCTGACGCCGTCCGCCGCAAGCGTAAAGTCCATGCGCTGCGCCAGCGTTTCCGGATTGAGCACACGAAAGGTCGCTTGACCTTGCACGCTGACTTCCTGGAAGTCCTGGCTCACCTCGCGAAAGGCGAATGGCGCGTCTTGGTGCGCCAAAGGGATCGACACCAAAGACGTGCTCGGCGCGAAATAGAAAAATGCCAAGCCGCTGCCTTGCCGGCGCACACGACCACCACGCATCTCGATCAAGTGGGTGCTCGGCGAACTCTTGATATAGCGAAAGCCCAGCATTGGCGTGCTCCTGCGACGAAAGCGCAACTGCGCTCATTGCCACGAAGTTTGCCTGCAATGCGGACTGATTGAAGAACTTTTCTCCCAGCGCGACCAACAAGCCAAACACGCACACACCCAGCCATCGGACTTTGCGTGCTATGAGCGCCGTCCTCGTTGCTCGAAGCGATTGCGATTAAGCCGCCGAAATGATCGCGACAACGAGAACAGTGGAGCGCGGCATGGCATGAGTGCAAGCACGGGGTCCGGTTGACGTGTCCCAAGCACTAAGATTGCAGGCTGCTCACAGCACGATTTGCGAGGAACCTCTGCATGCTCCTGCGACTGATTCCCAAAGTTTTCTATGCCGATATCCAGGTCGGGCTCGATCTGTTTGTCCGCTGCCTCGGCTTTCAGGTGCTGCATCAGGACGACTCCATTTCCGTGTTGGGAAGGGACGGCGCCAAGGTGTATCTAATGGAAAACGCCACGCTTGCGGCGCTGGATCGACCCGAGTTGGCGATCGAGACCGACAACATCGTGGAGATTTACAACGAAGTGAAAGCGCGAGCGCCCGAAGTGCTACACCCCAACTCCAGCACAGTCAGACTCAAGCCCTGGGGCGCGCAGGAGTTTGCGGTGCTTGATTCGACCACGCTGTGCGTGGTGTTTCGGCAGTGGTGAATTCGTGGTCTTGCGTTGGGCGCAAAAACCGAAGGGCGTTGCACCGCTTTTCAGGATTGCCGAGCTTGCTCGAAGCTCGACCCGAACCCACATTGTTGTCAGGTCAGATAGGCGGGGCATAAGCGGCGTTGCCACAGGTCCAGAGGTCGCCGGGCCTGCTCGCACCGCGCAGCACGCGCGCCGCACGCCGGGCATCCAAAACCGCTGTCACGGCGAAAAACGAAGGGCAGGTGGATCGCCTCGCCGTTGGGGTCGGAGCCCACAAATTACGCAGGCGCGAAGAGCGTGCGCCGCGTCTGCGATGTGCAAGCGGGGTTCATCCCCCCAGCCCAAGCTTGACTGGCCCGGCGGCTCTCAACCGCTGTGCCGCTAGGGAGGTGGAAGCACCCGCAAATCTTGTCGCAACGTCAATTGATCGTCACCACTTCGACAGAGGCTACAACCGGAGCACGCAATTCGATATCGAATTGTTTCGCACCCCAGCAGCGGAAGTAACTGGCGGCTAGCGTGGTGAGATCAGGCGTCGCGGAGACTGAGCCTGCTTGCGTAGTACGAGAGGCCGTCACTTCAAAGTGCATTGAGGCCGGGCAGCAGATTGGTCACCGCGATGATCTTGCTCTCCTTGCATTGGACGATGAGTCGTTGCTGGCTGCTCGGGGGTGCGAGTTGGCGATAGCGATTGATGGCGTACTCGGGGTCGACGCTGGGCGCTGAGCCACTGCTCGGGAACAGAATCGCCGTCGGTTCAAACCTAGTCCAGCCGTAATCCAGAGGCTGGCCTGCAAGCCCGAGTTGCTGCGCAGCCGCAACAGACATTGCCAGCAGATGACGCGTTGCTTGGCTGCCGAAGAGCTGGGGGCCTTGATTGGCCCCGCAGGCGTTGGCGATGGCGACGTTGGACGCAAGATGGAGGGCGGTTGCCAGTTCTCCGTGCAGCGCAATGTCTCGCGAGCAGAGATCGCCAACGGCTTCCTCCTGAAGGCCAATGGCCAGCCATGGTCGGATATAGCCGTCCTGCTCGACAGGTTGTGCTACGTCAAGAAACGCAGCGCCGGGAATCGGTAGGCTGCCTTTCGAGAGCAGGCTGGTTCGCTGCGTCATAACGCCGATGTTGGCAACGATGGCCAGTAGGGCCAGTGACCCGAAGAAGGTGCTGCCAGCGCGCAGACCGAGCGCGCCACGCCAGCCGTGCACGCAAGCCCATGAAAACAGGGGGAGCAGGGCGAAAGCCACGTACACGGGCGTCTGTCGTCGCAGCGCAAAAATCAGCAGCAGTGCGAAAACGAACTGGCCGCAAACGATGAGCGTCAGTCTTGTCTGCTGAAACGCCGCGCCGACAGTTCCGATGCCGGCTACAACCAGCAGGCCAAACCAGACCAGCGACAGCCAATCGTTGAGCCCGGCTAGCTGCGGTAGAAGAATGCCGCTCACCAGCGTTGGTGTGCCCGTAATCAGGCCGTGCGCGCTTGCGCCTGACGCAGCCAGCCAGTTGCTCGTCTCTCCGCTGGAAAGATAGCGCTTAGTGGCGGCGATCTGCGGCCAGCCAGCCTGCGCTTCCGCGTACAGCATGGGCAACCATGGCAATGAGAACCCCAGCAAAGCGGCCACACCGATAGCGATTCGGGAGTTTGCTGTTCTGGCCTGCCACAACGCGGCAGCCAGCCAAGGCGACACGACGATTGCGCTGGGATGGGCGTGCATGGCCAAGGCAAGCATCAGCGAGGCCAGGGCCAATCGGCCCGCAGTTGGCAAACGAAAGGCCCTCCAGGACATCAGTATTGATGCGAGCACCGCAGTTTCTAGCAGCGATGTATGTGCCAAAACCATCGCTTCGACACTTCCCCAGCCTGGCATCGCGACCGCGCCGGCCAGCCCCAATCCACCCATCGGTCCTTAACAGCGCCTGCCGAGGAGGTAGGCGAGCGGAATCTTCAGCGATGCAGACACGCCTATCCAAAGCGAAACGGTGAAAAGTGAGCCGTTGAACAGCAGCGGAACGGCAAGCAGATAGAACCAGACTGGTCCTAGTTTCCAAGTGCCAAAGATGTCAGGTCCCACAAGCGGGAAAAACTCACCCTGCGCGATTAACCACGCGTTGGCCAGATCTCGCCCCGAGTCGATGACCAGCCCTGCCTGCGGAAAAATCGCGACCGCAAGGGCAAACAGCAACGCGGTCACCCACCACGCGGCTGGGAAATCAGCGGTGTTTGTCCTGTTCTGCGATGCGCTGGTTGGGAGATCTGTGGTCATGCAGTGAACCAAGGATCAGGCTAAGAATTGTTGCGGTCGCCATCATAGTTCCGTATGCGGGCTAGTCGGGGCGATGGAGCGCGGGCCAATCTATCGTGTGGGACGTCGCGCCTGGCGTGGTGAGTCGATGTTGGCGGGAGCAGCAAGCACAATGTCGATGCGATCAAGGTCGGCCTTTGCGACCACCTCCCATTCCACTGGCGAACCGCAGCCGTCGCATCGCCAAGCAGAAGTGGTTGCGGTCTCAAACAGCGGCAGTTGAAGCTGATCGTTGGCGCGCACTGACACGGTATGCGCTCCGTCATACGCCACGTACAGATGGCTGACAAATGTGGGTCACGATCAGGCTCGACAGCGCCGACCATCCCGGAAACGCCAAACCAACTGCCCACAGCAGGCCAAAGGTGGTGGAGTGCAAACGCCAGCCGCACAAGTAGGCGAAGAGGAACTTTGAGCCTGCAAGGCAACCAATAAAGAACAGCGTCGCAGGTATTGACCCGGTCAATCCCAGTGGGACTGCCAGCACGTAGAACCAGCCCGGTCCCAGATGAAACACGTTGTTTAAGACCGGCCCGCGCAGCGGCCAATCGCCGGAGTAAACGACTGCAGCCGCCTCATTGAGATGGCGCACGGTGTCAAGGATGACGGTCGCGAACGGGTAGGGGAGCGCGGCCGACAGCCAGAGGAGCGCGATCACGGTGACGACGCTGAAACGTGACGTGATCATCACCAAAACTTCATAAGTCCTGTGGGTCGAGGGCGCGCGAGGCGGCGTAAGTGCCGCCGATTGTGGACAAGGCAACGCAAGCGCGGGAACAAGAGCGTAGTTGATGTCAACAAGAGATATTGGCTCGATCTGCACCACGATCTGTCCGCCGCCAGCAGGAAACAAGCCTTCGCGCACGACTTCGAGAGTGACTGAAGCGCCCATCTTCGCCAGCTGCGGCAAGAAGCAGCGCTGCAGGAAACACGTGCTGGGCGCGAGCATGTTGTGGGTGCCGCCGGTGATCGCGATGCGACTCGGGCCGTCTGCGCGCAGTAGCGGCGGCAGCACTGTTTGCAGGACCAGGCCGGCGCTACCGGCGCTGCCGATATCGATGTGATGGCTGCCCGCACTCGATGCGTGCGGCACGAAGTGCAGTTCGCTTGAACCGAGCGCAGCACCGCAGACGTCTGCCGCCGAGATCGCTTGCGCAGCCTTTACTGCGGCCAGATGCTGGCGCATCAAACCCGGCTTCGCGCGGCCGGCGCGGATGCGGGTGATGCTCAGCGGCTGTCGCAACACAATGGCCAACGACAGCGCCGTGCGCAGTACTTGACCGCCGCCTTCGCCCACGCTGCCATCAATGTGTAAGGTGTTCATGGCAGCTGTGTCCGAAAGCCAAAAAAACGTTGTCCCGCGTAGCTGACCATGCTGGCGCTGTGCAGTCTCCTGAGTCGCCACAAACCCTGTGGGAGCGCCGCAAGGCGCGATGTTCTGGCTGGCAGAAGCGCATCGCGGCTTCCGCCGCTCCCACAAAAGTCGGAATGAGCGCCTTCCGCTATCCCTTGACGCAAACCACCTGGCGCAAGGTATGCACGATCTCGACCAGATCCGCTTGCGCCGCCATCACCTGATCGATGGATTTGTAAGCCGCTGGCGACTCATCCACCACTGCTGCATCCTTGCGGCATTCGACGTGTGCGGTCGCCTTGATGTGGTCATCCACACTGATCAACTGCTTGGCCTTGGTACGACTCATCACGCGCCCCGCGCCGTGCGAGCACGAGCAGAACGCCTCGGCATTGCCGAGTCCGCGAACGATGAAACTCTTCGCGCCCATGCTGCCTGGAATGATGCCGAGCTCACCCTGTTGAGCGCTGACCGCGCCCTTGCGGGTAACAAACAGGGACTCGCCGAAGTGGGTCTCTTTCTGCACATAGTTGTGATGGCAGTTGACCGCCTCACCATCGACCTTGAACGATTTCACGATCACCTTGGCCAGGGCCGCCAGCGTGTTTTTCATCATGATGGCGCGATTCTCGCGGGCAAAGCGCTGCGCCCAGCCGACCGCGAACACGTAGTCGTCAAAGTGCTTCGAGCCCTCGCTGAAGTAGGCCAGATCACGATGCGGCAAATTGGCGATGTGACCTTGCATGTCGCGTTGCGCCAAATCGATGAAATGGGTGCCGATGGCATTGCCGACTCCGCGCGAGCCCGAATGCAACATCACCCACACCCGCTGCGCTTCGTCGATGCACAACTCGATGAAGTGATTGCCGGTGCCCAGCGTGCCGAGGTGTTTCAGGTTGTTGGTGTTGCGCAGCCGCGGATGCAGTTCGCACAGACGCTGAAAGTCAGCGTCTAAGCCCGCCCACGCCGACTCCACTGATGTCGGCGCGTCATGCCACGCGCCGACATCGCGACCGCCACCGCGCGGCGGGGTGCGGCCATGCGGCACCGAGCGCTCAAACTCATGCCGCACTTTCAACAGCGAGTCCGGCAGATCGCTGGCGGTCAAGGTCGTCCGCGCCGCGATCATGCCGCAACCGATATCGACGCCGACCGCCGCCGGAATAATCGCGTGACGGGTCGGCACCACCGACCCCACCGTGGCACCGATGCCGACATGCACATCTGGCATCACTGCCACGTGCGGCCACACCACCGGCAAGCGCGCCAACTGCGACAACTGCCGACGCGCCTCGTCCTCGACCGGCACTCCCTGCGTCCACATTTTCACCGCCACGCCGCCAGTGGCGTTCATCTGCTCGAAACTCATGACCGTAATTCCTAATTCTCTATGCGTGTGATGCGGACGACGAAGAGTCGGAAAGTCCTAGCCGCCCGGCCGACCTAAGTCCGACAGGCTGCTAGCTAGGTTGATCTCTGCATGGCCATACCGTGGCCATACTGAATCACTGCATTGCCATATTGGATAGCTCTAATTGAACAGCTCCAATTGAACCGGCTCAGTTGAACCGGCTCAGTTGAACCGGCTCAATTGAAGCAGCCCAATTGAAGCAGCCCAATTGAAGCAGCCCAATTGAAGTAGCCCAATCGAACAGGCCCATCCGAAGCAGAATGATCAGTCCACACGCGTTCAGATCGTTGCAGCGCACCCCGGTCTTCACGATCGCGGTGATCCTCACCCTCGTCCTGGGCGTGGCTTCGGTCGGTTCCATGTTTGCCATCGTGCACGGGGTGCTGCTGGCTCCACTGCCGTACGGGAATCCGGATCGCCTGGTCAGTGTCGGTCTGCAGTCGGCGGAACTACGCCGAATGAGCCAGGCACCGGGTCTCTACTTCACCTACGAGCGGTTCGCGCGGCGGCTTGAGGGCGTCGGTTTGTATCGAACCGGCAGCACCAACATTAGGACGAGCGGTGACGGCGCTGCCGAGAGCGTCATCGCGACATGGGTGACCGCATCGATGGTGCCGCTGCTCCGGGTGCCGCCGTTGCTCGGTCGCTCATTTAACGCCGACGAAGAAATTCGCGGTGGACCCAACGCGGTGATCCTCAGCGAGTCCGAGTGGCGAACCCGTTTCGGCGCGGCGACCGATGTCATCGGCAAGACGCTGATCGTCAACGACGCGGCGCGCGAGATCGTCGGTGTCATGCCGGCGCGCTTCGCGTTCCCCACGGCGGCCACCCGTGTATGGCTTCCCGCCAAGCACACCGACAGCGCGACCGTGGGGGACTTCATCTACTCGGGCGTGGCGCGCCTCGCTCTTGGAGCGACAGCGGAGCAAGCGCAAACCGAACTCGCCGACGTCCTGCCGCGAATGGCGGAGTTGTTCCCGCGCCTGCAGTCGGGCGCTTCGACGACGACCTGGCTTGATCAGGTGAAACCCTCGCCGGTTGTGCTGCCATTGCGCGACGAACTCACCGGCGGAATCGCGCAAACGCTATGGATGCTGGCCGCAGCGGCGGGACTTGTGCTGTTCGCCGCGTGGGCGAACGTGGCGAATCTCGTGCTGGTCCGCGCCGACGCCAGTCAGCACGATCTCGCGATCCGTAAAGCGCTGGGCGCCAGTCCGCTGCGCCTTGCAACCCATTTCCTCGGCGAATCGGTTCTGCTGGGCGCAACGGCCGGAGTCCTTGCGTTGCTCGTGGCGAACGCCGCGGTGAGGGCGCTGGTTGCGTTCGGGCCAACCGACATCCCTCGGCTCGCAGAGTTGGGAGTCGGGCTTACGACCACAGGCTTCATCGCGCTGGTTTCAATCGTAGGGGTGGTCATCTGTGCGGCAGTGCCGACACTTCGCGTTCGGCGAGGCAGCCTGTCGCGCGACCTGCATGACGGCGCGCGCGGGCAGTCGACGGGAAAGTCCCGGCAGCGCCTGCGGGCGACCATCACTGTGCTGCAGATCGCCGTGGCGCTCGTGGTCTCGGTCGGATCCGCGCTGCTGCTGCGCACCGCCCATCGCCTGTACGAAGTGCACCCCGGGTTCGATGCCAGCGAGGTGACGACCCTCCGAATCCTGCTGCCCAACGCGAGCTATAGCGGTTCAACCACGGTGGGGTTTTATGCGCGGTTGACCGAGCTGGTTGGCCAAGTGCCGTCTGTTCGCGCCGCCGGCCTGACACTGAAATTGCCGCTCGGTAGCGGCTGGACATTGCAGCAGACGTTTCAGAGTGAGGGGGAAGGAAGAACGCCACCACTGCCAGTCAATGTCGTCGGCAATGGGTACTTCGCGGCAATGAAGATTCCCTTGCTCGCGGGCCGCGACTTTCGGCCTCTTGAGGAAGAACAAAGCGCGGACATCATCATCAGTCAGCTTGCCGCCGCGACCCTCTTCGGCGACCCCAATGGTGTGGCGACGGTGGGCAAGCGGTTGACGCTTGCCCCCAGCGGTCCGACCTACACGATCATCGGCGTCGTCGGTGATGTGCGCAACGACGATTTGACCACCGCGCCCTCGGAATTGATCTATCGGCCACAGGTCGTGCCGGTCGACCCGAGCGTGGAGCCGGAGCCGCGCGCTTCGATGGTGCTGGTGGTGCGCACTAGCGCGCCTGCGGGCGCGGTCGTGCCGGCTATCAGGCAGATCGTGCGCGACCTCGACCCCGCTGTCCCCCTCTTCGAAGTCGAGACAATGAGCGATGTGGTTCGCGCGTCGACGGCGCGACTCTCATTCACGCTCACGCTGATGGCGGCCGCCGCCGTGATCACCTTGCTGCTTGGCGCAATCGGGCTTTACGGAGTGATGGCGTACATGGTTGCGCTGCGGACCCGCGAGTTCGGCGTCCGCGTCGCGTTAGGGGCAGACCCGAAGCGGATCGCCCGCCTAGTCGTAGCGCGCGGGCTGGCGCTCACCGCGTGCGGTGTCGCCCTCGGCTTCGTCCTGTACGCGATCGCGGCACCGTTCCTGCAAGCGTTTCTTTATGGCGTCACGGTGACCGATCCGGTGACGCTCGCTGCGGCGACGCTGGTACTCGTCGCCACCGCGTCTCTCGCGAGCTGGCTCCCCGCGAGGCGCGCCGCCCGTGTCGATCCGGCGGAGGCGCTTCGAGCCGAGTAGGCCCGCGCACGTGGTGCGCCCGATCGCCAAGGGCAGTTGTTCCCGGCGAACCTCGAGCGCTCATCCATTGCGAGGCTGATCGGCTTCAACCTGTCCAACATGCTGCCCCGGGTTTCGCGAGATCCGCGGCCGGATTGGATTTCCCTTCCCGGACGATTCACGGCTCTGGCTCTACACTTCTAAGCTCCGGCAACCGATTGCAATGCCCATGTCCCGCTTCGTCCGCTTACTGGTGCTTGCTTTCGTCGTGACCGTCGCCGGTTGCAGCGCATTTCCGCAGGCGCGTCCTGGGATCACCTTTGCGGACGGGCTCTCCGCTGAGCAGCTGTTTGAGCAGTGCCTCGCGGCGCATGGTGGCGATATTCGCGAATACCCGGGCGACATCAATATCGCCACCGATGGACGTTGGTACTCGCTTATCCAGCGCATCCAGCCGGTGGTGAGTGATGCTGGTTTCCGCATTACCTCCGAAGAGCGGTTCCGACCCGGTGACGGCACCTATGCCATTCGCCACAGCGGTCCGAAAGGCTCCAAGCAGGTACTGAGAACCGCTTCCGGCATCAGCGTGCGTTACAACTCAGAGCCAGCAGTCGAGGACGAAAGGCGGCGAGCCACGGCCATGACCAATGACGCTTTCCAGCTGTTTCACTTCGGCCCGTCGTTCGTCAAGCATCGCGCCACGGCGATGACCCGCTTGCCCGACACCCGCGAGAACGGGCGCGAGTATCGTCGCATTCTGGCGACGTTGAGTCCGGGTTTTGGTGAGTCCAGCTCTGACCAGGTGGTGCTCTGGATCGATAGCGTGTCATCGCGCCTGTTTCGGGTCCACCTGACTCTGGAAGGATTTGAAACCACCCTTGGCGCACATGTCGACACCACGTTTCTTGCTTATCATCAAGTCGGTCCTTACTTGCTGCCCTCTCGGTTTTCCGAGCGCGTGCGAGGACCGCTGAAGATCTTGGCGCACGAGTGGCACGTCACCGGAATGGATCTCGACCGCGGCTGGACCGACGCGGAAGTGAGCGGTCCTGACTTCACTGGTCGCGCCGCAGTGCCGGCGACTGCCTTGCCCTGAGTCTGCCGGACCGCAGGTGCACTGCCGGTTTTGCGCGAACACCACCCGCCATCAATCGGTATTGGGGCTACGTGGCATACACCGCCGCCCCCGCGACACAGGCCCGTGAGTCGATCCAGGCGCGGGGTGCAAGCGCAAAAGGCCGGGCTGCATGCGGCCGACCTAACGTTGATTCAGCGGGGAAGCAGCACCCCCCGAAGCATGAAAGTTAGGCAAAAATGCTTCCTGGGCGCTCCCCGACCCTCCCCGACCCTCCGCGAACATCGGAGGGAGCAAGCCAGAAGCCAAACTCGGAACCTGAACGACGTTCACGTTAAACCCGGACTTTTCATGGATCGCGCACGCCATCGTGCGCATTCATGACAAGTCCGACTTAAAAGTGTCATCCGAATTTTGACCTGTTGTCACGAACACGCACTACGGTTCCGGTTTTCCTTTTCCTGGAAGTCCCGCCGATATGCGTCAGATTCTTTTTTTTGTGATCGCTGCAGTCTTGCCTTTGAGCGGCCACGCGCAGCGTGCCGAACTGACCCGTATCGGTGGCTACAACACGAGCTTGGGCGCGGGTGCGGCCGAGATCGCGGCGTTTGATCCGAGCACCCGCCGCGTCTATCTGGTTAA
>Ga0163148_10003736_pt1 | contig 16518 bp, 10 predicted proteins | sample OliLakLV19MP7P2_FD_148606 | JGI IMG/M metagenome (GOLD analysis project Ga0163148, IMG submission 148606) | Freshwater microbial mat bacterial communities from Lake Vanda, McMurdo Dry Valleys, Antarctica- Oligotrophic Lake LV.19.MP7.P2 | ecosystem: Environmental > Aquatic > Freshwater > Lake >...
GCAGGTGGATCGGCGGGGCAGATACGCGCCAGCCACGTCGCCAAGCGCGCTATTTGAAGCGCACGAATTATATTACAATCAAGCAGTTGCGAAACTGGTTGGCGGACGTCTTGAAGACGCCTTCATAATCGGCCGCGACCAGTGCAGGACAGTGGCGGCGAAAGTGGCGGAATTGGTAGACGCACCAGGTTTAGGTCCTGGCGCCGCGAGGCGTGTGGGTTCGAGTCCCTCCTTTCGCACCAGACTGGCACACCGCATTTACCCTACGGGACAGACGACACGGACATGGCAGCAAACGTAGAAAACCTGAGCGGCCTCGAGCGGCGGCTCACCATCAGCGTACCGCGGGCGGAGATCGACTCCGAAGTGGAAACGCGCCTCAAGAAACTCGCGCGCGATGTGCGCCTGTCCGGGTTCCGCCCCGGCAAGGTCCCGCTCAAGGTCGTGGCGCAGCAATACGGCGACCAGGTCCGCCGCGAAGTGCTGGGTGACGCGCTCCAGAAGAACTTCTCCGAGGCGGTGCAGACCCAGAACCTGAAGGTGGCCGGCTATCCGCGCTTCGAACCGCCGAAGGACGACGCGGGCGATGCCGTGCAGGCCAGTGCGACTTTCGAGATCTATCCCGATGTGCGGCTCGGCACCTTGGCGCAAAGCACGATCGTGCGCCCCCAGGTGACGGTGGGCGACGCCGAGGTGGACAAGACCCTCGACATCATGCGCAAGCAGCGCGCGACCTACGAAACGGTGGCGCGTGCCGCGCAGGCCGGCGACCAGGTCAACATCGATTTCGCCGGCACCATCGACGGCGTGGCCTTCGACGGCGGCACGGCCGCGGGGCAGGCCATCGTTCTGGGCGAGGGCCGGCTGCTGCCGGACTTTGAAAAGCACCTCCTGGGGGCCAGCGCGAGCGACGCGCGGGGCTTCGACGTCAAATTCCCGGACGACTACGGCGGCCAGTCCGTCGCGGGCAAGACAGCGCATTTCGAGGTCAAGGTGAACACCGTGGGCCAGCCGAACCTGCCGCCGGTGGACGCCGATTTCGCCCGTACGCTGGGCGTGGAAGACGGCGATCTGGCCAAAATGCGGGCCGAGATCAAGGCGAACCTGGAACGCGAGGTCGTCGGGCGCGTCAAACAGAGGGTGCGGGAACAGACGATGCAGATGCTCGTCGACACCACGCAGGTGGAAGTGCCGAAGTCGCTGGTGGAGATGGAGGCCGACCGCATAGCGCAGGCCATGCGGCAAGACCTCTCGACGCGCGGGGTCAAGGTCGACAACATGCCGTTTCCGCCGGATGCGTTCACCGCGCAGGCGGAGCGCCGGGTGCGCCTTGGCTTGATTCTTGCTGAACTCGTGAGGGTCAACGGACTGCAGGCGAAGCCCGAACAGGTCAAGGTTGCGGTGGAAGAACTGGCGCAAAGCTACGAACATCCGCAGGAAGTCGTAAAGTGGCATTACCAGTCTCCCGACCGCCTCCGCGACGTGGAGTCCGGCGTGGTGGAGGAGAATGTCGTGCAGTGGGTGCTGTCCGCCGCGAAAGTGGACGACAAAGCGGTGCCGTTTGACGAACTGATGGGACGGAACTGAACCGATGAGCGCTACCATGGAACCGCAGGGCCTCGGCATGATCCCGATGGTGATCGAGCAGTCGGGGCGCGGGGAACGGGCCTACGACATCTACTCGCGCCTGCTGAAGGAGCGCGTGGTCTTCCTGGTCGGCCCGGTGAACGAGGTGACGGCCAACCTGATCGTGGCCCAGTTGCTGTTCCTGGAGTCCGAGAACCCGGACAAAGACATCTCCTTCTATATCAACTCCCCCGGTGGCTCGGTGTCTGCGGGGCTGGCGATCTACGACACTATGCAGTTCGTCAAGCCCGATGTGTCCACCCTCTGCATCGGGCAGGCGGCGAGCATGGGCGCACTGCTGCTGGCGGCCGGCGCCAAAGGCAAGCGCTTCGCGCTGCCCAATTCGCGGGTCATGATTCACCAGCCGATGGGCGGCTTCCAGGGCCAGGCCTCGGACATCGAGATCCACGCCAAGGAAATCCTCTTCCTCAAGGGCCGGCTGAACGACATCATGGCCAAGCACTCGGGACAGAAAATCGAGTCCATCGAGCGCGATACCGACCGCGACAATTTCCTGTCCAGCGAGCAGGCCGTCAACTACGGCCTCCTGGACAAGGTGCTGTCGCGCCGGACGGAAAACGCGGCCTAGACCACTAGACCACAGCCAGGGCAACTGTCGTATCATTGGTGGCAAGGCGTTCCTACCCACTTACTCCACGCACTCCATTACTGTCCACTGAACCCGATGTCGGAAAAAGCCGGCGGCGAAAAACTCCTCTACTGCTCCTTCTGCGGAAAGAGCCAGCACGAGGTGCGCAAGCTCATTGCAGGGCCATCGGTCTTCATTTGCGACGAGTGCATCGAGCTGTGCAACGACATCATCCGGGAGGAAACCCAGGGTGATCAGGGTACCAAGGGCGTCAAGTCGGACCTGCCGGTCCCGATGGAGATCCGATCCATCCTCGACCAGTACGTCATCGGCCAGGACACGGCCAAGAAAATCCTGTCTGTAGCGGTGTACAACCACTACAAGCGCCTGAAGAACATGGCCAAGAACGACGAAGTCGAACTGGCCAAGTCCAACATCCTGCTGATCGGACCCACGGGCTCGGGCAAGACGCTGCTCGCGCAGACGCTGGCGCGGCTCCTCAATGTTCCCTTCGTGATGGCGGACGCCACCACCCTGACGGAAGCCGGCTACGTCGGCGAGGACGTCGAGAACATCATCCAGAAGCTGCTGCAGAAGTGCGATTACGACGTCGAAAAGGCGCAGCGGGGCATCGTCTACATCGACGAAATCGACAAGATCTCCCGCAAGTCGGACAACCCCTCGATCACCCGCGACGTGTCGGGCGAGGGCGTGCAGCAGGCGCTGCTCAAGCTGATCGAGGGCACGATCGCCTCGGTCCCGCCGCAGGGCGGCCGCAAGCACCCGAACCAGGAATTCGTGCAGGTGGATACCACGAACATCCTGTTCATCTGCGGCGGCGCCTTCGACGGCCTCGACAAGGTCATCCGCGCACGCTCCGAAAAGGGCGGCATCGGTTTCGGCGCGGAGGTCAAGAGCAAGGACAACCGCAAGGACATCTCGCGCGTGCTGCGCGACGTGCAGCCCGAAGACCTGATCAAGTACGGGCTCATTCCGGAATTCGTCGGCCGCCTGCCGGTGGTCGCCACCCTCGGCGAACTCGACGAGACGGCGCTCATGCAGATCCTGACCGAGCCCAAGAACGCACTCTTGAAGCAGTTCCAGAAGCTGTTCGCGATGGAAGGCGTGGAACTCGAAGTCCGGGACGCGGCACTGCGCGCGGTCTCCCGCCGTGCGCTCGAGCGCAAGACCGGTGCGCGGGGCCTGCGCTCCATCCTGGAGCACAACCTGCTCGACACCATGTTCGACCTGCCCTCGCTTGAAAACGTGGTCAAGGTCGTGGTGGACGAAAATACCATCACGGGCGAAGGTCGCCCCCTCCTGATCTACGCCGACCAGCCCAAGGTAGCGGGGTCGGTTTAGGTGATCCCGCTGGCGCTGGCCTCCCGCAACCGGTTGGTTCGGCAGGGTTTTTCGCCTGCGCGGGCGTTTGATTGATAATCAAGGCCGCACCCCCATCTATTTCGAACCTATCGGAACCTTGGAAAACGACATGACTGATACCCCGGTGCAGACCTCCAGCCGCGTGCAACTGCCGCTGCTTCCCTTGCGGGATGTGGTGGTGTTCCCGCACATGGTCATCCCGCTGTTCGTCGGGCGCCCGAAGTCCATCAAGGCGCTGGAGGCGGCCATGGAGGCCGGCAAGAGCATCCTGCTGGTCGCGCAGAAGTCGGCTGCCAAGGACGACCCGGGTCCCGAAGACCTGTACGCCATCGGCAGCGTCGCCAACATTCTGCAGATGCTGAAACTGCCGGATGGCACCGTGAAGGTGCTGGTCGAGGGCGCCCAGCGCGCGACCATCAACGGGGTCACCGACGTCCAGACCCACCTTGCCGCCGAAGCGACACTGCTGCCGGCGGACGCCGCCACGCCGAGCCCGGAAGTGGAGGCCATGCGGCGCGCGCTGGTGTCGGAGTTCGACCAGTACGTGAAGCTGAACAAGAAAATCCCGCCCGAAATCCTGACCTCGCTCGCCGGCATCGACGAGCCGGGCCGGCTCGCGGATACCATCGCCGCTCATCTGCCGCTCAAGCTCGAGCAGAAGCAGGAAGTTCTGGAAATGGGCGACGTCGAGAAGCGCCTTGAGCATCTGCTCAAGCTGGTCGAAGGTGAACTCGACATCCTGCAGGTCGAAAAGCGCATCCGCGGCCGCGTGAAGCGGCAGATGGAGAAGAGCCAGCGCGAGTATTACTTGAACGAACAGGTCAAGGCGATCCAGAAGGAGCTCGGCGAACTCGAGGAAGGCGCCGACTTCGAGGAGATCGAGAAGCGCATCAAGGCGGCTCGCATGCCCAAGGAAGCCCGCAAGAAAGCCGAAGCCGAGTTGAAGAAGCTGCGCCTCATGTCGCCGATGTCGGCGGAGGCGACGGTGGTGCGCAATTATCTGGACCAGCTGATCGGCCTGCCGTGGCGCAAGAAGAGCAAGATCTCGACCGACCTCGTGGCGGCGGAGAAGGTGCTCGACGACGACCATTACGGCCTCGACAAGGTCAAGGAGCGGATCGTCGAGTACCTCGCGGTCCAGCAGCGCGTGGACAAGCTGAAGGGGCCCATCCTGTGCCTCGTCGGCGCGCCTGGCGTGGGCAAGACCTCGCTCGGCCAGTCGATCGCGCGCGCGACCAACCGCAAGTTCGTGCGCATGTCGCTCGGCGGCGTGCGCGACGAATCCGAGATCCGCGGGCATCGCCGGACCTACATCGGTTCCATGCCCGGCAAGATCCTGCAGAACATGTCCAAGGTCGGCGTGCGCAACCCGCTGTTTCTGCTGGATGAGGTGGACAAGATGGGCATGGATTGGCGCGGCGACCCGGCGTCGGCCCTGCTGGAAGTGCTCGACCCGGAGCAGAACGCGACGTTCGTGGACCACTACGTGGAAGTCGAGTACGACCTGTCGGACGTGATGTTCGTGGCTACGTCCAACACGCTCAACATCCCGCCTGCGCTGCTTGACCGGATGGAAGTCATCCGGCTCTCGGGCTATACCGAGGACGAGAAGGTCAATATCGGCCTGAAACACCTGATGGCCAAGCAGATGAAGACGCACGGGCTGAAGTCGGAGGAGCTGACGGTGTCGGAGAGCGGTCTTCGCGACATCATCCGCTACTACACGCGGGAGGCCGGGGTGCGCGCGCTCGAGCGCGAGATTTCCAAGATCTGCCGCAAGGTGGTGAAGGCCCTGGTGCGCGACGATGCGAGCCGCAAGGTCACGGTCAGCGCCCGCAATCTGGACAAGTACCTGGGCGTGCGCCGCTACACCTACGGCATGGCCGAGAAAAACAACCAGGTCGGGCAGGTGACGGGGCTGGCTTGGACCGAAGTGGGCGGCGAACTGCTGACGGTGGAAGCCGCGCTGATGCCCGGCAAGGGCAAGGTGCAGCGCACCGGAAAACTGGGTGACGTCATGCAGGAATCGGTGGCCGCAGCCCACACGGTCGTGCGCAGCCGGTCGAACAAACTCGGGATCAAGGACGAGGCGTTCGAGAAAAAGGACATCCACATCCACTTTCCCGAAGGCGCCACGCCCAAGGACGGGCCCAGCGCGGGCATTGCGGTGACGACGGCCATGGTGTCCGCCCTGACCGGTATTCCGGTGCGGGCGGATGTGGCCATGACCGGCGAGATCACGCTGCGCGGCGAAGTGCTCCCGATTGGCGGACTTAAGGAAAAGCTGCTGGCGGCGCATCGCGGCGGCATCAAGACGGTGTTGATCCCGGAAGAGAACGTGAAGGATCTGACCGAGATTCCGGAGAACGTGAAAAACCGCCTGGAGATCCATCCCGTGAAGTGGATCGAGCAGGTGCTGGAGATGGCGCTTGAGCGCAAACCCGAGCCGTTGCCGGAAAAGGATGATGTCTCGACGCCGCCACCGGTGGAACAGGCGACGACGGTGGCGATCAAACACTGACAGCGCTGCGGTTTGCCGGAATAGCGTGTCTTCTGACACGCTATTTTTTTGCGCCCTTGACTCGCGCACTTGTCAAGCAGGGCCGTGTGACGGCCGCGCTTGACACTTAATTTTTGCACTTGTTATAACAGCAGCGCATTTACACCGCTTCCCTCCGTCCAGATCGAAACCCAGTGGAACCCAAGCTTCAGCAGTCAGGCGGTGCGCGCCGGGCGATGCCCGGATGCGGAAACATCCGCTCGCAAGGTCCAGCGTCACCACGTCATTCCGCTACGGCCGACAAGGCGGTTGCGGCACGCTTTCTCAATCGTATCCAGTCCAAGAGGATTTCACTGTGAACAAGTCCGAACTCATTGAATCGGTCGCCCGGTCGGCCGACATCTCGAAAGCCGCCGCCGAGAAGGCCCTGGATGGCGCGCTGGAGGCCATCACCGCCTCGCTCAAGAACGGCGCCGCGGTGACGCTCGTCGGCTTCGGCACCTTCAAGGTGACCGAGCGGGCCGCGCGCACGGGGCGCAACCCGCGCACGGGGGAAGAGATCAGCATCAAGGCCGCCAAGGTGCCCAAGTTCAGCGCTGGCAAGGCCCTCAAGGATGCGGTAAACTGATGAAGCGATTTGGTTTTAACCGTAGGCACGGTGGTAGCGCGGTAGTGGTGCGGTAGTGGTCTGGCGGAAGTCCACGGAAGTCCACGGAAGTCCAGTTGCGGGGTGGCTGCGGTCACCCCGCGGTGTTTTCCGGGGCATCGCCAGACGGAAGGGGTGCTTAGCTCAGTTGGTAGAGCGTCGCCCTTACAAGGCGAATGTCGGCGGTTCGAGCCCGTCAGCACCCACCAGTCAGACATTGCTGAGTTTTGAGTGTTGAGTGTTGAGTGTTGAGTGTTGAGTGCCGGCGCTTATAGTTGAGTTGGGCGTCCGGTGACCGGTCAGAACTCAGAACTCAGAACTTAACATTGCAGTTCAGGAGTGGTAGTTCAGTTGGTTAGAATACCGGCCTGTCACGCCGGGGGTCGCGGGTTCGAGTCCCGTCCACTCCGCCAGTTTTCGCAGTTCCGCGCAGTTGCCGCAGTCGCGTTACGCAGACACGCAGGGCGAACCACGGTTCGCCCTTTTGCTGGGACCCCGGGGTAATGCCCCGGATCGTTCATCGTGGCCTTCATGGCCTTAGGCGGGCCTCATCATGTTCGATTTCGTACAAAAGAACCGGCGGCTAATTCAGATTTTCCTGTTTTTGTGCCTGATCCCCTTCGCTTTCTTCGGCGTGGACGCGTACTTCCGTTCCGACATGGGCGCGCAGACGGCGGCGTCGGTCGGCGGCGTGACGATCAGCGCCCAGGAATTCGATCGCGCGCTGCGCGAGCGCCAGAACCAGCTGCGCCAGATGGCCGGAGGCACGCTCGATCCCCAGCTGCTCGATACGCCGGAATTGCGCTACGCGGTCCTCGAGAACCTGTTGCAGCAGCGCCTGCTCCTCGGCGAGGCGGTGCGCGAGCGGGTGGTGGTGCCCGATGCGGCCCTGCGGCAGTACCTCACCTCGGTGCAGTACTTCCGCGATGAAACCGGCAAGTTTTCTCCGGAACGCTATCAGGAACTCCTCAGGGCGCGCGGTGAGACACCAGTCAACTTCGAGAACGGCGTGCGCCGTGAACTCATCATCGGCACCCTGGCCGATGCCTATGGCGAAACCGGATTTGTACCCCAGACGGTGGCGCGCCGGCTGGCGTCCCTGAACGAGCAGCAGCGCGAGGTCAGCGTGCACGTCCTGTCGCCAGAGGCTTACCTGAGTGCCGTCAAGCTCGAGCCGGATGCCGCCCGCAAGTATTACGACAGCCACGCTGCGGAATTCCAGACTCCCGAACAGGAAGAACTCAAGGAAGCGTACGAGGCCAACCGCGCGCTGTACGCCCGGGCCGAGCAGCGCCGCATCTCGCATATCCTGATCGCGGTCGATCCGAAGGCGGGCGAGGAAGACAAAAAAGCGGCGCGCGTGAAGGCGGATCGCCTGCTGGCGGAACTGAAGGTGAATCCCGCTGCCTTCGCCGCCGTGGCCAAGCGGGAATCGCAGGATCCCGGTTCGGCCGCCAAGGGCGGAGACTTGGGTCTGCTGCCGCGCGGCGCGCTGAACGACATGCCGGCGCTGGAAGACCTCGCGTTCAGCCTCACGCCTGGCGAAACGGGTGGGCCGGTGGCGACGCGCTTCGGCGTGCACCTGGTACGGGTGGGGGAAGTGAAGGCGCGCAGCTTTGACGAGGTGAAAGCGCAGCTCGAGGCGGAGATCCGCAAACGCAAGGCGCAGAAGCGCTTCGCAGAGATGGGCGAACAGCTGTCGAGCCTCGCCTTCGAGACGCCGGACAGTCTCAAGCTGGCCGCCGAAAAGCTGAAACTGCCGCTTCAGACCAGTGGCTGGCTGACGCGCTCGGGCGGCGCGGACAAGCTGCTCGACAACCCCAAGCTGCTGAAGGCCGTGTTCAGCGAGGAATCGCTGAAAGACCGCCGCAATACCGACGCGGTCGATGTCGGCAGCGCGATCGTTGCGGCGCGCGTGGTCGATCACAAGCCGGTCGGCACCAAGCCCTTCGACGACGTGAGCGCGGACATCTCGCGCCAGCTCACGCGCGAGCGCGCCATCCAGCTGGCCGCGGAAGACGGCCGCGCCCGCCTCGCCAAGCTCAAGGCTGGAGCGGACGCCGGTTTCGCCTGGCCCGCCCCCAAGCTGGCATCGCGCGGCGACGCACAGGGCCTGCCGCTGCCGGCATTGATGCAGGCGTTCAAGCTGGATACGGAGAAGCTGCCTGCCTACGCGGGCACCGAGGATCCCCGCGGCGGATTCGTGCTGGTGCGCGTCAGCAAGGTCGCGCAGCCGGACGCGGCGGCGCCTGACAAGCTGCGGGCGGTATCGCAGCAGCTTTCGCAGTTGCGCGGCCAAGAGGAGCTAGCGGCGGTGATCGGCAGCCTGCGCGGCCGCACCGACGTGAACGTCAACAGCACGCTGCTCGAAAACAAGAAACAGTAAACCCGCTGCGCGCGGGTGCTCAGGCCATGCCGGCCACGATGCTGTTGTAGCCGCAGTCGACGTAGGTGATTTCGCCGGTAATGCCGGCGGCGAGATCCGACAGCAGGAAAGCGGCGGCGTTGCCGATGTTCTCCAGCGTGACGTTGCGCTTGAGCGGGGCGTTTTCCTCGACGTGCTTCAGGATCTTGCCGAAGCCCGCGATGCCGCTGGCGGCCAGCGTCTTGATCGGGCCCGCGGAAATCGCGTTCGCGCGGATGCCCTTCGCGCCCAGATCCAGCGCCAGGTAACGCACCGCCGCTTCGAGGCTCGCCTTCGCCAGCCCCATCGTGTTGTAGTTCGGAATCGCCCGTACGGCGCCCAGGTAGGACAGCGTGAGCAGCGATCCCCCGCGGCCCTCCATCATCGGCAGCGCCGCCTTGGCGAGGGCGGGAAAGCTGTAGCTCGACACGTCGTGCGCGATACGGAAGGCTTCGCGCGACAGCCCCTCGGTGAAACTGCCGCCGATGGCTTCGCGCGGGGCGTAGGCCAACGCATGCACCAGTCCGTCGAGACTGTCCCAGCGTCCACGCAGCTTCTCGAACAGCGCGGCGATCTCGGCGTCGGAGGCGACGTCGCAGGCAAACACGGCTTCGGAGCCGAATTCTGCCGCCATTGCCATGACGCGCTCTTCGAAGCGCTCGTTCTGGTAGGTGAAGGCGAGCTGTGCGCCCTCGCGCCGGCAGGCCTGCGCAATACCGTAAGCGATGGACCGGTTGGAGAGCAGCCCGCAGATCAGGATTTTCTTGTTGTCGAGGAAGCCCATGTCGGCTCCGGGTGGGGGAAAGGGCGAATTATAGCCGCCCGCCCGGCCGGGCCCGGCGCCTTTGCTACACTCGCAGCGTGCGTGCGCATGCATTTTCCCTCCTGTCGGCCATGCTCCTGTGCGCGTGCGGCGCGCCCTGGAACGACCCTTATCCGGCGGGCGATGCGGGCCGCAACGTGTTCTACGCCTCCTTCAACGAGCGCCCCAAGCACCTCGACCCGGTGCAGTCGTATAGCGAGAACGAATACGCGTTCATCGCCAACATCTACCAGCCGCCGCTGCAATACCACTACCTGAAGCGCCCGTACACGCTGGTGCCGTTCGGTGCCGCGACCGTTCCGCAGCCAGAATATCTCGATGCGCGCGGGCGCCTGCTGCCGGCGGAACGGGCGCTCAGAGCCCCGGGCGAGGTGGCACAGACCCGCTACACGATCCGCATCCAGCCGGGCATCCGCTACGCGCCGCATCCCGCCTTCGCCATGGATGCCGGGGGCAAGCCGCGCTACTTCGGGCTGACCGAGCGCGACCTGCAGGGCATCAACGAGCTGCGCGACTTCCCTGAGACTGGCACCCGAGAACTGGTCGCCGCGGACTATGTGCACCAGATCAAGCGGCTCGCGCATCCGCACCTGCATTCGCCGGTACTGGGGCTGATGGGCGAATACATCGTGGGCCTGAGGGAACTCTCCACCAAGCTGCAGGAGGCCGATCGCGCGGAACGCGGCCGCGGCTGGATCAATCTGGAGCAGCACGCACTCGAAGGCGCGCGGGTGATCGACCGCCATACCTACGCGATCACCCTGAAGGGCCTGTACCCGCAGTTCATCTACTGGCTCGCCATGCCCTTTTTCGCGCCGGTGCCGCCGGAAGCCGACCGCTTCTACGCCCAGCCCGGCTTCGCCGAGCGCAACCTGACGCTCGATTGGTATCCGGTGGGCACCGGCCCGTACCGGCTGACCGTGAACAATCCGAACCGCCAGATGGTGCTGGAGCGCAATCCGTACTTCAGCGGCGAAACCTTCCCGACGGAAGGCGAGCCGGGCGACCGCGAACGCGGGCTGCTGGCGGATGCCGGCAAGCCGCTGCCTTTCATCGACAAGGCGGTCTACAGCCTGGAGAAGGAGCAGATTCCGTACTGGAACAAGTTCCTGCAGGGCTATTTCGATGCCTCGGGCATCAGCTCGGATACCTTCGACCAGGCCGTGCAGTTCGGCGGTCAGGGTGACGTCACTCTGACCGAGGACATGCAGCAGCGCGGCATCCAGCTGCAGACGGCGGTGGCGACCAGCGTGTTCTACCTCGGCTTCAACATGCTCGATCCGGTGGTGGGAGGTGCCAGCGAGCGCGCGCGCAAATTGCGACTGGCGATTTCGATCGCGGTCGACCAGGAAGAAATGATCGCCATCTTCCGCAACGGCCGCGGCATTCCCGCGCAGGGTCCCATTCCGCCCGGCATCTTCGGCTACCGAGAGGGCCGGGAAGGACTCAACCCTTACGTGTACGAATGGGTGGACGGCCGGCCGGCGCGCAAGTCCATCGAGACCGCGCGCAGGCTGCTGGCCGATGCGGGCTATCCGAACGGCCGCAGCGCCGACACCGGAGAGCCGCTGCTGCTCAACCTCGATACCACCGGCGGCGGTCCCGACGGCAAATCCCGCCTGGACTGGTACATCCGGCAGTTCGACAAACTCGGCGTGCAGCTCCAGGTGCGCGCGACCGATTACAACCGCTTCCAGGACAAGCTGCGCAAAGGCACCCAGCAACTCTACTTCCTGGGCTGGAACGCGGACTACCCCGATCCGGAGAATTTCCTCTTCCTGCTGCATGGCCCGCAGAGCCGCGCGAAGACGCAGGGCGAGAACGCCTCCAATTACGTCAATCCGGAGTTCGACCGCCTGTTCGGCACCATGCGCGCGATGCCGAACGGTCCAGAGCGGCAGCAGCTGATCGACCGCATGGTGAACATCGCCCGTCACGATGCGCCGTGGGTGTGGAGCCTGTTCCCCAAGGACTACCAGCTCAACCACGCCTGGCTGTTCAACCGCAAACCCAACCAGATGGCGAACAACAGCCTCAAGTATCAGCGCCTCGATCCCGCCATGCGCGAACGCCTGCGCCGCGAATGGAACCGGCCGCACTGGTGGCCGCTGGCGCTGGCGCTGTTGGTGCTGGCCGCCGTGTCCGTGGTGGGCTGGCGCGCCTACCGCCGACGCGAGAACGCCGCCGGCACGCTGACGGCGAGGGCGCGGTGATCGCCTGGCTCATCCGCCGGCTCGTCTACGCGGGGCTGATCCTGATCGGGGTCAACCTGCTCACCTTCGCGCTCTTCTTCTTCGTCAATTCGCCCGAAGACATGGCACGGGCCCAGCTCGGCGGCAAGCGCGTGACGCCGGAGGCCGTGCAGAAATGGAAGCAGGAGCATGGCTACGACCGCCCGCTGCTGTGGAACGGCGCGGCTGAGGGACTGCGCGCAAAGGCGACGGACACCATCTTCTTCGACAAATCGGTGCGCTTGTTCGCCTTCCAGTTCGGCACTTCCGACCAGGGGCGCGACATCGGCTTCGACATCCGCACGCGTATGTGGGCGAGCCTCGCCATCGCGCTGCCGGTGTTCCTCATCGGGCTGGCGGCCTATGTGACCTTCGCCCTGCTGCTCGCGCTGTTCCGGGCGACCGCCTTCGATACGGCCGGCGTGGTGGTCTGCGTGGTGTTGATGTCCGTATCAGGCCTGTTCTATATCATCGGCGGGCAATACCTGGTCGGCAAGCTGCTGAACCTGGTGCCGATCTCCGGCTACGACGGCGGTCTCGAGGCCTGGCGTTTCCTCGTGCTGCCGGTGGCGATCGGCGTGTTCGCCGGTATCGGGTCCAGCACGCGCTGGTACCGCACGATCTTCCTCGAGGAAATGAACCGCGATTACGTGCGGACGGCGCGCGCCAAGGGGCTGTCGGAGCGCCGCGTGCTGTTCCGCCATGTCCTGCAGAACGCGATGATTCCCATCCTGACCGGGGTCGTGGTGGCCATTCCGCTGCTCTTCATCGGCAGCCTGCTCACGGAGGCTTTCTTCGCGATTCCCGGACTCGGCAGCTACACCATCGATGCCATTCAGGGGCAGGACTTCGCGGCGCTGCGCGCGATCGTGTTTCTGGGCTCGGTGCTCTACATCGCCGGGCTCATCCTCACCGATCTTTCCTACACGTGGGTGGATCCCCGCGTGCGGCTGACGTAAACCGGCGCCCTCCATGCTGCCGTTCCAGCCCGTCCTGCTGGTCACCGACGCCCTGGTATTCGTGCTGCTCGCGGTCACCGCGGTATTCGCGTGGCAACTCCGCCGCCACGAGCACCTGCGCGCGCCGTGGCGGCGCGTCGCGCGCAGCCGCAGGGGCATGGGCGCCGCGGTGGTGCTCGCCGTGTTCGCCGTCATCGGTCTGCTCGATTGCCTGCACTACAACCCGGCCTTGCCCTCGCAGAAAGGCGAACGGGTGTTCTCGACGGAAACCCGCTCCGCGCTCGACGCGCTGCTGAGCAAGCTGCGCGCGGAACGGGAGAAGACCTATTCAGCGCCGCTCGCCACCCATCTTTTCGCCAAGGAAACGGTGGAGCGCCCGGACGGCACCCAGGTACGCGAATTTCCGCGCCTGCGCTTCGGCGGCCGCCACCTTGAGGACCCGGCGGCAGACTGGGCGGGCGACGTGACCCGTCGCGTGCTGGCCGGTCTGCTGGGCGGCGGGCTGGCCTGGCTCGTGCTCGTGCTGGCCGTGTGCGCGGCGCTCGCACGGCACGCCGGTGGCGGCCTCCGGAAGGCGTGGCAGCGAGTGTGGGCGGCGGAGACGGACCTCCCGTGGGACGTGGTGCTCGCCACCATGGGCGCACTGTGCGCGCTGGCCGGCCTCACGATCGCGCTGGCGACCGGCTACCACGTGCTGGGCACCGACAAGACGGGGCAGGACGTCCTGTACCTGTCGCTGAAGAGCATCCGCACCGGACTCATCATCGGCACGCTCGCCACGCTCATCATGCTGCCGCTCGCCGTGCTGGCCGGCATCGCCGCAGGCTACTTCCGCGGCTGGGTGGACGATCTGGTGCAGTACCTCTACACGACGCTGGCGTCGATTCCGGGCGTGCTGCTGATCGCGGCGTTCGTCGTGATGATGCAGGTCTTCATCGACACCCGCAGCGACTGGACGCTGTTCGATACCGTGGTCAAGCGTGCGGACTGGCGGCTCGTCATCCTGTGCGCGATCCTGGGCATCACCAGCTGGACCAGCCTCGCGCGTCTGCTGCGCGGAGAGACCCTCAAGCTGCGCGAGGTGGAATTCATCCAGGCCGCGCACGCCTTCGGCGTGTCCGACTGGACGATCATCACCCGCCACCTGCTGCCCAACGTGATGCACATCGTGCTGATCGCGGTGGTGATGGATTTCAGCGGGCTGGTGCTGGCCGAGGCCGTGCTGTCGTACGTGGGCGTCGGCGTCGATCCGGCGACGAACAGCTTCGGCACCATGATCAACGGCGCGCGGCTGGAGATGGGGCGCGAGCCCGTGGTCTGGTGGTCGCTGGCGGCCGCCTTCTTTTTCATGCTGGTGCTGGTGCTGGCCGCCAACCTCTTTGCGGATGCGGTACGCGACGCGCTCGACCCGCGCATCCGGCCGCGGCGCCTGACGCCGGCGCGCGTGGCCGCGTATCTGGCCCAGCTGGCGCGTTCGCGCGGCCGCGGGCAAGCCGCATGAGCGCGCCGCTCCTCCGCGTGTCCGGCCTGACCACCTGCATCGACACCGGCGAGGCGCTGGTGACGGCGGTTGACGGTGTGTCCTTCGAACTCGCGCGCGGCGAGACCTTCGCGCTGCTCGGCGAATCGGGCTGTGGCAAGTCGATGACCGCGTTGTCGATCCTGCGCCTGCTGCCGGACGCCGCGCACGTCGCCGAAGGCCGCGTCGAGTTCGAGGGCACCGACCTGCTGGCGCTGCCCGAGGCCGCGATGCGCACAGTGCGCGGCAGGCAGGTGGCGATGATCTTCCAGGAGCCGGGCGCGAGCCTCAATCCGGTGATGACCGTGGGCGCGCAGATCACCGAGGCGGTGACACGCCATACCGCGTTGACCGGCGCGGCGCTCGAGGCCCGCGTACTGGAACTGCTGGATGCGGTCCGGGTGCCCGAACCACGGCGGCGGCTGTCGGCCTATCCCTTCGAGCTGTCGGGCGGCATGAAGCAGCGCGTGATGATCGCCATCGCACTCGCCTGCGACCCGGCGTTGCTGGTCGCGGACGAGCCCACGACCGCGCTCGACGTCACCATCCAGGCGCAGATCCTGGAACTGTTGCGCAACCTGCAGCGGGAGCGAGGGCTGGCGGTGCTGCTCATCACGCACGATCTGGCCGTCGTCGCCGAAACAGCCGATCACGTGGGGGTGATGTACGCCGGCGAACTGGTGGAGGTTGCCGCGCGCGATGCGTTCTTCCGGTCGCCGGCGCATCCCTATTCGCGCAAGCTCTTTGCGTCGCTGCCGGCGGGCGTGCGCCGCGGCGCGCCGCTCAAGGTCATCCGCGGCAACGTGCCGCCGCTGACGCATGCCTTCACCGGCTGCCGCTTCGCCGATCGCTGCGACTACGTGTTCGCGCGCTGCCGGAGCGAGGCGCCGGCGGTGCATCGCACACCCGAGGGCAACGCGGTGCGCTGCCATCTGTTCAGTCCGGAGGCCAGTCCAGAGGCGAGGACTGAGGACTCGGGACTGAAAGAAGAGGCGAGGACTGAGGACTCAGGACTCAGTTTCCTCAGTCCTCAGTCCTCGAATCCCAGTCCTCTCCTTCAGGTCGAAGACCTGAAGGTCCACTTCCCCATCCGCAAAGGACTGTTCCGGCGCACCGTCGCCCAGGTGCGCGCGGTCGACGGTATTTCCTTCGATCTCGCGGCGGGGCGCACGCTCGCGCTGGTCGGCGAGTCCGGCTGCGGCAAGACCACGGTGGGCAAGGGGCTCCTGCGCCTCGTCACGCCGACCGCCGGTCGCGTGATGCTGGCCGGCGAGGACTGGACCCGGTTGTCCCTGGGGGCCCTGCGCGCGCGTCGGCGCACCGCGCAGATCGTGTTCCAGGACCCGTATGCCTCGCTGAACCCGCGCATGCGCGTGGCGGAGATCCTTACCGAGGGCATGCGCGCGCTGGGCGTGGGCAGCGGCGCCGCCGACCATGCTGCGCGCGTGGACCGGTTACTCGCCGAGGTTGGACTCGCGCCGGAAAGCCGCGCCCGCTACCCGCACGAGTTCTCCGGCGGGCAGCGCCAGCGCATCGCCATCGCGCGGGCGCTGGCGGTGGAGCCGCGCTTGCTGATCTGCGATGAGCCGACGAGCGCGCTGGACGTTTCCGTGCAGGCGCAGATCCTCAACCTGCTGAAGGCCCTGCAGGCGGCGCGCGGACTGAGCTATTTGTTCATCACGCACAACCTGGCGGTCGTGGAGTACCTCGCGCATGACGTGGCGGTGATGTACCTGGGCCGCATCGTCGAATACGGCAGCACTGAGGAGGTCCTTGCGCGGCCGCGCCATCCCTACACCCAGGCGCTGCTGTCCGCGGTGCCGCAGATTGCCGTGGAC
>Ga0163148_10003741_pt1 | contig 16503 bp, 17 predicted proteins | sample OliLakLV19MP7P2_FD_148606 | JGI IMG/M metagenome (GOLD analysis project Ga0163148, IMG submission 148606) | Freshwater microbial mat bacterial communities from Lake Vanda, McMurdo Dry Valleys, Antarctica- Oligotrophic Lake LV.19.MP7.P2 | ecosystem: Environmental > Aquatic > Freshwater > Lake >...
TCTGAAATCACTGCTTTAGTGTAACTGAGAAATAGAAAAAACCAGTTTTTCGTACGGATGTGACCAGAATTTGATGTAAATGAACACAAGGCTTATGGGTTATATGTTTAAGCGATCTTCAATCTTAAAGTTGCGAATTTCCATTTTTGTTCTTTCGGATATTTTATATTACTTGTAAAATATCCATAACCCTGACTAAAAGGCACATCAAATTTTGGTTGCACCCACTCCACTGAGGTTGGCTCCTCTGAGGTTGGCTCCAATGAGGTCGGCATTTATAGCTTCAAGTCTATTTCCCTCTTTACCATCTGTCCTAAGCCATTGCTTGTGCTTTTCTAATTTTTCTTGGATGTCCGCCTGTAACATAGCTCACTCCTCAGAATTTTAAAACTGTAAAAAGTTCTCAAGAATCAAGAAACTGTCCGATTTTGGTGGCGGCGGTGCGGAGGACTTGGGGATCGTTGACTAGGGCGAAGCGGACGTAGCCTTCGCCATTTTTACCAAAGCCCGCACCAGGAGAAAGAGCCACGCCTGTAGCTTGGACTAAATCTAGGCAAAACTTCACCGAATCTGTCGCCCAAGGTTCAGGTAACTTCGCCCACAGATACATCGTTGCAGGAGGAGTCGGAACTTGCCAACCGATCGAATTTAAAGCTTCGACCATAACATCGCGCCGTTGCTGAAAAGTCCGAACCGATTCCTTCACACCCGACTGGTCGCCCGACAAAGCTTCGATCGCGCCGCGCATGATCCCCTGATATTGGTTAAAGTCAACCACCGCCTTGATTTGACGCAAAGCCATGATCAACTCGCGATTACCCACAGCAAAGCCCACCCGAAAGCCGCCCATGTTATACGACTTCGACAAGGTGAAAAATTCTACTGTTACAGATCGATCGAGATCTGCTTGCAACATCGAAGGTGGCGTGGAACCGTCAAACATCAAATCGACATAGGGAAAGTCATGGATCAGAGCAATGTTGTGATTCTGGCAAAACTTCACGGCTGACTGGAAAAACTCTGGCGTGGCGATCGAACTGGTGGGATTATGCGGATAGCTCAACACCATCAGCTTCGACTGCGCCAACACTGCGGCGGGAATATCGGCAAATACAGGCAGAAAATCATGCTCAGGCAACAACGGCATCCCGTAAACCTGCCCACCTGCTAGATGCACACCACCGTAATGTGACGGATAGCCAGGATCTTGCAGCAGGGCAAAATCGCCAGGATTCAAGATCGCCAAGGGTAAATGTGCCGTGCCTTCCTGCGACCCGATTAGAGGCAACACCTCAGTTTCAGGATCGACAATTATGCCAAACCGTCGATCGACCCAATTTGCTGCCGCCACCCGAAACTCTTGCGTATTGCGGAACAAAACATAGCCATGCGTACTAGAATCTGCCAGCGATCGCGAGATTGCCGCCAAAATCACAGGTGCAGTTGGTAAATCCGACGAACCAAGCGACAGATCGATCAAATCCCTACCTGCCGCCACCGCCTTGGTTTTAGCGATATCCATCTCGGCAAACACATTAGATCCTAAAGATTTCAGTCGATCGGCGAACTGCATAGACTTTTATATGAGTAAATAGGGTGAGGTTTGACTAGAGAGTAAGATATAAGAAGTACACTAAAACAAACAATTAACTTATGGGTTGCCAAAAGAAATCAGGACTAGCAAATGCGATCAGACAGCATCGCGATTTTCATTTTAAAACTGGTCTGCTTCTAGATTCAGGTGTCAGACTTCTGGGTGTACATCGTTGTCCGCTCACTAGTCCTCTGTACAAACTTGTGAAGGTCGCAGGTTATACAAACGTTGCTGTTGCCAGTATAGCCCTTGTTCTGGTAGACAGTTAGTTGTCAACTATTTGTCAAGCTAGCGGTCAAATCGATAGAAATTAAGCAGGAATATAGAACTTATGATTACTTTGACAGAATCTGCAATCAGCAGGGTAAAAAACCTTCAAACTCAGAAAAGTACAACTGCGGCAATGCGTGTGGGCATTAAAAAAGGTGGTTGCTCTGGTCTTTCCTACGTGATGGACTTTGCCGAGCAAATGCAGTCAGATGACAACGAATACGATTGCAACGGGGTCAAAATCGTCATTAACAATGAGAACCTGCCTCAACTTCAAGGTATGGAACTCGATTATGCCGAAGACCTGATGGGCGGCGGTTTCCGTTTTCGTAATCCCAACGCCAGCAAATCTTGTAGCTGTGGTACTTCTTTTGCCACTCCCAAAGAAGTAGGCGCACCTGTAAGCTGTAGCTAGTTTGATGAAGTACTCGATTTCAAGGTTGGTTTCGGTTTTGCTGATTGGCATGATGCTGGTCGGCATTCTTTTTGGCTGTGCGCGTGACTCTGCGGTCAATCTCAAAAGTCTGGCGGGTCGGATCATCATTGGCACTACCAGTTCGATCCGCACGCTCGATCCTGCTGATGCTTACGAGGTGTTTGCGGGCAATGTGCTCTACAACACGATCGAACGGCTCTATACCTATAAACCTGGCTCGATCGAACTAGTGCCGCAGTTGGCAACGGCAATGCCAAAAATTAGCGAGGATGGCTTGACTTATACGATTCCAGTGCGGACTGGGGTGAAGTTCCACGATCGAACCGACTTTAATGCGCTTGCCATGAGCTACTCGCTGCTGCGGTTTATCAAGCTCGGTGGTGCGCCTTCATCGTTGCTGGCTGATGTTGTGGAGTCGATCAAAACCAACAGCTTAACGGAACTGGAAATTAAGCTGAAACGCCCTTATCCATTGTTCCCAAGCCTGTTGGCATTTACAGGTGCGGGGGCGATCTCGCCTCAAGTTTACGAGCATGAAAAGAGTTTCCTGCCAAATAAAATTGTGGGGACGGGGCCTTATCAATTAACCCAATATCTCGAACGCAGTATTCTCAGATTGGATGCTTTCCCTGACTATTGGGGTGAAAAACCTGCGAACAGAGGGATTGATATCCAGTTTCTGTCTTCTAATGCCAATTTGCTGAATGCGTTCAAAACAGGCGCAGTCGATGTCGCTTACCAAACTCTCAGCCCCAATCAAATTCACAATTTGGAAGTGAACGCCAAGAAGAACAATTGGACTGTGGCATCAAATCAGGGGATGGTGATTCTCTATATGGTGCTGAATGTCCAACAGCCACCTTTGGATAATGTCAAGGTCAGACAGGCGATTGCAGCGGCCATCGATCGACCTCTATTACAATCGCGTGTATTTCAAGGGCAAAGAGAACCAGTCTATAGTCTGGTGCCAAAATCAATTTTGGGCTACAAACCAGTTTTTCAACTCTATGGTGATGGCAATGGCAAACTCGCACGCCAGCTCCTGACCGAAGCTGGTTATTCTGACCGCAAACCCGCCCAAGTAACGCTGTGGTATTCGCCAACCTATGCTGGAAATGGCGATCTGGTTGTGAGTACATTAAAAGCGTCGATCGACAAATCTGTTGGCAAAATCCTCCAAATCAAACTCGAAAAAGTTTCTACTTCCACGGCATATGCCTATCTCGACAAGGGAGCTTATCCGATGTTTTTATTGGACTGGACACCTGACATCTTCGATCCTGATAATTTCCTCCAACCTTTTCTGACTTGCGATCAGGCAAAGAACAATATTTGCACTAAAGGCAGCTCTCAATATCAAGGTTCTTTTTACAATAATCCTGAGATCAATATGCTGATTGCCAAGCAAAGACAGGAAATCGACCCCGCCAAGCGACTGACGCAAATCAATCAGATTCAAGACATCCTTGGTAGAGATGTGCCGTTCATTCCACTCTGGCAAAATAAAGAATATGCTTTTGCTCGATCGGGTATTACTGGAGTCAAGATCGAACCTACTCAACAGCTTCCCTACTGGACAATCCGTAAACTTTAACTTTAGCGATGCTTAATTATTGAGATTAGATTCAGATTTTGTCAGGATCGATGCCAATCGATCGAAGGTATGTTGCTAACCTCTCCTTTTCCTGACGTTCTTGCAGTTTTTCTTGATATTCTCGATCGGTGCGTTCTTCAGCAGTTAGGTAGCGATTACCTCGATCGTCATACCAATAGAGCCACTCTCGTTCCCAACCACCTAAATTTCCTCGTTCACATCCTATCCCTAGACCAATTTCTGGCAACCAGACAGGATTACCCGACTGTCGCTGATATGCCCCTGACACCAATTTATATACTTCCAAAGACTGTCGCTTTTTATAGGCTCCTCTTCTACCACTGAGCGAATTGTATATGACATAGTACAAGACTCCCAGTTCTAGATAAGCTTGCATTTTGGAGTCATATTTACCGTTGTAGGCGTGTGAGACAACCTCTAAAACCAGTTTAGGCATTTCGTAGTTCTCTTCCCACAGCACATAGCTCAAGCGTCCACCTTCTGATTTATGACGCTCTACTCCCAATGCTAAAAATCCATCAGGTACGATCGGAATTTTGGTAACAGGATCGTGGTACACGCCCATATCTACGCCGAAATACCAGTCTTGACGTTCTGCCCAAATCAGATAAAGAAGGCTCAATAAAAAATTGGGAATGTCATTTTGTAACTGATTATCCACAGGGGTCTCATCTGAGTCGGGTAATTCCTCAGCAGTCGGGAGGAGGTAGTTGTAAGCGAGGTTAACCATGACTCTCCTGCATTAATTCGGCTGAATCATATCATAGCCGACTTTACCCAAATGTTCTGACCATGCTCTCATTTTACCTGGATTCATCAAACCGTAAGGATCGACTAATTGCTTAAAGGCTAGCTGCTCTTGGTTAACAGCTTTCATGCCACCATCTTCAAGGATATAGGTGTGAGGATTAGCGATCGATACACCCCGATCTTCGTGATATTGGATGATCTGATTGATACGTTCGGCAGTAGTAAATCTCACCACCTGAATCGCCCCAGGGACAACGGCTCCATTCATCCGAGTAAACTCTAAATGCATCATCACTTCATCGCCGAAATGCTCGTACATTTCTTGCACGAGATCTAAGTTAGGAAAAAGACTTTGTAAATAGGTGAGAGATCGATCGACAGTTCGAGCATGGAGGGTGGTGTGATTCCAAGAATATTCTACCAAACTACTGCCTTTACTGGCTTCTTGGGCGTTCTTCTCATAGCAAATTGTGCCATTATGTTCGCGCACTAAAGATTTAAATGATTCTAAATCCGTCTCGTTTACCAAAATCAAAGCACAGTGAGAGCCTGCGGGAATATAACTGCGGAGCGCGACAAAATAGGATGGAATCGGATCGGCATGGACGCTAATCATCTTTTTGATTATGCCATCAGAATTACCCAAAGCCTGCCCAAATATTGCTGATGCCATAAAACTTGAGAACGCGACAATGCATTCTGCCCAAGCATAAGCGGGAGCTAATGGGATTTCTAGTTGCGTGATAATGCCATTCACACCATAGGCATGATTCACCTTTTGGACATCATCACCACGCAGTTCTAACACCCGTGGAACATCCTCTAAAGTCACAACTCTCACAGATTTGAGATTGCCTCGATCGCGCAATTGACCATACAACACCGAACCAATCCCACCGCTTCCACCAGCAATAAATCCTCCCACTGTGGCACTGCGAACTGTGGAAGGAACCATTCTCATCTCCCAACCGATCGATTGAGCTTGCTTATCCAAAGCTGCTAACTTGATCCCAGGTTCGACACAGGCAAGTCCAGGCTTGAGCCAGTGGATCGCTTGCATTTTTGTTGTATCGAGAATCACCCCGCCATGCAGTGGTACAGACTGACCATAGTTACCAGTGCCGCTACCACGCACAGTCAAAGGCACACGATTGTTCACACATGCTTGGGCGATGCGGATCACATCATTCTCATTGTTTGGGCGTAAAACAATATCTCCAACCTTGCCATTCAGCAATGGTTCGAGGATGGGACTAAACCGAAAGTAATCTTCAGAGAGTTTGGCAACTTGGGTGGGGGATTCGATCGATTCGATCCCATCTAAATCAGCCGTAAAAGCATTCCAATCCATAGTTTTTTGTTAATTATTAGACTGCAATTAGTCCCGATCGCATGGGTAAGTCGAGCGTTATCCGATCGCGATCTCGCTCTGATTCAACTGTTCCTGCACCGTATATCACCTGATATAGGAGAGGATTCGATCGATCGAACTTAGGGGTAAAACTCACTGTTGCCGCCTCAGTGCCAGCATTTACCGCCACGATCGCGACTTCTTGGTCGAGAATCCGAGCGAACACATAGACTAATCCTTCAGCAACGAGGATCTGATAAGAGCCAGTTTGTAAGGCAGGGTGATCGTGTCGCAGCTTAATTAAATCGCGATGATAGTCAAGCACTTCCATATCCCAATCAGACTGTTGAGGAAAACCACGTCGGCAGTCAGGATCTCTCCCTCCACCTAATCCTACTTCATCGCCGTAATAAATACTGGGAGCACCTGGGAAAGTGATTAACAGTAACGTTGCCAGTTCGACACTGGCTCGATCTTGGTTCACAACCGTAATCAATCTCGCTGTATCGTGGCTATCCAAAAGATTGAGTTGGGTGAGTTGGATTTCCCAAGGATAGAGTTTGAGTAAATTTTCGACTTTCGCCGCATAACTGGGAGCATCTAAAGGTGGATAGGGCTGATAAGATTCATGCACATACTTGTGATTGACTCGATCTCCAGCCGTAAATGCGATCGTGGGCGAAGTAAATTGATAATTCATTACGCCATCAAACTGAGTGCCATCCAGCCATTGGGTTGCTTCCTCCCAAATTTCACCGACAATGTAAGCATCGGGATTAATCGCCTTGACTCGATCGCGAAATTCCTGCCAAAATCCCTCCACCTTAATGCAATTTGGCACATCCAATCGCCAGCCATCAATCCCCTGTCTTATCCAATACTCCGCTACCTGCATCACATATTCGCGGGCCGCAGGATGATCGTGATTAAATTCAGGCAAAGCCCGACTGTCTGCCCAACCAACATAATTCGCAGGTCGATCGCCATCATAGGGCACGAGCGGCCAGCCTTGAATCTTAAACCAATTGAGCCAAGGTGAATTGCTGCCATTTTCTAAAATATCGTGAAAAAAGAAGAAACCCCGACTCGCGTGATTAAATACGCCATCCAGTACCACTTTGATCCCACGCTGGTGAGCCGCTTGGAGCAATTCCCTAAAAGCTTCATTTCCACCTAAAAGCACATCAACTTGATAGTAGTCATGCGTGTGATAGCGATGATTACTGGCAGACTGAAAAATTGGCGTAAAATAAATCGCATCGATCCCCAGATCTTGCAAATAATCTAACTGCTCGATCGCGCCCCACAGATCCCCGCCCTTATAGCCTTGGTGAGTGGGAGGAACTTCCCAATCTTCAAACGTTAGACTAGCGGCGGAGGGATGAGTTTGATTCGATCGAGCAAATCGATCGGGAAAGATTTGATAGAAAACTGCGTGTTTAACCCAGTCTGGTGTGAGGATTTCCATTAAGGATATGCTTAAAAATAAAAATTAAAAATAGGCAACTCTGGCATCTAAACCCTGCGATCGCAAATAAAACGACAGAGCTTCGGCTCCTTCACGACTATTATAGGCTCCAGCATAGATGTAGCTGCCACGCGAAGAGTTAGCCAAGAATGCATTAGGCACAAATCGACGAACTTGCAAGAGCTTGATATCAGAATCTCTCGGCCCCGTAGGAACGATCGAGATATAGCGAAACTGCTGCGGCTGAATTGGATTCCCACTGACATCGGTAGCATTAGTTCCTGTAAATCCACCAGAAAATTGATTAGCGAAAGGGGGAGCTTGGGCGATCGCAGGTGGTAGGGCCTGAGGACTCGTGGGATAAGTTGTGCCTGGATAACTAATGATTGTTGAGTTTGAATTAGAGGGGAAAGTCGTAACAGATTCATTCCTAAAAATTCTTTGGGCTGATATGCCCGATTGACGCAGTGTTGCCACGAGATTATCAGCATTGGCGGCACTATTAAATATCCCCGCCTGAACCGCAGGCTGACCTTGAATCACAGCTTGAAAAGCATCAGGAGCAACTCGCCGCACGGTCTGAAGGGTGCCAAAGCCACTGTCAGGAACGTAAACCACATATGGCTGTGCTTCAACACCAGAAATAAGACTAGAGATCAAACCTAAACCGCAGGCTAGGAAGCCCGATCGGAAACAAGAGAATCTTGCCGCATTTTTCATACAAATTTTCCTCGCCATCAACCAATAACCTATCACTTATTGTAAATGGTTTTCAGCTTTTCAATTTTAGTGATTAGTTTCTAGATGATTAAACATAACTTCACTCTTCCGATCACCACTCACTGCTATGGTTATTCAGGTAGCTTAGAGCTATTAAAATTCTTACGATCGAATCTCAACCTAATTATGATGGACAAAATTAAAGGTGCAGTTAACATCATTGTGTTCTTTCTGCTGGCGACTTTTATTGGCTTTGAAGCGATCGCATTAATCTCATATTTGCTCAAGACCTATACTTAAATTGAGAATCTAACGTGTTAGATTAGAGCGGTATACCCTTGCGTTGAGCTGCTATGACCCCTAATCAGGTACTCATACCCCCATCCACCTCACCACCAAATTTACAACTTGGTCTTCCCGATCACACCCAACTGCCAGAGTCAGACGGAAGCTTTGTGAAAAATTTCCAAGAACATCCTCAGAGTATTGTTTTAACTAGTTCGATCGAACCAATCCTGCACAAACTACACCCCGATGGTCGCTACTGTATCGGTCAAGATAGTGGGATTTACTGGAAATTGACTGACCCGCTTGAAAAAGGCGCAGAAGCCCCAGATTGGTTTTATGTCCCCAATGTGCCGCCACTGCTCAATGGGGAATATCGTCGCTCTTATGTAATCTGGAAAGAAATTGTTGCACCTTTGATCGCGATCGAATTTGTATCGGGAAATGGGGCGGAAGAAAGAGATCGAACTTCTCCATCTAAAGATGCCACAGATGAAACCATAGGTGCGACCACAGACGAGAAAAAAGCAGGAAAGTTTTGGGTTTACGAGCAAGCCATTCGGATTCCTTTCTATGGAATTTATGAAGTTAAGAAAGCATCAGTTGAGGTGTATCACTTAAGCGGTGGGAGGTATCAAAAGATTCAAGCAAATGAACGCGGTCACTACTCGATCGCGCCGATCGGTGTGGAGCTAGGCATACTTTACGGGCAGGAAGAAACTCCGATTCCTTGGCTTCGTTGGTGGGATGCTGATGGCAATCTTCTGCTGACAGGTGATGAACGAGCAGTGTATGCCGAATCGATCGTTGACCAAGAGCGGCAAAGGGCTGAATTAGAAAGTCAGCGTGCCAACCAAGAAAGTCAGCGTGCTGACCAAGAAAGGCAAAGGGCCGATCAAGAAATGCAGCGCACAGAGGCATTATCAGCATACCTTCGATCGATCGGGATTAATCCAGATGAAATTCGATAATCTTTCTCACTCTTGAGACAGCTCTATCTCTTTCAAAACAGTGATATTTCCACCTCGATCTTTAGCTTCATAGAGGGCACAGTCGGTAATCGAGATTAAGGAATCGGGCTGAAGCTCTCTAGTGGGAATCATACTGGCGATTCCCATACTCAAGGTAACATGTTCACAAACTGAAGAATTGGGATGAGAAATACTAAGATTCTGGATATCAGATTTAATCTGTTCCGCAATTTGCCTCGCAGTTGCAGCGTCTGTGTTTGGCAGGATAATCGCAAACTCATCTCCGCCATAACGTGCCGCTAAGCCCTGCGTCTTGGAAATGTAGTCATTAAGAGTTTTGGCGATCGACTGTAAACACTCATCACCTTTTTGATGCCCCTCAACATCGTTGTAAGGTTTAAACCGATCGACATCACACAAAATTAGTGATAGAGGCTGCTGTGCTTCGGTCAGTCTTTCCCATTCATCACTAAGATACTCATCAAATCTGCGTCTGTTGGCAATTTGAGTTAGCCCATCTATAGCCGCGAGTAAGCTGAGCGATTGCAACTGTTGGTTGGCTTGCTTTAAAGATTCCTCAGCCTCAATTCGATCGCTAATTTCTCGTTGCAGCTCAATATTCTGGGTCTGAAGAGTTCGTTCGATCCTTTGACGATTCTGGATTTCCTCCTGCATTAATTCATTTTGATCTTGGAGTAATTTCTCGATCCTCAGCCGATTTTTTACTTCTTTTTGTAATGAGATATTCTGTTCTTGGATCACTCGATCGACTTCTAGTCGGTACTGAATTTCTTCTTGCAGTAATCGGTTCTGCCTCTGCATTTGTCTTTGCAATCTTCTAATTGTCAGTTGACTTTCAACTCTTGCCATCACCTCTTCTACCTGAAAGGGCTTGGTAATGTAATCAACTCCACCACAAGAAAATGCTTTAACTTTATCTACAACTTCATCGAGCGCACTAATGAAAATAACTGGGATATAGCGAGTTTTCTCCTCAGCCTTTAATCTTTGACAGACATCAAACCCATCCATTTGAGGCATGGTAATATCTAATAGAATCAAATCTGGTGCCGCTGTATCGATCGCTGTTAGAGCCATTTCACCACTCACAGCCTTCCTAACTTTATAGCCACGCTCCGATAGCATTGTCGATAAAAGTCGAATATTATCTGGACGATCATCAACAACCAAAATATCTCCGATCCCTGAAGATTCTAGAGATTCACTTAGAGAAGCTTGAGTTATTGATTTAGTAAGGCTCTGAATCTCTTCATCTATTTCTAAAGAGGAATTTTCTTCAGTGTCTCTAGTATGACCTTTAGCTGCAACTTCTCGCCAATCGATCTTGATCTTCTGGCAAATCTCCAAAAAATTGAGATAGTCAATGGGCTTACCATTAAAAAAATTACTTACAGTCGGGCGTGTTAATCCAACATCCCCAGCTAAAGCACTCTGGCTAGGATAAACACTCTGTCTAAGAGTTAATTGGACTTTATCGATATGCTCTGGTGCGACTTTAATCGATCTGGACATAAATTTACTTTGAGGGGGTGATAAGCCGAAAAACTTGAGAAGCGACCCAAAACAACACTATTCCCCTGATACTACAAGTTGTAAGAATATCTTACGAAAGTCTTACAGAAGTTTTACACTGAAGAACTGCTTTCCTGTAAGCCTTGCTTAAACCACAAGTTTTATCAGAAGTTTTACAAGAGTTGATTTTTCTTTAACTACATCTAAGACATCGCCAAAGTTTAATACTAAGACAAAGTTGTAGATTTCAGACCCATTTGAAGTTCACTATGTTTTGTTGCTTGACTCAATGTCCAAGTAAAGCCCCCAAGTAAAACCTTAAAAACTACATAAGGATGACAAGTTGTGATGATAGGAATTAAGAGTTTAGACATGATCGATCAGCCCAAAGCTTCTATTACAAAAATCGTATATAAGCCACATGGTAGGCTAGATTCTGAAACTTACGATAATCACCGTAAAGAATTATTGTCGATCGTCTACACTGTCCCAGATGTCCTTATTCTCGATATGCAAGATGTCAGATTTGTTGATAGCCGAGGTCTGGGATTATTAATTACGACTCTTAAAATTGTCAAAAGTAACAATGGCAGATTAGTATTACATTCTCTAACAGATCAAGTAGATATGTTACTTAAACTCACTGGAACTAATAAATTATTTGAGATTCAAAGTGCTGGAATGCTCTAGTTAGTAATAGTTTAGGACTAGCTAAAGCATACTGACGCGAGGGTCGATCATATCCTCAAAAAATTAGAATTTCATTACACTCCCAAACACGCTAGCTGGTTGAATCAAGTTGAGATTGAGTTTTCTGTGCTATCGCGCCAATGTCTTGACCGTCGCATCCCATCTAAAGAGCAATTATCTGAGCAGATTACCATTTGGGAAAACCAACGCAATGCTCAAAAAGCTACTGTTAATTGGCGTTTCTCAAGCACTGATGCAAGGGTTTGTAGAACCTAGCTAAGTCGATTTGGTGGACTATTAGGTTACTTCTATACTGATTTTCTGAATGCCCATGAATTCTAGTGTAAGGTTTTCGGCATCTTTAAATTCCATGCAAAGTTCGGCTGCTTCTTAAATCCGTTCCATTAAGATATCCAGAGATTTTGCCTGCATATGACAACCTTTCAGACTAGGGACTGATGCGACAAAGTAACCATCTGAGTCTTTCTCAATAATCACACTAGGTTCTTTCAACATTTTTGCAGTGGATTTTACTAATGTTCTTGTAATTGTAGCTTTTAGCAATATGATCTATATGTGTTCCCTTCATAGCTGTAATCAACCTTCTTGGACATCGATTAGGCGAGAGTTGGCTAGTCGATCGACCCAACCTTGGAGATATTTTTTATTGGCTTTTTGTTCTTTGGGTTTGTCAGTTCCGATCGAATAAGGAGCTAGTCCTCGAATTGCCGCCGTCGTGACGCAAAACATCGATTTCTGAAAGGAGCCGCAAATCTGAACGCGCAAGTCATCTTCGCCTCGATCGCCAAGTTGATAAAACTCATGCAGGTATGTAGGGAGAAAATGTCGCAAGTCTTGCATTAATAAAGTGGGTGGAATCCCTGCGCCACCTACAGGGATCGGATCGGCATACAAAATACCGTAGTTAAATTTAGCTAATTCAGGCGAAATGAACTGAGCTTGGGCATTATAAGAGACTGTGCCGCGAAACGGAAACGATCGAAAGAAAACTGTCTCTACATAAGGAACCGCAGTATCCATTAAAAACGTCAGCCCGACTGACTCTGGGATAATGTCATAGGTTTTGCCATCGATCTTGACACTATAGGTAATCGGTTTGCTGGCAGCTTCGACTAAACCATCTTGGACGTATTGCACGACATCAGCAATTGTCTCGATCTTGCCCCGATCGTATCGATCGCTCAAATTCAAGAATAACGGAGCCATCACCGACCAAAAAATTCCGAGGGCCTTGTAGTAACACATTTGTCGGACTTGTTCGAGCAAGAAGTCAGGAAACAATCGATCGATGCCCCGCACGAATAAATTGCCCTTAATTTTGGCTTGAATTGCCAGTTGTGCCAGTTGTGTAAACTCCTCCGAGTCGAGATAGCGATCTAAACCACCACCGCCATGCCAAAACATCGCCTTCATGCAGTACTCGGCAAACTCGAAATTAATTCGATCGTGCCACCAGTGTTTTATCAGCCTGTTGGGGGAAACATCACCATTCAAATATTTAAAAAAGGGAAAAAGTACAAGAAACTGCTCGTCGGCAATATAAATCAGATTCTGCCAATAAGCATCCAGCACAAAGCCATAACTTTTGAGTACGCCAACTACTTCCATGACATTCTGTGGCGATTCAGGCAGTAATGCTCCGCCTGCCGCTAGATGTTCGACGATTGCGGCTAAGGAGTTGTTAAACTTTGGTTTAGTATCGATCATCCAATAATATTAACAAGCTTCTCTGCCAAAAATTAATCGATCGGGATTTTAGCTCTACTGTAGTTGCTGGAAGGGTAGCAAGAGAATGCTGAGGATCGAAGACACTTCATTGATGAAATAATCGCGCTGATCGATTGCGAGCCTGCGATCGCATAACCTTAACTTCCAATCTGTCCCTGTTGTAACGCAGCCATACACCGATCGACTCACTAAATCAGCCTTAGTATTTACCAGTTGAGCTGCGATCATCTCTGCGGCGCATTGTCCCAAGCCAGCTTTAATATTTTCATTCTTTGCTTCTACCAACATCAGTACAGGCGATCGAACCTCATAAGAATCCTTGATTGCACTGAGAATATAGTCACAGTTACCCGTTAAACCCTGTGTGGGATCGATATTGAATTCCGTACCAGAGAAAAAACCGATTTCGTAATTCAGTTGGCGACGGACTTCCAATAGCACAGGCGCAATCACCAGTTCCGATCGAGCTTTTTCGGTATTGATCGCTGTAGCAAGGGCCAGATTTTCATCAAGAGCGGTCAGCAGATAATCGCTAGCTGGAGTCGGTAAAATGTCGAGAAACAGACTTTTTGGCTCCTCTAAAACTAGCCCAAACATCTCCCGAACGCGAGACAGGGAAAAGTCACTATAAGCCATATAAGTTAATCTATAGGGGTATACCCATGTTGATTGTAGGGTAGTTTTTGGGGTTCGATCGATGCCAAGGTGATCCAAGGTTTATGCTCGATCGACTTGCTCAGCCCAATCAAGCTAAAATGATTTTGCCAAGATATTGCCTCAGCTATAACTCTAAACATGACTGCCATACTACCTCCTTTGATCGAACAGATGCTCTCGCCTGACTTTTACCCACATAAAGTTACGCAAGAGATTGAGCTAATACAAACACACATATCTTTTGTCTTACTCACAGGGAAGTATGCCTACAAAGTCAAAAAGCCAATGAATTTTGGGTTTCTGGATTTTTCGACGTTAGAGAAACGGCAGTTTTTCTGTCAGGAAGAACTGCGATTAAATCGGCGATTGGCTCCAGATTTGTATTTGCAGATTTTGCCAATTACTGAAGTCGATCGAAAGTTTGGTTTTGATGTCAGCCCTAACATTATTAGTAATAGTGAGCCAGTAGAATATGCAATTCAAATGTTACAATTCCCTCAATCAAACTTGCTGATTAACTTGTTTGAACAGAATAAACTGACGATCGATCAGGTAATTGATATTGGTAAACAATTAGCTAATTTCCATCAACACGCTGCAACCAGTGAGCACATATCTAGCTTCGGTACGAAAGATGCGGTCAGGGCTGTAGCCGAGGATAACTATCAACATACAGTGAAATATATTGGACTTGCTCAAACTCAAGCACAGTTCGATCGAACACGCGAATATACCGAAAAATTCTTTGCTGAAAATGCCGAATTATTTGTCGATCGAATTGCTCAAGGTAAGGTCAAAGAATGTCATGGCGACTTGCATTTAAAGAATATTTGTGTGTATGAGGACAAAATTCAAATCTTTGATTGCATCGAATTTAATGAACCATTTCGGAATAGTGATGCGATCTATGACGCGGCATTTCTGCTGATGGATTTGCAATATCGCGGTAGGAGAGATTTGGCTAATGCTTTCCTGAATAATTATTTGGAGCAAACAGGAGATTACAACGCCGTACCGCTATTACCTTTGTATTGCAGTATGCGTGCCTACATTCGTGCCAAGGTGACTTCGTTTCTACTCGATGATCCTGGGATTCCTCAACCTGTCAAGGATCGAGCTAAAACTGAAGCGGCGGCTTACTACAAAATGGCGTGGGAATATACCAAACCATCACAAGGCAAGCTGATCTTGATGTCGGGGTTGTCGGGTTCGGGCAAAAGTACCGTAGCGCGTGAATTAGCCCAACGGATCGATGCGATTCACCTGCGTTCTGATGCGATCCGTAAACATCTAGCAGGAATTGATCTCATGCAACGTGGTGGCGACGCAATCTACACGCCCGAAATGACTGCCAAGACTTACAGCAGGCTATGGGAAATCGGGGTATTGCTTGCCAGCAAAGGTTTTAATGTCATCCTTGATGCCAAGTACGATCGAACAGCTTTGCGTGCCGAAGCGATCGACCAAGCTACTACCCATCACATCCCGATCCAGATCATCTATTGCCATACCGAACTGGATCTAATCAAACAGCGATTAAGCGATCGAACTGCGGCAAATAATGACATTGCCGATGCTACTACCGACCTACTTGCTAGCCAACAACAAGCGTTTGAGGGTTTTTCTGAGTCAGATCGATCGATTCTCACTTCGATCGATACCGCCATGCCACTCGATCTTGATGCCCTAGCGACCAGTCTAGCAAAGTAGCTTAATTGCCCAAATGTATTCTGCGTTATATCTTTCAGCTCAAAGAAATGCTTAAATTTGAGCAGAGGATACCAAAATCCCTAGAAAATAACAGCTATTAGAGTAGATTCGCCCCATATGCCTAGAGCTAGAAAGATCGTTGCTGCTAAACCTGTGTCGAAGGAATGTAAGCCTGAGCACTTTTTTAATCGTGAAACTAGTTGGGTTGCTTTTAACCAGAGAGTTTTGCATGAAGGACTCGATCCGCGCACACCGTTATTGGAGCGGGTCAAGTTCTTTTCGATCTTTAGCACTAATCTCGATGAGTTCTTCATGGTGCGAGTTGCAGGTGTAAAGCGCAATTTGAACTGGGCGAAGGAACAACCCATCCCACTTACGGATGATGGACTCAATCCTGAAATTCAGTACAAAGCCATTCGCGAAGCATTGCTGCCATTAGTGCTCAAACAACATCAATGTTTTGAAGATTTTCTCCGCCAAGAAATAGCTGAAGCTGGTATTCATATCCTTGACTACAATGATCTCGACTTAAAGCAGAAAAAGCATTTAGAGCAATACTTCCAGCATAAGTTATTTCCCATTCTCACCCCTCTAGCGATCGATCCTGGACATCCTTTTCCTTACATTTCTAACCTCAGTCTCAGTCTAGCTGTGACGATCTCAGATGATGAAACAGGGGAAGAACACTTTGCGCGGGTCAAAAT
>Ga0163148_10003744_pt1 | contig 16497 bp, 11 predicted proteins | sample OliLakLV19MP7P2_FD_148606 | JGI IMG/M metagenome (GOLD analysis project Ga0163148, IMG submission 148606) | Freshwater microbial mat bacterial communities from Lake Vanda, McMurdo Dry Valleys, Antarctica- Oligotrophic Lake LV.19.MP7.P2 | ecosystem: Environmental > Aquatic > Freshwater > Lake >...
TGAACTTGTTCGGCGTTCCGTTCGGCAATTCGACGGCGCTGGTCCAGGATCAGCTCGCGCGCGAGGCGTCGCGTCTCGGTCGCGTCGCGCTCGTCGGCGACGGGGGCGACGAGTGCCTGGCCGGATACCCGCGTCACCGCGCGTTGCTGCTCCAACGCACGCTGTCGCAACTGCCCGGCCCGGTGCACGGACTGTCGTCCGCGATCGCTGCGCTCGTACCGGAGCGCGGCGCGAACGCCGCTCGAGTGCGTCGCGCACGATCGTTCCTGCGCTCGCTCGGCCGCCCGCTCGGCGATGCGTTCCTCGACTGGACCGGCTACGTCGACGACGCGAGCCTCGCGCGTGCTCTGGGTCCGCGTGCACGCAGCGCGCAGCACGCCGAGATGCTAGCTCTCTTCGAGCGCAACGCCGACGACCCGTTGCGCGCCGCTGCGCTCGTCGATCTCTGCTCGTTCGTCCCCTTCAACTTGATGACCAGCGCCGATCGCACTGGGATGGCCCACCCGCTCGAACTGCGCGCGCCGTTCCTCGCGCCGCCGCTCGTGGAACTCGCGCTGTCCTTCCCCGCCGCGATCAAGCTGCGCCGCGGTCGCGTGAAGCCGGTGCTCACGGATGCGCTCGGCGACTCGCTCGCCCCCGGCGTCGTCGGTCGCGCGAAGCAACCGTTCAATCCGCCGGTGCGCGGCTGGCTGCACAAGCACATCGGCGAGCTCGAGGACGTGCTCGTCGGACCGCGATCGGAGCTCGGTCACGTGCTCGCGCGCGACTGGGTGCACGCCGAGTTCGAGGACTTCCGCAACGGACAACGCGACAATTCGACGCTGTTGTGGGGACTCGTGACGCTGGCGCACTGGTGCGGGACCCGGCGCTCGTCGGTCCAACGAGCAGCACCCGCGACAGATGTCGGTGTCAGTTGATGTCGGTGTCAGTTGAATCCATCCACCTGCGGTGGATGGATTCAACTGACACCGACATCAACTGACACCGACATCTCCGCCGCGATCAAGCTGCGCCGCGGTCGCGTGAAGCCGGTGCTCACGGAAGCGCTCGGCGACTCGCTCGCCCCCGGCGTCGTCGGTCGCGCGAAGCAACCGTTCAATCCGCCGGTGCGCGGCTGGCTGCACAAGCACATCGGCGAGCTCGAGGACGTGCTCGTCGGTCCGCGGTCGGAGCTCGGACACGTTCTTGCGCGCGACTGGGTGCGCGCCGAGTTCGAGGACGTCCGCAACGGATAACGCGACAACTCGACGCTGCTGTGGGGACTCGTGACCCTCGCACAGTGGTGCGGAGCGCAGCGCCCTCCTAGCCCGCGATCAACGGCACGAGACGCGGTCAGCTGGGCCGGCGGAACAGGCCGTCTGTCCTAACGCGGAGCGGCGTCCTTCTCGCAGATGGCCGCGCGCACGGTCTCGGCATGCTGGTCCTCGGCGTACCACCACCGAGGTGCATCGGGAACCGTGAGACAAGCTTCCGCCGCGCGCCAGAGTTCGATGAACGCCAGGAAGACGCGTTGGTCTCCCTCCGAGTACTCACGGAACGCGAATGGTCGGGGAAAGGTGATTCGGCGACGCTCCGTCGGAGTCGTGAGATCGATCGGGCAGCTTTAACTATGGAACCGGCTGCTGCTCCGGTTACCCGCGTCGCCACCCTAGGCGCCTTCCTCACTGCGGAGCGCGCTGCTCGCGAGCACGACGGTCAGGCTCTGGATCGCCAGCTGTGGTGCGCGGCCCTCGAATCGGTTTACCGCGCCTTGCTTGTACTTCAAGAGTTGCAGCGCCGTGCATCCGTCCGAACGGACGGTGAAGTCGTAGACCGGATTCGTCGATCGACCGCCGCGGGCCATGAGCACGACCTCGAACGGCTCGACGGTCGATTCAGAAGTCGCGGAAGTCTCAGGCAGGACGACGGGCGGCTCGGTCGCTTCTGCTGCAGGCACGGGCAACGTCCCGCGACACGCGGTCGTGCCGCACGCGAGCAGGATACCGACCAGGATCTTCTGCGCGGCCACGAGCACTCGGCGAGCTTCGCACCGCGTTCGCCCGATCGCAAGGCGTGCTCCTCCGTCCAGCGGATGGGCGTGTTCGGCTCGATCAACAGGCCGAGATCGCGCGCAATCGCATCCCGCCGACGCACGGCGCCGTGCCGTACGTCACGACGAGTTGCTTCGTCGCGAGGCGCACGCCGAAGTCGGGGAACCACTCGGCATCCACGATTTCGATCGGGCTTTCGGTCACGATTCGGGCAGCGGCGCGGCCGCGGCGGATCGTCACGACTCCTTCGCCGTCGGTCGTGACGAGGCAGTCGGGATGGAGCAGGATCCGTGCGCGCGCGACCTGTCCGGCCCCGCCTTCGACGCGGTCCTCGATCACGATGTCGTCGGGGGTCGCGCGGAAGAATCGGCGGTGGATCGGCTCGCCCGCGAGATGCGCGTATCCGTCGTGAGTACCTTCCAGCGCGAAGCCGTCGGAGAGTTCCTGCCAGCGCGTCCGGCGCACGCGACAACGGCGGCCTACCCGGAAGCTCGACCAGAACTCGCACGTGTCGCGATCGTCGAGGGTCAGCGTGTTGTGACGCTTCGTCGAGCGCGACGCGTCGCGCAGCGGACCGGGTTGGTACTCGAAGACGCCCGCATCGACGACGAGCCGTTCTCCCGCCACGGTCCACTCGAACGAGAACGCGTCGGCGTGACCGTGCGCGGGCAAGTGATCGGGACCGATGGCGCCGCAATCGGTGAGCACGTAGCTTTTCCCCTTGCGCGCGCCGTAGTAGCCGGCGCACTCGAACGCGAAGATCGGGCGTGCCTTCGGCGCGCACTCGAGCGTGCGCGCGACGACGTCCAGGATCTCGCTCGGCGCATAGGCCATGTGCATCCCGCCGTCGTTGAAGAGGCTCGGGGCTCCGTCGGGATGCGCGAGATCCGTCACGACCACCGCGCCGCGCACGATCGCGGCATCGAGTTCGTCGCGCAAGGAACCGGGCGCGAGTACCGCGCGGCATTCGAGCAAGTCGGCCATCACTTGCGCGTGGTACGCCGGGCTGCGTTCGAAGTGCATTCCGTCGGGGAGCATCTGATCCACGATCTCGCGCGCGAGGATCGACTCGGCTTGGAGGGACCAGCGCTGCGCTTCGAGTCCGGTGAAGTAGGCGCCGGCCCACAAGAGCGCCTTGGCGTTCTTCAGGATGTGATTGCCGCCGAGGTCCCGCTCGATGTCGGCGGAGAGCGCGCGGATCTGCGCTGCGATGGAGCGGTCGAGAGTGTCACGGAACTCCAACGGGACACTCCCCGCCCTGCGCGCCGCTTGCTGCATCCACACGACCGCGCGCAGCGAGATCACGAATGGATGCCAAGCGTCACGACGGTGCGACGCCGGGTCGATCCGAGCGATCCAATCCGACGTCACGGCCTCGAAGGCCGCATCGTCGAGTGCTTCGAGCCATTCCATCGCGTGCAGGTGGAACGCGAGGAGCAGCGGAGCGTTCTCGATGTAGGCGAGCTTCCAGTCGAACGGCGATACGAGCGGGATGCTGGTCCCGATCAGTTCGAGCGTGGCGTGCTCGTCTCGCGCCGCCGCGAGGTGCATTCGCGGACGGAACACGGGGTGAGGAGGCGTCGGTGAACGAGGCGGGGCAGCGCGTTCGACGCGTGCGCCGAAGGCCGTCGATCCGCCGAATTTCTCGATCAACGCGAGTCGCGCCAGCTTGTGTGCGCGCCGCGCGAGCTGGCCGGGTTTGTGATGACGGACGCAACGCACGAATCGGAGTGCTTGGATCACGCGCGACGCCTACGCCGCTCCGGCGTGCACGCGCAGCGCGGATCCGAGGCGCGCCCCGACGAGGTCCACGATCCGCTCGCACGCGCGGCCGTCGCCGTACGGATTGATCGCGCGCGCCATCGCGGCGCGCACGGGGCCGTCCTCCACGACGTCCTCGAGGCCGCGGCGGATCTGTTCGCGATCCGTGCCGACGAGGCGCACGGTGCCGGCTTCGACCGCTTCGGGTCGCTCCGTCACGTCCCGGGCGACGAGAACGGGTTTGCCGAGCGAGGGCCCTTCCTCTTGGATTCCGCCCGAATCCGTGACGATCGCACTCACGCGGTCCAAGAGCCACGTGAACGGTTCGTAGTCGAGCGTCTGGACGAGGATCACGTTGGTGACGTCACTGAGCGTAGATCGCACGACCCCGCTGACGTTCGGATTCGGGTGCACGGGCCACACGAAGAGCCAATCGCGGTGCTGGCGCGCGCTGGCGGCAACCGCGGCGCACAAGTCGATCAGGCCCTGGCCGAAGCTCTCGCGACGGTGCGCGGTGACGAGCACGATCGGACCCGGCCAATCGGAGAGCAGCGGCGTCAGCAGCGGCCCGAAGGCGTATCCGTAGTAGGCCGCCGGTCGATCGGCGTTGCGCGCGCGCATGAAGCGCAGAGCGTCGATACCCGTGTTGCCCGTGACGTGGATGCTGGATCCGTCGATCCCTTCGCGCACGAGGTTCTCCCGCGCGCGACGCGTCGGCGCGAAGTGCATATCGGACAGCGCGTCGACGCACAGTCGATTCGCTTCCTCGGGGAACGGACTCTGGCGATCGTGCGAGCGCAGGCCGGCTTCGACGTGTCCGATCGGAACGCGCTCGTAGAACGCCGCGAGAGCCGCCGCGAAACACGTCGTCGTGTCGCCGTGGACGAGGACGAGGTCGGGCTTCTCCGCACGCAGGACTCCGCGCAGGCGGAGCAGCACATTCGCCGTGATGTCCGTGAGGTCTTGGCCGGGGGACGAGACCCCGAGATCGTGGTCGACAACGACGCCGAACAGGTCGAGCACGGGCCGCACCATGTCCGCGTGCTGACCTGTGATGCACACGCGCGATTCGAAGCGAGGTTGGCTCGACAAGAGCCGCGCGAGCGGCGCCATCTTGATGGCCTCGGGTCGCGTCCCGACGATCGAGAGAATTCGTCCGCTCACAGGTAGATCCCGCGCGTGTCGATCAAGATCTTCTCCTGCAGGGATTCGCGAGGCACGCGCCCGAACCTCTTGTGATCCACGAGGACGAGCACGATGTCGGCCTGCGCCAAGGCAGATTCCAGCGGCACGATGTCGAACTCGGGATGCGACGAGATGTGGGGCTCGACTACGAGCAGCTTGCCGGTGCGACGCTGCGCGAGTGCGCGCACGATCTCGACGGCCGGCGATTCACGCAGGTCGTCGACGTCCGCCTTGAACGCGAGTCCGAGGCACGCGATCACGGGATCACGCAGCTTCGCGGCGCACTGTTCGACGCGCTGCACGACCCAATGCGGCTTGTGATCGTTGACTTCGCGCGCCGTGCGGATCAAGCGCGCCAGCTCGGGCGCGCGATCGACGAGGAACCACGGATCGACGGCGATGCAGTGTCCGCCGACGCCAGGGCCGGGCTTCAGGATCTTCACGCGCGGGTGGCGATTCGCCAGGCGGATCAGCTCCCACACGCTGATCCCCTCCTTCGCGCACAGGAGCGACAGTTCGTTCGCGAACGCGATGTTCACGTCGCGGAAGCTGTTCTCGGTGAGCTTCACCATCTCGGCTGTGCGCGCATCGGTGCCGACGACTTCGCCGCGCACGAAGGCATGGTAGAACGCGACGGCGCGATCCGTCGACACTTGGTTGATGCCGCCGACTACGCGGTCGTTCTCGACTAGTTCAGTCAGGATGCGACCGGGCAGCACGCGCTCGGGGCAGTACGCGACGAAGACGTCTTCACCGGGGCGATGACCGGCCTCGCGCAACACACGCGCGACGATCTCCTCCGTGGTGCCAACGGGGCTCGTCGACTCGAGAATCACGAGATTTCCAGGCCGAACGACGGTCGCGATCGAGCGTGAGGCGGCCTCGACCATCGACATGTCGGGCTTCTTGTCGGCCCGGATCGGCGTCGGCACGGCGATGACGAAGACGTCCGCGGCGCACGGGGACGTGTGCGCGGTCAAGCGGCCATTGCTGACGGCGGATTGCACGAGGCCCTCGAGGTCGGGCTCGACGATGTGAATCTTCCCGCGCGCGATGGTCGCGACGACATCAGCGCTGACATCGACGCCGAACACGCGGAAACCACGGCTCGCGAGCAGCGACGCCGTCGGCAAGCCTATGTACCCGAGTCCAACGACGCAGACCGCCGTCGGCTCAGTCCTTCGGAGCAGTTCCGACGAGCTCGCGCCGCTCGACGCGTTCTTTGCGTTGATCCCTGGGGAGAGGGGCACCGTATCCGTAGCCGTATCCGTAGCCATACTTGCTCTCCGTTCGATTCGGGCGATCCGCGTTGAGAATGCAGCCGATCAGGTTGGCACCGGCACCGCGCAGGCGACTGGTCGTGCGTGCGAGCACCGTGCGCGTCAGACGACGACTGCGTGCGAGGAGCACGACGGCATCGAGACGCGAGACGAAGGACTCCGTGTCAGCAACCGCGAGGGCCGGCGGGACGTCGAAGACGACGAGGTCGTAGGCCTCGCGCAACTCGAGGATGAGTTGGGCACACACCTCGCCGGCCAGGAGGTCCCCGGGCGAGCGCGGCTGACGACCCGCTGCAATCACGGACAGGTTCGGAATGCCGGAATCCTGCACGCATTCGTGCCAATTCCCACCTCCGCCGAGGATCTCCGCGATCCCCGGCGTCGCCGCCAAGCCGAGATAGCGCGCGACGGCGGGTCGACGCATGTCTGCGTCGACGAGCAGCACGCGCTTGCCCCCCATCGCGAACGCCAGCGCGATGTCGATGTTCGTCACCGACTTGCCCTCGCCTTGCGAGCACGACGTGAACGTCAGCACGCGGATCTTCGGATCGCTCGCCAGGACGAACTTCAGGTTCGCGCGCAGCGAGCGGTACGCCTCGGCGATCGGACCGTCCGGTTCGTCGCGCAACGGGAGGAACGTCTCCGTCGCCGCGTGAACGCGCAGGCGCCCATGACGGAAGTCGGGGATCGCGCCCAGCACCGGCAGATTCACGGCTTCCTCGAGCTCGGCCGAGCTGACTACCCCTGAGTCCGCGGTCTCGAGGATCCAACCGGCGATGAGGCCGGCGATGATCCCGATGATCAGACCGGCGATGATGTGCACAGGGATCGAGGGGCCGATGGGCTTGCGCGGCGGTTTCGCGACATCGATGAAGTCCGCGGCGGCCAGCGTCGAAGCACGCGCGATCTCGGCCTCTTTCTGCCGAGCGAGCAGGAGCTTCACGATCTCGGAATGGGCCTCGAGTCGACGTCGCGGCTCGGCCAGCGCGCGCACTTCCTCGGGCAACTCTCCGAGGCCCTTCTCGATGTCGCTCGCGGCGCGGGCCAAATCCTCGCCACGTGCGGCAACGGCACCTGCGCGAACGGCCAAGTGCGTGCGCAAACGACCTTGGATCTCGTCGACGGCCGTCGCGATGCGTGCGCGCTCGTCGTTCGGCGAAGCGGCGAGGCGCGCGTCGTAGCCGCTCAGGATCTTGGCGTACTCCGCGGCGCGGGCTTCGAGGCCGGCGAGCTTCGTGCGGCCGATCGCGCGGATGCGCGCGCGCAGGCCCTCGGTGGCGCGGACGCCGGCCAACACGTCGGGATGCTCGTCCGTGAACTGTTTCTCTAGCTCGGCCAAGGACGCCGTGCGCGCCGCGAGTTCTTCGGCGTAGGCGCGCGTGAGCGGATCGTCGCCGCGGCCTTCGGGATCGACGGCCGCGATGCGCGCCGTAGCCGCGTCGTCGCCCGCGTCGAGGGCCGCGAGCGCGTCAGCTAGCGCGGCGCGAGAGATGTCCAGCGCATCGCCCGCGAGCTGGAGTTCCGCAGATTTCGCCTGGACTATCGCGCGCCAAGTGCCCGCGTCGCTGCGTCCTTGCACTGCGGATTGGCCTTGCAAGGTTGCGATTTGTTCGACGTAGGCTGCCGCGACGGGGTCGGCCAATTCCAGTCCGAGTCGGCCGAGCCCAGAGAGATCGCCCGCGTCGAGCATCACGCCGGCTTCGCGCAACGACGAGAGGGACAGCGCGAGTTCCATGCGCTCGACTTCGACGTCCTTGAGGCGCTCGATCAGCGCTTCGGCCGACTTCCCGACCTCGATCGAGCGCGGAGTGCGTTGCTGCAGAGCGACGACTTCCTTCTCGGCCACCGCCAGGTTCCGCATCTGCTCGGCCAGCTGGCCGTCGATGAAGACCAACGTCTGCGACGCGCGACGTTCACCGCGCTGCGTGCTCCGCGAGAGGTAGCCGTTGCACAGCGCGTTGACCGTGTCCGCGGCGCGTTCCGGATCCGAATCGTCGACGGTGACCTCGACGACGCCGCTGTTGCGCATCGTCTCGACGGCGCGCGTGCGCTTCTGCACACGCTCGAGCGCCTCGTCGGCTTCGAAGCGCTCGATGTGATACGTGCGTCCGACGACGTCACCGCGCGTTTGGAGTCGGATGCGCAGCCCGGCGAAGTCGAGGACGGATTGCGGCGCCCAATCGAGTTCGACCGAGTCGGCGCACGACGGCGACCACGCGTCGATCCCGGCGACTTCGAGGCGCACGCGCCGCGCGGCCGGAAAGCTCACGACGATCTGCTCGGGCGCACCTTCGTCGACGGGATCGAGCGCCGCGAAGAGCCGCGCCGATTCCGCGCTCGGCGTCGGCGGCCGACGCGCACCGAGGTCGAGCCGCGCGAGCGGTTCGCGAGCAACGTCGTCCACGACCGTGGTGAGGCCCAGTGCGCGCACGTCGCGCGGATTGGACGGCGAGACGAGCTCGTCACCGGCCGGACGCGCGACCGTCGCTTCCGCGATCGTGCGAGACGTGAGGACTTCGATCTCGGAGCTCGCCAGCGGAGGTCGCGCCAAAGCGGCAAGATCACCGAGGATTCCGCTCGCCGGACGATCGCTCTCGATCTGCAGCGAAGCGGTCGCGCGGTACACCGGCTCGCGCACGGCGAGCACGAGCACTCCGAGCAACGCACCGCTGAGCGCGATCCCGCCGACGAGCTTCCACCGGCGTGTCGCGAGGCGACCGAGGTCGTGGACAGTGACGCCCGCTTTCGGCGCACGCGACTTCTCGCGCGCCGATCCGTGATCGAAGTTCGTGCTCATTCGCTGAGCTGGTCCTCGATCAGGAGGACGGTCGCGATGGAGCCGAGCGCGGACCCGACGCCTTGGAGGACGGGCAGGACCTCGTGGCTGAACCGGCCGGCGCCGCTGCGGCGCACGAAGAGGAAGTCGTCGGCTTGCAGCGCGACGAGCCCATCGACCATGGGGGTTTCACCGTCAAAAACGTGCACTTCGAGGTTCCCGGGGCGACCGCGCAAGAGCACGACTTCCTCGCGTCGAGCCGCGGCCGTGAAGCCCTTGCCGTAGCTGAGCGCTTGGTAGAGATCGAGCGGTCGATCGAGGACGTACGCACCCGGCGCTTGGACCTCACCGAAGAGGTAGAAGCGTCGCGCTTGCCACTCGACGACGGACAAGTCGATGCGCGGCTCCTTGACGTAGCGCGCGAAAGCGACGGCGATCGCATCGCGAGCCGCGCTCACGGTGAGACCGCGCACAGCCACGGCCCCGGCGAGCGGCAATGAGAGGTTGCCCTCGGGATCGACGCGCGTGCCGCTCGGAGTCGCGAGGACGGACGTCGAGAGCTCGGGATGTCCGAACACGCCGACACGCACGAGGTCGCCCGGGCCGAGCGTTACCGGCGCGGTCGCGAGATCGCTGGAGAGCGTCGAGACGCGCGCGGTGGTCTCGGGGAGATCGCGCTGCGAAGAGCAGGCGGCCGAGAAGGCGAGCGCGAGGACGAACGCCCCGCGTGCGCCGACGTGCGCTGTGTGCTTGTGCGTGCAATGCATGGAGGGGACCGGACGGACACCGGCTCGATACCCGGATCGGAAAGCGCTTCCGACTCCTTGAGCGCCCGTCCTCGCGACACGCGCCAGTCCCACATGCGGGAGCACGCCGCGTTTCGCTCCCGCCCACGGCATTTCGCGTCGAGACAGAACTCAGGGACCATGACCACCTGGATCGTCGGCGACGTGCACGGCTGCGCGGACGAGCTCATGGAGCTCGTGAACCAGCTGCGCCTCGGCGCGGACGACGAGTTCGTCTCCGTCGGCGACCTCGTCCACCGCGGTCCGGATCCGGCCGGCGTGTGCGCGATCCTCTCGCAATGCGGTGCGCGCTTCGTGCTCGGCAATCACGAGCACGTGGTGCTGCGCCGCGCGGGCCTCGCACCGCGCACGGTGGACGGCAAGGACGCGCCGACCGCGCCGACTCGTCTACCGGATCTGGAACCCGAGGACCTCGACGGCGACGGTCGACAGCCGTGCCTCGTCGAGGAAGACCGGCGACCGGAGATCCTGCGCTACCTCGTCCAGCACTCGGGCTTCGCGCTACGCGGCCGTGACCTGCGCGGCAATCCACGGACGCAAGACGGGCGCGAATTCGTCGTGGTCCACGCCGGACGGACGCCCGGCGTCACGTTGGAGCGCGACTCGATCCAAGCGCTGACTTCGATGCGCCGCGTCGAAGGACCGGGACGACCGTGGTGGTACGAGGACTACGCGGGTCCCGAGCTCGTACTGTTCGGTCATACGCCGAGCCCGCTGCCGCGCGCGTGGCGTCGCGGCGGGAAGCTGGTCGCGCTCGGCCTCGACACGGGCTGCGTGTACGGCGGGATGCTGACGGCGTATGCGCCCGAGCTGGATGAGTTCGTCACCGTGAAAGCCCGGCATGCCTACGCGCGGGCGTCGGGCTGAAGACTGGGGGCGAACGCGCTGTGCAGTTCACTCCACGGTCCGTCCACACAGCCGCGCCGTGATCCGAGTCGGTGGTGTCGCGAGGAGTTCTCGGAGTTCGTGGAGAACTCGCGGACGCTCTCACCGCGGAGCGACGCAATGGATGGCTGAGGGCCCTCTAGGCCTCATTTCGTCACGATCGTTCAGCGCGGGCTCACGCCTGCAACCCCACGCTGAGTCGGATTGGCGTCGACGCCCGCCTCGAGCAGCTGCTCGAACGCGCTGCCGGAGAATCCGCGCGCGGCGCGAGGAATCACAGAAGTCGTAGCTCAGGAGTTCGTGGCGCTACTCCGAAGCTGCCTCGAGCCCGTGATTCTTCACGGACTCTCGGATCGACTCGATGTTCTCGCTGCACGACGCTGGGGCCGAGACCGCATGGCCGTCGGGATGCAGGGTTCGTGATGCTCGATGCAGCGCGATGGACGAGGGATCTGCGCCGAGTCAATCCGCGGATCGAGGCGTCGTTCCTCGAGATGCAGCCTTGATCAGCCTCGATCTCCTGACGATCGACTCCCACTCGGCGTGACGCGATTCGTGATCATCACTTCGACGCGACGGGTTCGGAGCGTTCGTGGGGCGGCGAATGGCTGCGCTGTGCGACCGAGAGGAGTGGCGAGCCGAGCCCGTATCGCGCACGTGTTCGGGCGCACTCCGTCCGATTGGCGAAGCGATCTGTGCCGTATCAGTGGGGTGCGCGTGAAGATGGGATTCGGGAGCGCAACGGTCATCGCCTGCGCGCTGCGATTCGCACTCCGACAGGCGCGGAGCCCGACCGAAACATGCGTCGAACTGCGATCGCGCGGATCCGCGCGGGGAACATCGCAGGCCATCGTTCCGTCGCCTGACAGCGCGAGGTGCGCGAGGTGCGCGAGGTGCGCGAGGTGCGCGAGGTGCGCGAGGTGCGCGAGGTGCGCGAGGTGCGCGAGGTGCGCGACGCGCTCGACGCGCTCGACGGGCGCGAGGTGCACAAGGGGCACAAGGGGCGCGACGGGCAGCGTGACGCGTTCGGTGTGGGACATGGCGCCTACGCATGGCGTGCGAAGAACTCACACGCTCGAGGCAGGCGCGGAGTGGCGCAACCAGGTTCTGAGAGCCCGCTGACATGGTCATTTCACGGGTTCTCCGCGCGCGGTGGCAACGTGATTCGTGAATCGCGTTCCTGTGCAGTGCTCGCTTCGATCTCTGCCGAATCAATCGCACTCAATCGCACTCGATCGCACTCGATCGCACTCGATCGCACTCGATCGCACTCGATCGCACTCGATCGTCGATACCGACTCGATTCGTGCTAGTTTTTCTGCGAAATACTGCGACTCTAGTCGTTTCCGAACGTTGAATGAGTAGACGCCATCGACGCCGTCATCGATGACGGCGACGATGACGAACGTGACGATGATGAAGTCGGCAAAGGTGAAGGCGACGGAGGCGAAGTCGAACTCGATCGCACAACTCACTCTCTTCCGCCGCGGCGGAAAGCGGCGACGCGCGGGTCGCAAGCCCACAGGCGACCGCGCTCTCGTCCCGCACTCAGGCAGGCCAGCGTTGACGCCGCGCGATCCTGTCCTCGTCACGACGCGCTTGATGCCGGGGCTACCGAACCTGCGGCGCGAACGCACACTCATGACGTTGCGCGGCGCACTGTCTGCCGGCTCGGAGCGCTTCGGATTCCGCCTCGTCGAGTTCTCGATCCAATCGAATCACCTGCACTTCATCGTCGAGGCCGAGAACGCGCGCGCGATCGCTCGCGGCATGCAAGGCCTGCTCGTGCGGATCGCGAAGGCGCTCAACCGCGAATGGGATCGTCGCGGCAAGGTCCTCGCGGATCGCTATCACGCGCGGGTCCTGCGCACACCGCGCGAAGTGCGCAATGCGCTCGTCTACGTGCTGCAGAACGCGCGCAAGCACGGCGCGCGTATCCTCGGCATCGACGCGTTCTCATCGGGCGTGTGGTTCGAGGGTTGGAGCGACCGCGTCGCGCGGGCTGCGCGGCCGATCGCGTCGGCGGGTTCATGGCTGCTCAAGACGGGTTGGCTCCGCGGAGGGCGCTTGTCGACGCACGAGGAGCCGGCTTCCAAGAGCGGCCAGGGATTGAAGCGCGACCCGGCACGCGGGCGAGTCGCTCACGGGTGGTCGCGATGGACCGACGCCGGTTCTTTCGGGCCGATTCCAGGCGTTTCCGCGGGCTCGATCGACCGCGCGGCGACTCGCACGTCCGCCCTGCAGTTCGAGCGCGCCATCATGCTGCAGGAACCGCTCGCCCTCGGATCCTGAGCGGGCTTCTCCGAGTCAGCGATCTCTTCGACACTCGGCCGCGCGAGCGCGACGTGCCGCGTTCGCGGTGCCTCGGAGCAGGAAGGACCTCGCCCTAGACTCCCGGTTGGCCGCGGATCGGTCCGGCGTTCGTGGCAGCTGCGCGTTCTGAGCGACGACGTTCGACACTCCTCGCTGCGCGCGAGCACGAGGCACGAGGCACGTGGCACGTGGCACGTGGCACGTGGCACGAGGCACGAGGCACGGGGCACGAGGCACGGGGCACGGGGCACGAGGCACGGGGCGGCAGTGCGCTGTGGGAGCCGTCTGAAAAATCAACCGTAGGGACTCAGCACGGGATCTCGCCCGCAACCGAAGTGACGCGCAGCGCGAGGCATCTCGGAAGCTCGCGACGCCACCTCGCAGCGCGACAGCCCGTGACCTGGTCACGCGCTGTCGCGCTGCGGGCTGGCGCGCCCGCAACCCCGTGATCGCGCGGCGCGCGGAACCCCTGAACTCTCGAGCTCAGGGCGCGGCTTGCTTCGCCGCTTCCGCTCGCCACGGCGCCATGTCGAGCTCGTAGCGCGCCACGAGCGCGTCGCGCGACAGGATCCCCGACTGCAAGAACGACTGCCGATCCTGGCTGGCCATCTGCAGGCCGATTCCCTGCAGGTCCTTGGGCGTGATCTTCGACACGTCCGCGTCGCGCACGCCGTCGAGCCGCACGAGGAACGCGTTCGCCGCAGCGCGATCGAGTTCGGGCTTCGGAACACTGCCGAGCTTGTGCGTGAGCAGTCCCGTCGCCGAGCGGAAGTAGTTCGCCGCGGTCGGGTCTTCGTCCGCCACCGGAGGCGTGTTCATCTCGGCCCACTCGCGACGCTGCGCGGTCAATCCGGCATCCGTGACGGCCTTCAGGAACGCGTCGCGGTCGGCTTCGGGCTTGAACGGCGGTGCCGTCACGTCGTTCGGATCGGGGCGCGCGCCGAGTGCGTCACGAACCTTGTCCAGCTTCTCGACGGCGAGTTTCTTGGCGTGCTCGCGCGCCCAACCGGCGAGCACCGCGTCGGCGACCTCGGAGTAGTCCGGGAGAGCCGGCGGAACGCGCTCGGTCGTGCGGCCGACGACGAAGCCCTTCGCATCCACGACGACCGACGGGAAGAAACCCGTGGTCTGCTCGGCCGAGAAAATGCGCTGCAGCGTGTACTGACCGATCCAGGGCACGGTCAGCGCGGTCCAAGCGTCTTGCGCGATCGGATCGATCTGGTTCCGGTACGTGAGGCCGATCGCGGCCGCCTCCGCCGGGAAGTCGAGCACATCACCTGCTGCGGTGCGATCGAAGAGGCTCTTCTGCCACGCGAGGAGCGAGTTGTAGATCGGCGCGTGACGGAGAGCCTGTTCCTTGGCCTCGTCGAAGTCCTTGCGGAAGTCCTTGCCCGGCTCCGGCTTCTCGCGGCGATACAGCGCGTAGCCGAAGCCCGCATGAAAATCGCGCGCGGCCTTTTCCGCGTCCTCGTCGGGAGGGCGCGGATACTTCGCGAGCAAGGCGGACGCGTCGAACTCGCCTTCGAGCGGGAATGCCGCCAACTCGGCCGCAGCCTGTTCCTTCGTGCGGTAGGCGTTCTTCTCGACCTCCGGGAGAGCCTCGTACCACGCGCGCAACCCCGCCGCATCGGGCGCGAGCGTGCGCGCCTCGTTCTCGATCGACGCGACGGGCAACACGACGTAATCGGCCGAGTATTCCTGGTGCTGCGCCTTCCAGCGCTTCACGACGGCCACGAGGTCGGGCACGGCGGCGGGCGCCGTGATGAGACCTTGGAACCGGCGGTAGCGGATCACGCGACGCAGTGCGTCCTCGAACTCCTTGCCCGACATGCCGAAGCGCTTCGGGAAGGCGAGGTACTGCTCCTTGGAAGGAAAGTTGTCCTGGACGAACTTGGCCACGTCCTTGTTCGTCGCGATCACGCCGGCTTCGGCGGCCGCGTTCTCGAGCACGAGGAACGACGCGAACTGTTCGTCGGTGATGTCGCGATCCGAGATGCCCGGGAACGCGAAGAAGAAGATCGGGGCGAACTTGCGCTTGTCCGCCATGAACTCAGCACCCGAGAGCGCCTTCACCGAACCGTCCGCGCGCTTCCAGCTGACGTACGAGCCGCTGCCCTCGGCTCCGCCGCCGAACACGTTCAAGATCTGATCGCTGACCGTGAACGTCGTCAGCACGAGGATCACGATCAGGAACGTCATGATGAAGCGGCCGCGCTTCGTGCCGCGCGGCGCGATGATCACGTCGTCCTGGTGCGCGGCTTGCGCCTTCGGGTCGAGGTGCTCCTCGCCCGGCGTCTTCTTCTCGTCCACGTTCGACATCGGGTCCTTTTCTAGGCGGCACTAGGTCCGCCGGCTCACGCCCGCGGCAATCGAAGCGCGGCAGTGTAGGGGCTCGGTTTCCCGAGGCGCAAGACGAAGGCTGCTCCAGGAGGCCGACCGTCAGCGCTGGCGAAGAAGTCAGGGGCTTCGGGAAGTCGTGTGGGCCGTCAGCAGCGGCGCGGGGTACTCGCCACCGAAGTTCGACCACCGCGGGAAGCGTCCGGCCTCGGTCGATCTCACGTCGCTGGCAGCGTCTGCGATCTCGGAAGTGAGTCCGGCGTAGTGGGCTGCACTGCGAACCGGCGCTCGAGTCGAGAACCGGGCTGGACGGAGGAGGGTCCGGCAGTAGGCCGCCTACGCCCTCGAGCGTTCGAAGCGGCTGCGAAGTCCGGGGGAGCGACTCGAAGCTCACGTGGGCGGCTCGAGGTCGCCGTGAGCCTGGATCCGGGTGTTCCGCACATCCTTTCGGCCCGCGTTCGGCCGCGAGGCTTCACCTGGAGCGGATGTGCGCGGAATCATCGGCGCGCCTGAACTGTGCGTGCGCACCGGACCTAGCGACCTCGGTTGCGGCGTCCTCGGTCGCTCGCTCGAGACGAACGGGTGTCGACATGGTTCCGTCGGTCTGACGGTGCGATTGTGCGACGGCCGAGGTTGAGGGCCGAAGCCAAAGCCGAGGGCTGAGCGCTGAGTGCCAAGTGCGGAGTGCCAAGTGCGGAGTGCCGAGTGCCGAGTGCCGAGGGCTGAGGGCCGAGGGCTGAGGGCTGAGGGCTGAGGGCTGAGGGCCGAGGGCCGAGGGCTGAGTGCCGAGGGCTGAGGGCCGAGGGCCGAGGGCTGAGGGCTGAGGGCCGAGGTCCAAGTGCTGAGCGCTGAGTGCCAAGTGCCAAGTGCCAAGCGCGGAGTGCCGAGTGCCGAGTGCCGAGGGCCGAGGGCTGAGGGCTGAAGGCTGAAGGCTGAAGGCTGAGGGCGGCGCGCGGCGTGCCGACGGCCGACAGCCGAGGGCCGAGTGCGGAAGCGAAGGGTGCTGCACCGGACCCAGCTCGTCCTCGCGAAAGTTCTCGATCCACGTCCGGTCGACGCGGGCAGCGATCGAACCGATGCCGAACTCGCCGGGCACTCTCGCCGAATGTCTGCGGAATCATCGC